>Ga0049100_1000110_pt1 | contig 19124 bp, 17 predicted proteins | sample WorMetimpBELIZE2_FD_55036 | JGI IMG/M metagenome (GOLD analysis project Ga0049100, IMG submission 55036) | Marine gutless worms symbiont microbial communities from Max Planck institute for Marine Microbiology, Germany - Olavius imperfectus... | ecosystem: Host-associated > Annelida > Digestive...
AATGATTATTGTTTATAATGTCCGCCTGCCACGCAACGGGACTTTGTAAATTTTGACTAGCAAGACCACTAACAGAACTGGGTTCAACTCGATGTATCAAGAACACCACGAATGGTTAGTTCGTTGGATTGCTAAGCGAACGAGTAATGCTGATAATGCCCAGGATCTGGCGCAAGATACGTTTATAAAATTGTTAAATAAGCCAATGCTTTATGATGATATGCGTAGCCCACGTGCCTGGCTTACGAAAGTTGCTAGTAACTTGATGACAGATCAATTACGCAGGCAAGTGCTTGAACGTAATTATCAAAGCATGCTCGAATCAATGCCTGAGGCTGATTACTTTTCGCCCGAAGAACAATTAGAGTTGCTTAACTTACTTGAGCAAATTGACAAGTTACTCACGGGTTTGAAAGCAAAAGAAAAAAAAGCTTTTTTAATGGTTAGATTGGATGGCATGAGCTATAAAGATGTCGCAAGCGAACTAAAAGTAAGCTTATCTTCAGTCGAAAAGTATATCGCAAAAGCAACACTACAGTGCTACCAACTTGTTTATTTTGACAGCTAAATCTGATGAATTTTAGACTCAATCACAATCAAGCTCATATTCCAGAACACATAGTTCAACAAGCAATTCGATGGCAAATTAAAATTGAATCTGGCAGCATCAGTGAGGCAGAGCAGGGACATTTTGTGAAGTGGCGCAGTGCAGATCCATTGCATGAGCTGGCATGTGCTCGGTTACTACACCTTGATAAAGCATTTAGTGATGTTGCTGTAAAGTCCGCCGGGTATGCACGAGAAACATTACAAAAAACAGACCATGAAATTGATAATCTGCAGCGTAGACGTTTGCTCAAAAGCGCGCTTGGTACGACACTAAGTGTAGCTGGTGTGGCTTTTTTAGCTGAGCAGCAAGGCGTTCGTCATTATTTAAGTGCCGATATATCAACCAGAAATAGTCGCGAAGAATTTACCGTTTTCAAAAATAGCCAACTGTGGTTAAACCGCCATAGTACGGTAGAAATTGATGAGCACAAGAGTAATTCGATTAGGCTCACGCAAGGCGAGTTATTTTTAAAAACCGCAGCTATTGATGCACCTGTTCAACTGCACACTGCGCATGGTGTATTTGCTACTCAAAACGCAGAAGTATTTGTTCGTCATGAGGCAAGTCATGCGATTGTACAAGTAAACAAAGGCCTACTGCATTATAGTGCAGCGGCAGGTGAAAACAGTTTATCCCTACAAGCAGGCTCAACGTATCAACTCTTTTCCAATAAACAATTTACGTTAAATTCTGGGGTTTTTGATTACAGTAGTTGGCGTCAAAATCTACTCACTGCCAGAGCCATGCCGCTTGCCGATTTTTTACACGAATTGGCTCGTTATCGAAGCGGCCATATTCGTTGCCATCCAAGTTTAAACGACACGCTAATTTCTGGTGTATTTCAGCTTTCAGATACAGATTTAATTTTATCAACTGTTGCACAATCAGTGGGTGCAAAGCTTAACTATCTGACCCGTTTCTGGGCTGAAATTTTGCCAAAGTAAAATAATTCTCATTTATTTTTACGGCTTTTCATTTTTCGTTCGGCTTTATAGGTATGTAACGAAAAAAGGAAACTCACATGCCGTCTCGTGTATTGCTTTCTAGCTGTGCCATATTTGTTTCGAGCCTGTTGTCTGTGGCCCCAATTTATGCGGCGCAATCATCAGCTAGTTCAGCTAATTTCACATTAGTTCAATTTGACTTACCTGCAGGTAATTTAGGTGATTCATTAACGCTTCTTTCACGACAAGCAGGGATCACACTGAGCTTTGATGAGCAAATCGTAAAAAATATCTCTGTATTAGAGCTTAAAGGACGCTACAGCACAGAAACTGCTTTAAATAAACTTTTACAATCAACCTCATTAGAAGCGTTTTTGATTGCTCAAAACGCTTGGATCATTAAAGCTAAGCCACAATCAGATGTGATTGCTCTTGATACTATTCAAGTTCAGGGACAACACAATAAACTAAAAAATAAAACCTATACCGAGGCAAAATCGGTAAACGTCATCACTCAGCAAGATATTGAACGATTTCGCGGTACCAGTGTTGGCGATATTTTCCAAGGTACACCTGGGGTATTAGTCAGTGAGAACCGTAACTCAGGTGGTTTAGACATCAATATCCGCGGTATGCAAGGTCAAGGCCGTGTGCCAGTTACTATTGATGGAAGTCGCCAAGAAACAACTGTTTATCGAGGGTATTCAGGTGTCTCTAGCCGCAGTTATATTGACCCTGATTTAATTGGCTCAATGACGATTAGTAAAGGCCCTGTTATGGACGCGCAAGGGACCGGTGCGACGGGCGGATTAGTGAGTGTTAGCACTCTTAATGCAGACGATATTGTCAAAGAAGGGGAGCTGTCAGGTGTGCGTTTAAGAGCGAGTGCCATAGGTAATAGCTCAAGCGTACCTCAGCCTGGAACCTATGCAGGCTATTATCTACCTCGTAATGCCTATCGCTCAGACTGTCGCTTTCCAACTTATTGTACTGAACAGTACTTGATGCCTGAGCATTTTGCCCCAGAAGAAGGAATGGACAGGCCTAGTTTGTTAGAGTTTGCGAGTTACGCGGGGAGTGTCGCTGCAGCAAAACGCTTTAGTTGGGGTGACTTAGTTGGTGCTTACGCTAAGCGTGAACAAGGCAATTATTATGCAGGTAGCCATGGCCCTAAACCCGAATTGATTTATGGTGAGCCGGTTAAAATGGCTTGGTATACCGAGACCCCAGTGTCAGTGGAAGGTGCGTCAAGATTTCGTGCTAATGAGCGTATACCAAATACAAATTTCAATAGTGAGTCGGTATTACTTAAAACGAACTTGGTGATGCCAAAAGAGCATAGCTTAGAGATGAGTTATATCCTTTATAACAGCGAATATGGCGAAATGATGCCTTCGCAAATTCGCTCTTTTGGTCAAGCAAGACAATGGCTTGACAGCGAAGTAACAAACCATACCTATACATTAAAATACAAATGGCAACCACTTACTTATGATTGGGCCGACTTTTCGGCTAATTTGTGGCACACAGATGCGATTACAGATTTAAATACGCCAGATGTCGGCTCGGTGGATATTGCCGATAACATAGCTCGAAAAGATGACTATCAGCGTTGGGGTGCTGAATTTAGTAATAAAATGATGTTTTACGATCATGGCGAACTTGCATTGAGCTATGGCATTGCTGGGCAGTGGGAAGATATGGATACCGACACGCCCCAAACAGAAGGTTTTTATGCTGGTTCAAGAAGCGGTTGGCGTAAAGAGTTTAGTGCTTTTAGCGCCGTCGATTGGCAAATTACAAAGCAGTGGCAATTAGAAGCAGGATTACGCTTTAGTCATTTCTCTTCAAAAGATAATAATCCTTTAGAGCTTAAGCCCAATGATCCCGCATGCACACCTGATGGGCAAGGAGGCTGTGTCCCTGTCAATTATCAGAATAGTCACTCAGGTAGTGCGCCGCTTATTGCTTTAACATGGCAAGCGTTAGACGGTCTTCAATTATACATTAGACACGCAGAAGCTTTACGCATGCCAAGCTTGTTTGAAAGTACTTCGGGCTGGTCTGTGAGCCCTGTGCTTGATATCCCTCTGAAACCTGAGCATGCCAAAAACCAAGAATTGGGTATTAATTATTTAAACGAAAAAATAGCGAATAACACAGAGCAACTGGCTATCAAGCTTGCCTATTTCGAGAATCATGTAGATGACTATTTGACTCGAACACAACCAAATGCATGGGAGCAATCACAAGGCGGTATGCTCGATTTTTTCCGCATGCGCAATATCGACAGTTTAGATCTTAATGGTGTTGAGTTGAACTTTAGTTACACAACACCTTTTTGGTTAGTTGAATTAAGTGGCACTAAATATTCCCATATTGAAGTGTGTAATGTTGGTAGCTATGTACGCTATTACTGTAATGACTGGGGGATCCCTGAGAGCTACATCAATAATATGATCCCCCCTAACTGGCATGCCAGCATGCATTTAGGCTTACGTCTTTTTGATCAAAAATTCGAGACTGGTTTACGCGCTACCTTTATGGGCGAGAGAAACTCAATTCCTCGATACAACGCACCAACAGGTTTTAATGAGCCTGTGCTATGGCACAGCTATAACCTTTTAGATTTCTACAGTTCATACCAATTTAACGATACGGCGACCCTTGATTTTACTATCGATAATATTACCGATCGTTACTACTTAGACGCATTGAGCTTAGGACTTGTGCCAGCCCCAGGGCGCACAGCCAAGCTTAGCTTAACTTTACAATTTTAATTGCCAGAAAAACCTGCAAGGAGACCCCGATGAAATTGATGCTACATACATTCACTGCTATAGGGCTAGCTTTAGCGCTAACCGCTTGTGGTGGAGGTGGTGGTAACGACGATAGCACCCCTGTTGTTGTTGAACAAAAACCGACGGCTGTTATCACTAGCAGTACAGAACAAACAACGTTTTCACTTAAAGATGGTGCAGTACAAATTCAACTAAGTGCTGATCAAAGTAGTAGCGCTGATAACAAAGAACTTAGTTATCAATGGCAACTTATTTCTCGCCCAGAACAAAGTGAAGCAGCTTTAACCAGTAACGATAGTCTTAGCACCGATTTTGTGGCTGATCTTCCTGGTGAATATGTCATTAGTCTTATTGTTAATGATGGTGTTAATAACAGTGAAGCAACACGCATTACGTTTAATGCAACATCACCATATCCGACAGCAATCACTGAGCCTGTATACAGTGTAAGTTTGGGCACAACGAGTGTCGGCCTAGATGCAAGTGCCAGTTTACCTCCTACAGGCGAGACAGGCAGTTTAGATTATCAATGGAAGATTGTTGAAAAACCGGCTGAGAGTGCGGGTTATTTAAGCAATGAAACACTTAGTTTAGCTACTCTATTTGTTGATGTAGCTGGAGATTACAAACTAGAGTTGGTTGTTTATTACGGAAATATTGCCAGTGAACCAAAAACGGTTACCGTAACTGTTTCATCAGGTAATGCTCCACCTGTTGCGATTGCTGACGATGTGACGGTTAAGCTTGGGCAAACAGTCACGCTTGATGCATCACAAAGTAATGACCCTGAAGGAGCGTCTTTACAATACCGTTGGAAATGGGCTTACAGTCCTGTTGAACCAGATGCTATTCCATTACCTGAATTAACAGGAAGAACAACAGATACACTTACTTTTACGCCAGCTGCAGCGGGAGAGTATTCATTGGTACTGTTTGTGTTTGATGGTGCAAGAAAAAGCGAAGAGCGTGAAGTTCTTGTAACTGTAGAGAAAGATCCTGAGTCTAATGAAAACAAAGCGCCCGTTGGCGAGTTACTCGCAACAGGCTATTTCCCTTCTTATAGTATTGGTGAACAAGAAGTTGGTTTACGCGCTGAGTTTAATTTTTCAGGCTATGATCCAGAAGGTGAAGCTTTGCAAATAATCAGTGCGGAACTTATAGAAAAGCCAGAAACAAGTACTGTTGAGTTAGTTGATATTGGTTCTTGGAAGCCAATGGGCAAAAAGATCCAAAAGCTTGATGTTGTAGGCATGTATAAAGTACGAATGGTTGTATCTGATGGTGTTAATCAACTAACAACCAATGCAACAATGGAAGCTAAAATTGGTAATGTTAATGGGCAGCCTTCAACACGCGGTGTAGATGCTCAATCTAAATCAGTGATTGTAGGTGATGCACTCGTATTCGATGCATCAAGTGAAGACCCAAATGATGATCCAATGACATTCCATTGGGAACTTGTTGATCGTCCAGATGGCAGTAACGCGGTTATTGAGCCAGTTATTGAACCTGAAACCCAAGAGTATCGCCGTGCTCGCGTGGTTACTGACGTACCAGGCTCATATACTGCGCGCTTGATTGTTGAAGATGACCGCGGACTTTTTGCAAAAACTTATGCAGAAGATGATGGCCTTGCGAAACTTACCAATACTGCGCCTGAAATTCGTTCAGTTGTGTGGGCACGTAGCTGGGGGAGATTGCAGCCAGGTGAAGATTACTATCAAATCTTACCGTGTATGTCATTATTACATCGCCCTGTTACGGTTGATGCTGATGGTGACGAAGTATTCACCCATGAAGAGTTAATTAGCACGCCTGAAGGTGGAGAATTCACAAGTTACCCTGATGAAGCTGATTGTCCTGCCACACGCGGTCAAGTGTTTACCAAACCAGGTACTTATACATTCCGTTATTCAGCGACTGATTTAATAGACGATGCACCACAATATGATTTTGTTGTTAAAGTTGACCCATTATCAGAAGCGAAAGGTGTTCGCTTACGAAGCATTAATGAAGATGGCGAAAGCTTATGGCACCCACTACCGTATGAAACAATTCCACCATTTGCAAATGGCTTTAGTGCAAGCTCGCGTCCATTCTTAGAAGAAGGCTATGTGCAGTGGGAGCTAAGTGCTATGGACAGTGCCTATACAGTTGAAAATGTTAAGGTGAGCCATATTAATGGTGGTCTTGCGAGTCTTACCCCTCGTTTTGAAAACCTGTATGAAGGACGTGTTATTCAACAAGGCGAAAGTTTAGCATTTCAAACCGTAGTACCTGCAGTGCCTTGTATTCGTAATGACGATAAGTCTGAAGGCTTCCATTTCTCTTTCAATATTAGAGAAATCCCAGAAATTACTTATGTATACGAAATATGGCGCACAGCCGATGAAGACAGTCTTTTCAATGAGTGGGAAGAGTGTGAAGAAGGCCAGCTAAATTAAACAGCCAAATTAAAAACTTAAACAAGCGAACCTTCGGGTTCGCTTTCTTAATATTACCTCTTCCACGTTCCTTTAGACGATATCGTAAATCAAACAAACGCATTCAGAATCCACTCTGATAATACTAGTGAGGGAATTGTACGCAAATATACTTTTCCATTGTGATAATGCAAAAGCGTATTGCTAACGATAATTAAAGGCTCTGAAATAGAAAAAGTGATCTTTTATAATCCTTGAGCAGAAAATAAGCTCTTTGCAAACTATGCTTGGAGCTAACTTACATAGTTTCTAACCTCTCTTTGTACCCATTCATCTTAATATACTATTTAATAAGCTATTATATTTGTATGATAATAAAGTCACTCAAATCTTGAGTTCATAATCCAAAGGAACATACCTAATGTGGTTTACTAATCGCAAACTTTTATCTGAAAATATTTATTTAAAAGAGCAGGTTGCAGAATACGAAAATATAAAGCATGAGCTCAAAGAAGAGATGTTGTATTTTTTACTGAACAAAAATAGCACCATTATTGAAGTAAATGAACGATTTGCAGCAGCGCTAGATTTCAAAGCAAATGATCTAATAGGTAAAACCCTAAATGATTTGCTCCTAAAAAAATCAATTAAAAAACCCCACACACAAAAATTACTCTCGGCAATAATTAAGTTAAACCATTGGCACGGCGCCTTACAATTACAAACTAATACAGGTCGTGAACTGTGGCTTAGAAGCATTTTACAGCCAATAAATGGCGAACTTGCCGTGTATTCAGCTGAACTTACAAGAACTATATCTCAATCTAGAGAGAAGGAAGATATGCTTATTGCTCTCAGTCGTTCTTCTGCGGTGATTGAATTTAGCCTAGATGGCGTAATACTCAACGCTAATGATAACTTTTTGAATGCCATGGGGTACTCTCAAAATCAAATTCTAGGAAAGCACCACAGTATGTTTTGTGATCGACATGAAGTTGAATCGAATGCCTATCAGCAGTTTTGGTCTGAACTTAAGCAAGGGCGCTTCATTTCAGACCGCTTTAAAAGGATTGATAGTCACGGTAATGAGGTATGGCTTGAAGCCTCATATAACCCAATTCATGATGACAATGGTGATTTATATAAAGTTGCTAAGTTTGCGACTGTCATTACAGATCAAATGAGAAGAGAACAAGCAATCTCACAAACAGCAGAGATTGCTTACGATATTTCAAAGCAAACAGACGCAGATGCAGAAAACGGTTTAGAAGTTGTAAAGCAAACAATATCAACGATGAATGCCTTGTCTAAGAAACTCGAAACAGCCAGTGAAGGTATCAATAAATTAGATGTACAGTCAGCTAAAGTAGCTCAACTAGTTGATAGTATAAAAGGTATTGCTGACCAAACTAATCTACTTGCTCTCAATGCTGCAATAGAAGCAGCAAGAGCAGGAGAGCAAGGACGCGGGTTCTCTGTTGTGGCTGATGAAGTAAGACAACTTGCTTCAAGAACGAGTGCCGCTACTGAGCAGATAATAGGTGTTGTGACGGAAAATAAAGTATTAACACAAGATGCTGTAACTCAAATTGAATCTAGCCTAATAGAAGCAAAAGATGCATTAGAGTTTTCTAATAGTGCAGGTAGTGTAATCGATGATATTCAAAAAGGTGCAAAAGAAGTGGTTGAGGCCGTTAGTCAATTTAAAACGAACCTTTAGTTAAGGGCTGCCGAACAAGGGAGTAGCGTGTTACTCCTTTTTATTTACTTATCTTTAATGCAAAAAGAAGCATGACTAGTATCCCCAAAATGCGTAAACGTAAATGCTCTAAAAGTTTGTGTTAGAGGTCTTGAGTGCCAAATTTTATATAATAGTATAATATTTTCTATGTATTGAATTTAGGTAAGTAATGGTGTACTTTAGTGCTGGTTTTGAGTTTTAACTCTAATTATATCCCTTGCTGTTATTTCTTTTAACTTTCTTAGTTAATAAAGGAATGGAAGCAATATGTTTTTTAAACCAAGGATGGGTATTCAATGACTACACAATTTTTTTTATAGAAGTTGCTTTAAGACACAGTGTTCAAGAATCGCTGCTACCTCTTTACATTCGTAGCGCTACTCCATTTCTAAATAATATTACTATACCTCAATTTCTAATATGATTTGGCTTTTTATGTCTTGCGTTTATAAAAAATGCTCATTTAAGAGCGATGGTTTCACTCTTATTGAGCTTATGATTGTAATTTCAATTACAGCGATTCTTGCATCAATCGCATTTCCTGCATATCAAAATTATATTCTTCGTAGTCATGCACATGTAGCAGGAGCTGACTTAGTTGCACTATCTGTAAGTTTAGAAAACCGATTTCAACGCCGATTGAGTTACTCAGGTGCTACAGTTGATAATGTAAATTGGTATCAGTCATCTAAAAATTACACTATTAATATGAGTGTGACGGCAAACTCATACCTCCTCAAAGCAACTAATTCTGATTGCGTATTAACTTTATCCAACACCGGTTCACGAACACTGTCTGGTAATTGTGGTGGGTTGAAGTCTTGGTAAAAAAACAATCGGGTTTATCTCTCATTGAGCTGATGATAGTAATAACAATTATTGGTTTTTTGGTATTAGTAGTCGTTCCTTTTACTCAATCTTGGATATATGAAGCTCAAGTTAATAACGCAAGAAGTTTACTTGCGAATGGGTATAGTCAAGCCAAGGCATTGGCATTACGTAACCCACAAAATTCACAGGGGGATTTAGCATCATCTGCATGCGTTAAATTAGCAGATGGGGTGCTTCAGGTAAGAGAACCTGAAGGTTCCTTATGTTCTGGAAATATCGTTTGGCAGGGGGACTGGCCTGAAGGTGTTTCTTTACTTCGAAGTAACAATCGCCTTACGGTATTTTTTATTAATAATCGAGGCTTAATACTGAAAAATGATCTGCAGGTTGGTGATAATCTAACGTTTACTCTCAATAAAGGAGCTGTTTCTTACAATGGGGCTTTTTACTAAAGGATTAGTGCTTCAAAGAGGGTCCTCTTTGATCGAAGCGATGGTCGCTATGTTAATCTTGGCAATTTTATTTCTCGGTATTGCACAAGTTTTAGGTCGAGGTTTAGTGAGCCAACGCTATATGAATACATATAGTTTAGCGCTATTGGAAATGCGCGAACGCCTTCAACAACATAATGATGTAACTCTTTGTAGTAATCCTGGAAATCTCAGTTGGGTTGGGAATATTCAGTTAGTTGCAAGGTGTGATGAGAATGATGTAACTATTGGTGTTAATGGCGCCAATGTATCTGTAAAAACAAATGTTTTAACGCTATCAACGAATGGAGACGAAGAATCACAAGCATTTTTTGGAGCTGATGGCGTTATTCGAATATCGGAAAGTTCGAGTATAAAATGAAGAAACAAGGCGGTTTCACTTTAATTAGTTTACTAGTTGGCTTGCTAATCTCCTCATTCCTACTAATAGGAATGATGATGGTATATAGAAACACTATCCAAGTTGTTGTTCCAGCTTCTGAATCTTCTCGAAGTGATGGTGAGCGCGTTTCAGCTTTATTATCCACCAATATGATGTTACAAGCTGCAGGCTTTGGAATCGAGAATTCATCATATGGTTCTCATTTACGCATTTTCAAGAGCAGTGCTTTTGTTCCTTTGGCTACATCTGAAGGTTCTGTTGCTAGTGGTGATACTGTTTTATGGCTAAGTAAAGATTTTAATGGTACTCAATGTCGTGGGTTATCGGCAGATGGTGAAGGTGGTTTGTGGCAAGTATCATGTGACTTAGATATGCAAAATATAAAGCTTACTTCAAGACTTATTCTACCTTCCCAGTATGGAGCAGAGCAGGCCACCCCTATTACAATTATCGCTAAGAGAGTAACTTGCTATCCATTTAGTACAGATATTTCCGGTCGTTTAAAACTGGTTTTAGTATTTCATAACTCTGTTGCACGACAAATTGAAAGCTCAACATGTTTGCTGAACTTTGTTTCATAATACAAGGGATAGTATGAACAGAATTACTGTTAGGTCGCGTCAGTGTGGTGCAGCGACAATCACTATTTTACTCTTAGTGGGAGTGTCAATTTCCATTGCTGTTTTAGGTTCACTTCATTATATCCAAGGTTCTCAAAATCAGAGTTTAACCATGCATGCGCAAACACTAGCCCAACGAAAAGCTTGGGTTGGAGTAGATTTAACAAAAAAGTATTTAAATGCTCTTAACAGCTCTCAATTGGAAGAATTAATTGATTCATTACCACTTAAAGCAGAAGTTGGACAAACACAACTGACACTCAAGCCAAGCGTCAGTGACCCAAATATTCATCTCTCCCTATTTAAAGAGGAAGTGGATGATAAAACATATCTTTATGCTGAAGTGAATGCTGAAGCGGCAAAGGGGACAAAAGCTTACTCTAACTCATCAATTGAAGCTGTTTTTGAGCTTCAACATACAGGCACCAAGTCACCAATAAAATCATGTTCAATGGTTCGTACAGCTGTTCTCAGGGGAGCAACTGACTTAACAGGAGGTGGAACAGACTTCTTGTCAGGTGATGCTCTCTCAGATATCGCTGTTGAAGGCAACTTGACTCTCACAAACTCTTCAAAAAGTGGTATTTCTGGTTGTGTGAGCGGTGATGTTTATATGAATGGCGGGGGAATAAAACGTAATGCAAACCTGTATGTCGGTGGTCGCTTTACGCTTGAGAGCATGTCAACGCCTGAACATGTGGGCGTTTGGGCGCGTGATATTGATATTGGTAATAGCGGTAAAGGGGTCTATGAATACCTTCGAGCTGGTGCTTTTAGTGCAGAAGTGCTGGATGATAGTGGTAATTTGATTGGAACGACTGGTATAGGTGGTAAGCTACTTAACGATGCTGAGTCCGCAGGCTCATCGAAGGATCTAGGAGTTTTATTACCGTCAAAGAATCTAAAATTTGTGGTTGAAACGACCTCTGGTGGGCGATTACTTGTTGACTTAAGCGATGCCAATATTGAGAACTCAACTGGATTTGTGAGCGGGTTTGCAAGTGAGGTTTTAGATGGTGATGATTCTTTACCTTCTGTAATACAGTTCGTCACTACTGGAGTCCTCGGGGGAAACATCGATATTTTCACCCTTACAGTTGGAGAACTATGGGGGCAAAAGATAGTAAGTGATGGATATGGCGCTAATTATACAAGTGTTTTCTCAAATGGTGATTTTAGCGTAGGCACTGGTAATATCGGTTCGCTGATTGGTGGTGGTAATCTACGAGCGAATAAAGGTGGATGTAACAGTGATTCCAATTGTTGGAACTTACCTAAAATTCTTAACCCTAGCCAAATTGCTGGAGAGTTAAGTATTGGTGATTATCAAGGTAATGCAACGCTAAATAATCTAGTCCAAAAAATGACTGGAATTAACTCTAGCTTGCCTGGAGTGCCGTATTGCGACACAAGAGTAGCTAAAGTGGTTGCTGATGACTATAAGGCTTCAGCTAACTATATTTTTGAGGAGGTTGATGGTAAACGTCATTTAACGATTCAAAATGTAAGTTTAGCTGATGGAACAAGCCTTGATGGTGTTTATGATCTCCAAACAGATGAGCTTCGTTTTTTTGGAGCTCAACCTTTTCTTTCATGTGGATGGGGAAGTGGGCATTGTTTTCGAAACAACGAAATTTGGGAGTTAAATGGAATTTCTTCTTTTCCACCAGGAATTGCATGGTTTGATAGATCGTTAAAAATTAATGGTGTTGGCAGTAATGATGCCGTAAATAATGTAGGTAAAAGTTTACTAAATACATTTGTTACAACAGGAGATCTAGAGCTAACCTCTTCAGGGCATGGAAAACTCATAGCGCCAAACTTTAATCCTAGTGAACTATGCAGTGGTGGAATTGTGCCAACAAATTTATGCACCCCTGACGGTAAATTGGTTGGAGATGAAGAGGCTGGTTTAGCTCTTGCTAATTCATCAATCATTTCGCAAGGAGGTTTAAATGTACAAGGGTGGGTTATAGATGGTCATGTGACACTTGGTGGAGCTGTAACGACCTCGGGTTCCAAGGTTTTTATCAATGGTGGTTTAGTTGTTGGCTCGAATGCACCGGCGAGTGTGTCAGTAGGAGCAGGTGGTTTAGAGGTCAATACACAGGGTTTGTCGCAAGGTCAGCTTCAAAAAGATTGTAGTACTCAAACCGGCGGTAGCTCTGAAAGTGGGTGGCAACTGAAATACAATACGCCAATCTGGACACGATATTTATAGCGAGCTGAACTATAATAAATATCAGAAAAACTAAAGCACTATATAAATTATCCTCAGGGCCTCAGCTTAAGAGCATTGGTATCATGGCTACTTCTTACAAATTTCGTCGAGTTTAGTATCAAATGTTAAGGGGCACGATTTAATCAGTTTTTATTAGGAAAGTGGGTTTTAAAAGGCAATTAAAGTATCATTAAGTGCCTCTCTTCTATTATCCCAAGAAGAATCTGCGTTTAACTCATTTTTGCCCCAAGACGAGTTAGGATAAATGCTCTCATGGCTGCTTTGCGCGTGCAAATATATAGTTGCTTATTTAGCCAAACTTAGGTGTAATGAAAGTATAATAAACGCTGAGCAATGCAGGCCGAGCTTACATAACACTAACTAACCTGATTAAACTAGCTAGGAAAGTGAGAGCCTCAAAAAAGCCTAGTTTTTATAAGTAAAGCCATAGCATAGACAATACCAACTCTGACACTCCGAGCAGGTAACAGCTCAGTCCAACAACCGATTATGCAACACAAACTGCGTGTCGCATAAATACTAAAATGTTAGTTAGCAAGGGAATTTATGCGATTATATTTACTTATTTTGTTGCTTTTATTCTCCGTCGAAAGCCTTTCCAATGTACTTGTGAAAAGCGAACATTCTGTACCTGTGGGGATGGCTGAATTAAATACATTCAAGAAAACCTGCGGAAACAAATGTAGCTTTACTGGGTATATCAATGTCAACAAACTGCATTTTAGTGAAGATGTAGAGTCAGGTGCTTTTTTATTGGTGCGAAGCGAAGGTGGGACAAAATCATTTTCGGTTGGCATTAAAGCAAATGAAGATGATAAAAGCGCTGAACTGGTTGTTATGTTTAATGATGGTAAAAATAATTCTGACTCTATCGTTTTAGCAAAGTCATCGTTAAATGCTTGGGAGGGTTTCTTATTATCATGGCACGATAAAGAGTTACTAATTGAAAATTTGCGCAGCGTAAAAAAGATAGGCTTAAACAACACACCTTATTCACAAATTGAGAAATCTGGGATTACATACCAAACTACGCTGACTTTTAGTCCAGATCACATTGCATATATGTTTATGGGCAGTGATGCGGAAATGTGGATCGAAATGAAAAACCAGAATTATAACTCTAGCTGGAAAGAGCGGTATGATAAAAACTAACAAAAGAATTATGCCGTTGAGCAAGCTCAACTGTTACGCGATTTCGTCGCGCACCATACTCAGGAGTTACCGAATAAATACTCTAACGTGTTTTTGTCCAGTAACGAGTTATTATTTTATTAATGCTATTCATACTTAAAACATACATAGTCACCAAACCTCTCACTTATCTCATCACATAACTTAGTTCGGTAGATAATCCCACTACATTACAGCTGTAATAATGCTCTCGGAGAATCTTAACTACTTTTAAATTTGATCTAGATCAAAGAAACTTCATTCGCAGCAATCTATATTACGCGGCTGCAATTTTCGCTGCTTTTTGAAATCTAGGTTGGCTTTTAAAGGCAATACTCCACCATCGGGCTTAAAGGTGTGTCATGGCATTACTCATCAATAACAAATGTATTAACTGCGACATGTGTGATCCTGAGTGCCCGAATGAAGCTATTTATATGGGTGCAAAAATCTATCAAATCGATCCTAATAAATGCACTGAATGTGTTGGGCATTATGATAATCCTACCTGCGTTAGTGTATGTCCTATCGACTGTATTAAGCCCGATCCTAATCATCGTGAAACGTTAGATGAGCTTGCTGAAAAATATATTAAGCTGACTGAGTGAATTAATAATAAAATTTACAGCTTATTAGTACACCTTGATTCAAATGTTCTACACTTACTTTAATGCACGTTAATCTCTTGAGGATCCTATGTTTTTCAGTAAGTCAGTAAACTCTGAGCTTGTATCGTTAAAGACTGAGTTATTTCATCTACAGCAAGTGCGTGATGGCTTGAATGAAGAAATGATTTCGCTTAATGTACTTGAAAGCGGCGAGGTATCCTATATAAATCAAAACTTTACCAAAGCACTTGGCTACGATAAAGATGCGTTCCCTGGCACGCACTTATTTGACATCATTACAAATGAGTCCAAATCTACTGAACAATTTAGCCAATTCTCTTCTGCTTTAGAGCATTCTAAGCACTGGGTTGGGGCGCTGCAGTTTTATCACAAAAGTGGTAAAACAGAGTGGCTTAGAATTATTTCGCACCCAGTAAAAGGTCCTCAAGATCAAATTCTATTTTTCGCAATTTATGCCACTTTACTAACCGATACAATTGCTACCGCAAGAGAGCATAAAGACATTATTAAAGCGTTACACCGTGCTATGGCGGTTATTGAATTTGATTTAGAGGGTCATGTTTTAAGTGCAAATAGTCATTTTTATAATGCGATGGGTTACTCCGAAAAAGAGATAAAAGGTAAACATCACAGAATGTTTTGCGAACCAGAAGAAGCAAACTCTACTGAGTATGAGCAATTTTGGCAGCGTTTAAAAAATGGTGAGTACATAGCGTCTCGCTTTAAACGTGTTGATAAGTTTGGTAATACCGTTTGGCTTGAGGCCTCTTACAATCCGATTTTTAATGATTTTGGGGATCTCTATAAAGTAATGAAATTTGCAACTGTGATCACTGAACAAGTGAATCGTGAGCATGCAATTTCTCAAGCGGCAGAGATTGCTTACGGTACCTCAACAGGAACCGACAAACTCGCTGTAAAAGGAGCTGAAGTACTTAAAAACACAGTGGCTGTTATGGATGAACTTGCTTTACAGATGGAGCAAGCGGCGCAAGAAATCGCAGCCTTAGATAAGCAGTCGCAACATATAGCAAGTATTGTACAAAGCATTAGTAGTATTGCTGATCAAACTAACTTATTAGCGCTTAACGCTGCAATTGAAGCAGCTCGTGCAGGTGAGCAAGGCCGTGGTTTTGCGGTGGTTGCAGATGAGGTTAGGCAATTAGCATCTCGGACATCTAAAGCAACTGAAGAGATTGTGGAAGTTGTTCAGCGAAATCAATCATTAACTCAAAATACAGTAAAGGTTATAGAACAAGGGAAAGTCAAAGCAGAGCAAGGTCTTGCTTTGTCGAATGAATCAGGACAAGTAATGGAAGATATTCAACATGGAGCACAGCAAGTTGTTGATGCAGTTGGCCAGTTTGCTAACCAGTTAAATAAGTGATTCTAATTTGCAATAAGCTTTAGACATCTGCATGGATGCAGGTACAGATTATTATAAGCAACCTAATAACGAAATTTTGCTGTGTTATCAATGCGGTTCAATTTCCTTAAAGCTCCTCCTATTTTTTGCGAATTGGAAGGAATACCTTGTCTCACTTCTTGAAACTCCATATCATAGAAATATAGGGATATATTGTAATAGTTTAATATTCAGTAACTTTTTAAGTAAATGAGTTCACTGTTTGAATTTTAATTTAGCAATGAAGTGATGTACCCCATGTTTTCTACCAAGCCACTAAAAAATAAAATAACCAATCTTGAAGACGAATTATTTAGGGTTTCTCAAATAAAGCAAAATCTTGATGAGCTAATGCTTACATTAACGCTTGATGGCAAAGGCTGTGTTATTGATACTAATCCCCAAGTTCAAATTGAACTGGGTTTTAGCGCAAATCAACTTGATGGGATTGCATTACTTGATTTAGTGCCGCAATTGGCGCGAAAAACAGAACACTATCTGAACTTTAAACACGCACTACAAAACAAAAAGCCATGGGCAGGAGCCGTTCAGTTGGTCAATGCTAAAGGTGAAGAGGCTTGGCTAAGAGTGTTCGTTCATCCTGTGGTAAATAAGCAAAACCAATTTCTTCATTTTACATTGCATGCAAATGCACTAACACGCACGATTGAATCGTCACGCGAAAACCAGGACTTAGTAAAAGCAATTCATCGCTCTATGGCCGTAATCGAGTTTGATTTAACGGGTCATGTATTAAAAGCAAATCAGCAATTTTTACTGGGTGTCGGCTATAAAGAACACGAAATTATTGGTAAGCACCATAGTATGTTTTGTTCACCTGAAGAAGCAAGCTCATCAGAGTACGCGGCATTTTGGCAGAAACTACAAAAAGGTGAGTTTGTTTCCTCTCGATTCAAACGTGTTAATAAATATGGTGATCCCGTTTGGTTAGAAGCCACATATAATCCTGTGTTTAGTGAACAAGGGGAGCTTTATAAGGTTGTTAAGTTTGCAACGGTGATTACTGATCAAGTAAATCGTGAAATAGCTGTGTCTCAAGCAGCTGACATTGCTTATAGTACCTCGACTGAAACTGATCAAATCGCTCATCAAGGAGCTGAAGTACTCAGTAATATGGTTAGTGTTATGGATGAACTTGCAAATAAAATGGAACAAGCAGCAAATGAGATCACAGCACTTGATAAACAGTCTCAGCAAATCGCAAATATAGTTCAAAGTATCAGTAGTATTGCTGATCAGACAAACCTATTAGCGCTTAATGCAGCGATTGAAGCAGCTCGTGCTGGCGAACAAGGAAGGGGCTTTGCTGTTGTTGCTGATGAGGTAAGACAGCTCGCTTCACGTACTTCAAAAGCGACTGTTGAAATTGTTGATGTTGTACAGCAAAACAGGGCACTGACTCAAAATACAGTTGAAGTTATAGAACAAGGTAAGAGCAAAGCTGAACAAGGCTACAGCCTAGCAACTGAATCTGGCAAAGTTATGTCAGATATTCAAAATGGCGCACAAAAAGTGGTCGATGCGGTTGGTCAGTTCGCTGACCAACTTAAATAGTGTTACCTGTGCTTATATTGAGTTTTGCAATAACCTCTTAAAATATCGGGATGGCGAAGTTTAATATGTTTACTTTGTCTCCCTGATACGCGCTTTCGCCAGAGTTTAAAACTCGAGCTCGTTAATTGCTCACGCATCAGTGCAATAACGTTTTTTTCATTTAAACCAAACTGTTGGTTTATTGCTTCAAACGGGGTTCTGTCTTCCCACGCCATCTCTATGATGCGTGATACTTCATGATCTAAGTGCTGCATTCCGGCTCCTTTTTGTAGCTTATACGTATTTGCAGCAGGTTTAGATTATAAAATATCGTGTTGCCAGTGCTCTGCTAAAAAGTCGATGAACGCTCTGACTACATTTTGTTGGAAGTTACGCGATAAATACACCGCCCATAAGTGAGAGCCCATAGTAGTATGCTCTGGCAGTACTTTTACAAGCTCACCCGATGCCAAATAGTCATTGGCGAGATCGCATGGTAGGTGAGCCACCCCGATTCCTTGTTTTGCTGCTTTTAGAAGCACCCCCATATCGTTGGCAACAATGTTGCCCTTCACGGTCACTTTTTGTGTGTTGTCGCCGTGTTGAAATTGCCAAATAGTGTGTTTGTTATGAACAAGACAATTGTGAACAGATAAGTCACTCGGCTCAAAAATCTGTGGGTGCACAGCTAAATAATCGTTAGAGGCACATACGGCGGTTGCGATATACATTAGCTTACGGGCAATAAGACCTTCATCGGGCTGGTGGATGTAACGCAAAGCGATATCAACGCGGTCATCAACCAGCTGCGATAAACTATCAGAAAGTAACAGTTCAAATCGCGTCTGCGGGTGGCGTTTGGTAAACTCTTCGATGGCATCAAATAGCTTATGTTGGCCAAGCCCAATCGGGGAGGCAACGCGAATGGTACCTACCAATTCGTTGTTATGACTGTGTGCTCGGCTTTGTAAATCAGACACTTGATTTAATATTTGCTGGCAATAGCTAAGGGCTTCTTCGCCTTGAAGGGTCAAACTTACTTTGCGTGTTGTGCGATGAAACAACCTTAAATTTAGCCACTTTTCAATGTCTTGAATATGCCTAGAAACTTGTAATCGGCTTAAACCTAGATGCTCTGCAGCCTGAGTAAAACTGCCTGTACGGGCAACTTCGACAAAGCTAGTAATTGAAGTGAGTTTATCCATTGGTATCTTAAAATGAAACAATTTGTATCTATATAGTGTATTTATCAGTAATTGGTGAACAAGTAAACTGCAATCA
>Ga0049100_1000112_pt1 | contig 18958 bp, 10 predicted proteins | sample WorMetimpBELIZE2_FD_55036 | JGI IMG/M metagenome (GOLD analysis project Ga0049100, IMG submission 55036) | Marine gutless worms symbiont microbial communities from Max Planck institute for Marine Microbiology, Germany - Olavius imperfectus... | ecosystem: Host-associated > Annelida > Digestive...
GTTCAGCTTTTAGAGTTGCTTGCTCAAGAGCGAGAGTACGATTTTGTACCTCTGTCTCTAGGCTGTTTTGTAATTTTTGCAAATCAGCTTGTGCTGCTTTGTTCTCGGTAATTGCTGATTCAACTTTTTTAAGTAATTGATTTACATGCTTTGCGACAGAGTCTAGGCCAAAGTCAAGGGTTTCAGTTACTTGCCCTTGGTAGTCCGCATTGTCAGTAATAGCTTTTAGCTCTTTATTTAACGATGAACTACTTTTACTAAAACGCTTATTGATAAAAATACTCAGGGCAAAAGATAATATAATTAAAGCTAGAAGCGTTAAGCCAGCAAGACCGATTGAAAGCACAGAAGATTGTGTAATAGGCTGCTCAATAGGGTGTTGTTTCACAATTAACTCGCCAACAGGCTGGTCATTAAATTCAAGAACAGTATGTATTAGTGTTTTTTCAGCTAGTTGTTGATTGACTTTAGTGGGTTGAATAAGCTCTTTGTTGTTTGCATAAACTAAAGAAACATCACCGTTAAACTCGTATCTATATAAATAGTAATCAAAGCCAGTATTAAGAAGTAAGCTTAAATCCAGTACTTCTTTTACTTTATCTTGCCCTGGCATTGTTAAAGCACTAACAAGGGGGGCACGCAATTGATTTGAAACTTGAATGGCCGTTAAATTTGGCTGCAACTCTTTTACTGGTGCTTCATCATTAGTTGGATAAAACGAAAAAGCAACGACCGCTAACAGGGTGATGACGAGATTCGTAATTATAAAAAGCGGTAGTAAGCCTTTTACAGGTGAATTCGATTTACTTGGCATGGTTCTTATCCAACAATTTTACAGCTAGGTACATTTCCTTGATATTTAGACAATCCTACCATCTGTGAAGAAAAATTCATCACGTTTTTAACAGAGGTAACTCTTTTATGATGAGAGTCAATTTAAAAGCATAAAAGTTGTTGGTTAAATAAGCTAAAAACTATTGAAATCAGCAATCTTGATTGAAAACTGTGCAAACAGTTAGAATCCTCAAAAAAAAGTTGACTTGAGAAGGCAAAACCCGTTTAATACGCCGCACGCCCAGATAGCTCAGTCGGTAGAGCAGAGGATTGAAAATCCTCGTGTCGGTGGTTCGATTCCGCCTCTGGGCACCATTATTTAGTATATTGGTGTTTAACTTATGATTTAAACATCAATATCGTGCCAAGCACACAGATTTAGTGTGCCGACTTAGCTCAGTTGGTAGAGCAACTGACTTGTAATCAGTAGGTCATCCGTTCAACTCGGATAGTCGGCACCATTTATTTTTAAACGAAAGTTTAAAATGCCCAGATAGCTCACTCGGTAGAGCCATCGGGAATTGCATTGAAAATCCTTGTTGATTTTCTGCATAAAACTAAATTTTGCCCAGATAGCTCAGTCGGTAGAGCAGAGGATTGAAAATCCTCGTGTCGGTGGTTCGATTCCGCCTCTGGGCACCATTATTTGATAATCTCTTTTAAAGTGATTATAGTGCACAACGCACACGATTTTAGTGTGCCGACTTAGCTCAGTTGGTAGAGCAACTGACTTGTAATCAGTAGGTCATCCGTTCAACTCGGATAGTCGGCACCATTTATTTTAATAATTAGCATTTAGCTAATTGTTTTGCCCAGATAGCTCAGTCGGTAGAGCAGAGGATTGAAAATCCTCGTGTCGGTGGTTCGATTCCGCCTCTGGGCACCATTATTTATAATCACAACGTGATTAAGTGCATAGTACACAAATTCAGTGTGCCGACTTAGCTCAGTTGGTAGAGCAACTGACTTGTAATCAGTAGGTCATCCGTTCAACTCGGATAGTCGGCACCATTTATTTAAACATCAAGCATCTAGCTTTTTGTTATGCCCAGATAGCTCAGTCGGTAGAGCCATCGGGAATTGCATTGAAAATCCTTATGGATATTCTGCATGAAACTAAATATTGCCCAGATAGCTCAGTCGGTAGAGCAGAGGATTGAAAATCCTCGTGTCGGTGGTTCGATTCCGCCTCTGGGCACCATTAATTAAAAGCCTCGCAATCGCGAGGCTTTTTTGTTTTACCCCCTCCAAATCACGATTTTACTTCCCGTAGGCGTGAAATTTAAAGAGCTTTCAGCCGTCAGCTATCAGATTGAAAAGTTAGCGAGTTAGAAAGGGGAAAGAGTAAAGGTACGAGTTTCGAGGCCCGAGATACGAGCTGTAGGAGGCGTTTTAACGCCGAAAAAAGGAGTTATTAGATATCAGTGGTTAGAAGTTAGATTAAAACAAAAAAGCTAGAAGCTTTTAGCTGTAGGAGGCGCTTAAACGCCGAACAAAAAATTCGATTTGGTAGGGTGACCCCTTTACGAAACCAAAACCAACACCAACACCAACACCAACACCAACACTATGCTGTTAGCACCTAGCACCTAGCACCTAGCACCTAGCACCTAGCACCATTTCTACGCGATATAAAATCGCGGCTACAATTTTGAAAACTCGCAACTCGCAACTCGCAACTCGCAACTTACCTCCATTTTCCTACCATTCATCGTCGTCAAATGTCAGGCAGTGTAATGTTATGTAAAGTCAGTTGAGCAAAACTTAACGTGGTGCTTGAATTACACTCATAAATAGATGTTTTTCAGGTTTTTAGAATGAATTGGCAATATAAGCCGAGTTTATTGGCTTTAAGTGTAATTTTGCTAAGTGCATGTGCGAGTCAGCCGACTCACAATGAACGAGTTGCTGAGCTTGAGACAGTACCAAGTGCATGGCAGCAACTCCCTTCTAGCGACAAAGCGCTTGCTGTTGAAGATAACTGGTTGCAGCAATTACACGACCCTCAAGTTTTTACTTTAGTTGAGCAAGCATTAGCCCATAACCAAGCGATTTTACAAGCGGGCTATGATGTCGCGATTAAAGAGCAGCAGCTTATTGCTGCTGGGGCTGATTTATGGCCAAGCCTTGATTTATCAACACGTGCGAGCCGTAGTAAAGATAACCGCCCTGTTAGTTATAACAACGCCAGCTCAGCATCATTAGAATTAAGCTACGAAGTTGATTTATGGGGTAAATTATCAGCCTCAGAACGACAAGCAAATCTTGAATACCTAGCTGAAAAAGCCACATTTGAGCAAAGCAAACAACAATTAGTTGCTGATGTGGTAGCGGGTTGGTTTGATGTTATTACGAATCACAAATTACTTGAACTATACAAGCAGCGTGAGCAAAACGCAGAAAAAAATTTAGATATTATTGAGTCAGGTTATCGCCAAGGTTTAAATGAAGCGCTTGATGTTTATCTTGCTCGGAATGAGCTAAATACTGAGCGCTCGAATATAGCGGCGCAGCAAGCAACGTTAACTAAATCAATTCGTGATTTAGAGCGTTTAACAGGCCAATACCCAACTGGCGCGTTAAGCGTTAGTGCAGATTTACCTCTACTCGACAGTGCCATTCCACTTGGTTTACCTTCAGAGCTTATCACTCGCAAACCTGAGTTAATGGCAAGCTGGTATCAATTGCTTAGCACCGACGCTGGGCTTGCTTATGCGCATAAACAGCGTTTTCCGAGCTTAAATCTTTCTGCATCAATCAGTGATGGCACAGATAGAGTGAGCGACTTATTTTCGCCTTCAAGCTTAGCGTGGTCGCTGCTTGGTAGTATTTCGATGCCAATTTTTGAAGGTGGTCGCTTAAAAGCCAATGAAGAACAAGCAAGGTTAAACGTTAAGCGCCAAGAGCAGGCGTATCTTGCCACACTTTACGATGCCTTTAACGATGTTGAAACAGCCATCAGCCAAGAGCAAGCGCTTAAAGTACGCTACGAAAAAACCTTAGAAGCGCAAGAAAATGCCATTACCGCAGAGGCATTAGCGTTTGAACAATATCAAAGTGGTTTAGTTACCTACACCACGGTACTCGATGCACAAGACCGTTCGTTCAATGCGCAAAGTTCGGTAATCGAACTTAAAAACCAATTAATTATCAACAGAATCAACTTACATATTGCCCTTGGTGGTGATTTTAGTGAAGCAAACAGCGAAGTAGCAGAGCAATAATCATGAATAGCAAGACACGTAAAATTTTAATTCCATTGGTAGTGATCGTTGTGACGGTACTGCTTGTCATGTTTATTAAAGGCAACCCGCCTCAAGCAAACCGCTTTTCTTCACCGCCAAAAGCAAAAGTGAATGTGGCTGTTAAAACCCTAACACCAGAAACTTATCAGGTGATGATTGATAGTTTTGGCACCGTAAAGCCACGCACGCAAAGTATGCTAGTCGCGCAGGCTTCAGGGCAAATTATCGAAATTAGTGAGCAATTTCGTGAAGGTGGCTTTTTCGAAAAAGGCGATGTGTTGTTGCAACTAGATGATAGAGATCACCGCGCCGAAGTAAAATCAGCACAAGCGGCTTTATTAACCGCTGAGCAAAGCCTACTCGAAGAGCAAGCTCGTGGTCGCCAAGCAGTTACCGATTGGGAGCGCTTAGGTAAGGGCGAACAAGCAAGTAGCCTGGTACTGCGTAAGCCACAACTTGCAGCAGCCGAAGCAAGTGTATTGTCTGCCCAAGCGACGCTTGAAAAAGCGAAACTTGATTTAGAGCGTACAAAAATCACTGCTCCATACGCGGGGCGAGTTTTAAGCCGCAGCGTAGACTTAGGTCAGGTGGTGAGTAATAACATGGAACTTGCCAGTATTTATGCCATTGACCGTGTTGAAATTCGCTTACCAATCAAAAATAAAGATCTGCCGTTCATTAACTTACCAGAACAATTTCGTGATGGTGCTAAAAATAGTGCCGGTTCACTCGTTAAATTTAGCTCAGATCTTGTTGGTAAACAGCAATGGCAAGGTCAAGTTATTCGCACCGAAGGTGCCATTGATGAAAGCGCGCAGCAGCTTTATGTGGTTGCACAAATTAATGACCCTTACAAAGCCACTTCAGCTAATCAATACCCAATTAAAATTGGTCAGTACATCAAAGCGCAAATTACCGGCAAGGCGATTGAAAATGTCATTGTGATCCCAAACAGTGCTATTTATCAAGGCACCTATGTTTATGTTGAAGAGCAAGGTGTGTTGCGTCGCAAAAACATCTCACTGGCTTGGCAAAACGCGACTCAAGCTATGGTTGCCGAAGGCTTATCAGCAGGAGATCACTTAGTGATTACGCCGCTTGGTCAAGTTAGCTCAGGTACCCAAGTGACGGTAATGGGAAGCGAAGCGTATCAAGCTACACGTGGTAAAGCACAGCGTCCAAGCCGTGAAGAGCTTGAAAAGCAAGCAAAAGAGCAAGGTATTACCGTTGAAAAATTAATTGAACAACGCCGCGCTGCTCGTAAGCAAGGAGCGCAATAATGATAGCTTGGTTTACAAAGAATCATGTTGCAGCAAACTTATTGCTGATCAGCATTTTATTAGCGGGGCTATTTAGCGTATCGACGCAAATACCACTTGAAGTGTTCCCATCATTTGAAGCAGACCGCATTAGTGTTAGCGTGACCCTACGTGGCTCAACACCTGAAGATGTTGAAAAAGGTGTCGCTATCCGTATTGAAGAAGCGGTGCAAGATCTCGAAGGCGTAAAGCGCATAACTAGCCGCTCATCAGAAGGCTCTGCCTCTGTATCAATTGAAGTCGATACCGGCTATGACCCACGGGAGCTATTAGCCGATATTAAAAGCCGGGTTGATGCCATTAATACTTTTCCGGTTGATGCCGAAAAACCGGTTGTAGCCCTTGCACAGCGCACTCGTGAAGTAATAGCGGTTACTGTGTCGAGTGAATACGGCGAAAAAGAAACTTTAGAATATGCCGAACATGTACGTGATGACTTATTACGCTTGCCAGAAATCACTCAGGTAGAGCTAAGTGGGGTGCGAGATTACGAAATTGCCATTGAAGTAAGCCAAGATACATTACGCCAATATGATTTACGCTTATCGGACATTTCTTCAGCAATTAGTAATTCAAGTACCGATGTTTCTGCTGGTAACTTAAAAACCGAAGGGGGAGATGTACTCATTCGTTCAAAAGGCCAAGCCTATCGTAAAGATGAGTTTGCCCAAGTTGTGGTGAAGTACCAAGCTGATGGTACCATTATTCGCCTAGGTGATATTGCCCGTATTACCGATGACTTCGAAGAAACCCCAGTCCGTACTCGCTTCAATGGTAAGCAAGCGGCATTTATTGATGTGTATCGTATTGGTCCGCAAAGTGCGATTGAAGTTGCTGATGCGGTAAAAAATTACATTACCGAGCATCAAAGTCAGCTGCCTGAAGGATTTGAGTTAAGCTTTTGGGATGACGACTCTGAAATAGTGAAAAGCCGTATTGCGACGCTAACAACCAATGCTATTCAGGGTGGCATTTTAGTTCTTGCATTACTTACCTTGTTCTTGCGTCCTGCCATTGCGTTTTGGGTGTTTATTGGTATCCCTGTGTCATTCATGGGCGCGTTTTTAGCGATGCCAATTTTTGGTATTACGCTTAATGTTATGAGTTTATTTGGTTTTATTTTGGTACTTGGTATTGTTGTTGATGATGCCATTGTGACCGGTGAAAATGTCTACACCCACCTAAAAACAGCCGAAAGTGGTGAGCAAGCTGCTATACGTGGTACGCAAGAAGTTGCGACCCCCGTTACCTTTGGTGTACTTACAACGGTTGCAGCATTTTTACCATTAGCCTTTATCGAAGGTAACCGTGGTGCCTTATTTGCGCAAATTCCTGTTGTCGTTATTCCGGTATTACTGTTCTCTTTAATTGAGTCTAAATTTGTTCTGCCGGCTCACTTAAAGTACTTAAAACTACGAAGTGAAAAAAGTAACCCGTCAAAACTGCAGCAGTTTCAGCAGCGTTTTGCCGATGGCTTTGAACACGCCATTATGAAGTACTACCAGCCGCTACTAAATGTTGCGCTAAAAAACAAATTAGCAACGGTTAGCTTGTTCGTGGGTATTTTCTTTATCATTTTGACCCTGATCACCAGCGGTTGGACAAAGTTTATATTCTTCCCGCGTATTCCAAGTGAAACCGTTCGCGCAGAGCTAACATTCCCTGCTGGAACACCGTTTGAAGTGACCAACAAATACATCATCGATATGTCAGATAAGGCCAAAGAGCTACAAGACAAGTATCGCGATGAAGATGGTCAAAGCGTGATTTTAAATATTTTGGCAACCACAGGTGGCCGTGGTGGTTCATCAAATACAGGTAGTGTGCGCTTTGAAATCACACCAGCCGAAAAACGTGAATCAGATATTGGCTCTCGAGAGCTTGCCAGTGAATGGCGTGACCTTATTGGTATTATACCGGGCGCAGAGAGTGTAACTTTCCGTGCTGAATTTGGTCGCAGTTCAGATCCTATTGATGTGCAGCTAAGTGGCAGTTCAATCGATACCCTTGAAGCTGTAGCAGAAAAGGTAAAAGAGCGTTTAGCTACTTACCCAACTGTTTACGAAATTGCCGATAGCATGTCAGATGGTAAAGACGAGCTGCAAATTGAGCTAACAGAGCAAGGTTTGGCACTTGGTTTAAACCGTGTTGATGTATCGCAACAAGTGCGTAATTCGTTCTTTGGTGCGCAAGTTCAACGTATTCAACGTGGCCGCGATGATGTGCGTGTAATGGTGCGTTTGCCAATTGAAGAGCGTCGCTCTGTTGCTGATTTAACAGATATTTTAATTAAAACCCCAACAGGTGGCACAGTGCCATTGTCGCATGTGGCAACCTTAGTACCGGGGCAAAGTCCATCGTCTATTTATCGTATTGATCGCTATCGCACATTGAACGTGACAGCCGATGTTGAAAAATCAAATACCAATATGACAGTACTGCAAGCAGACTTAAAAACTTACTTAGATGAGCTAATGGTGCAATACCCTGGTGTTGATTACTCGCTCGAAGGTGAAGCCAAAGAGCAGCGTGAATCATTTGGTTCACTCGCTTGGGGCCTGGTGTTTGTATTCTTTATTATTTATGCGTTATTAGCGATACCGTTTAAATCATATATGCAGCCATTAATTGTGATGAGTGTTATTCCGTTTGGCATGATAGGTGCGGTAATGGGTCACTGGGTAATGGGCATGGAGTTAACCATTATGAGCCTACTTGGCATGCTAGCCTTGATAGGCGTTGTAGTGAATGACTCATTGGTACTGGTTGACTTTATTAATAAGAAGCGTGAAGAGGGCGGTGATTTACTGGAAACCGTTAAGCTTGCAGGGGCGGCACGTTTTCGCCCAGTTATGCTAACCAGTTTAACCACTTTTATTGGTTTAATGCCGTTGTTATTTGAAAAAGCAACGCAAGCACAATTCCTTATTCCAATGGCTGTAAGCCTTGGCTTTGGGATTATCTTCGCAACGCTAATCACCTTACTATTAGTGCCAGTTAATTACCTATTAATGGAGCGCTTTCAGGGATGGTTTAAGTAGGGGGCGATAGGTTGAAAACATGTGTGTTGGGTAGAGTGAAATGAAACCCAACACATAGGAGCTATCAGCTTTCAGATAAAAAGCTTTAAGTCGATCGTGCGGGTCTTTGAATTTAGATGTAGGCGTGAAATTTATTTCGCGCGGTATTTCTTAAATAACGGGTAAGTCGTAGGTCGGGCTTTAGCCCGTCAATTAAACGATTATGTGTCGTTATAAATGACGACCCACAGTGCTTGACTCATTAGCTCGTAGGTTGGTTAGAGTAGAGCGAAACCCAACGCACAGGAGCTATCAGCTTTCAGCCGTCAGCTATCAGATAAAACATATAAGGTAGTCAGTTAGCGAGTTAGCAAGGTGAAAGAGTAAAGTTAGCACCGTAGGCGTGAAATTTATTTCGCGTGAATAAGAATAATAAGTTCTTGTACAAGAGAAAAACTACAGGGAAGATTTTCGATAGCTGATAGCTGATAGCTGATAGCTGATAGCTTGTTGGTGTTCCCCAAGTATGCGGTGCCCGGTGTCAGTCCTGAAACCTTGAGGTTTCAGGGCGGGGATCTGCGGTCTACCGTAGGCTTCTCGGTACATGCCGAGCTTGCACAATAGTAAACGAACAGAAACCCTAACATAAAATTTATCGGCTCAGGGACTTAACCAAGCTCCTGCACCCTAGGGAACACCTTCAGTATATAAGACAAGTTTCAATCCTTAAACCATAGAAGTAAAAAAAGCGGATCGTTCGCGTAGTTTTTCCCCACCTTTAACTGCTTATTTACTTTTCAGATTGCTTTTTGACCTCAATCATACAATTAATTGGAGTTGCGATTTATCGAGTGGTAGCATGGCGTTACTTAGCCGAACAAAGAAAAAGTTATGAGCACGTTACCTGATTACCAACAAGCCCAATTGTTATTAGAAAAGAATGAAATTTTTGTCGCACCAGCAGAAGCCCATGGTGTGATCAGTGGTTTATTAGCCTGTGGCATCAATATCGAAGCCGACGAATACTTAGGTTTATTAAGCGATGTATTTAACGATGGCTTAGCCTTCAATAAAGATTTAAAAGCATTTTTTGCTGATGTGTATTCTCAGGTTGTTGCCAGCTTCAGCGATGAAGAATTTCAATTTGACCTATTCTTACCAAGCGACGACGAAACACTGATCGATTTAGCCAATGGCTTAGTATCTTGGGTATCGGGTTTTATGCTTGGTTTTGGTTTAAAACAAAAAGATTACGGCAAGTTATCTGCTGATGTGAAAGAAGTGATCAGCGATTTTAGTGAAATTACCCGCCTAGACACCATGTTTGAAGAGACCGAAGAAGACAGCCAAGCACTGCACGAAGTGATTGAGTATGTGCGTGTTTCTGCGCTGTTATGTTTTGCTGAGTTAGGTAAAGAGCCAGCAGATAAAAACCCTAAGAAGACCCTTCACTAATCAAATTACAGAGGTTTAGCATGTCGTCTATTGCAATCGATAAAGCTGAATTTAAAGCCCGTCGCGAGCGCTTGCTTGCGATGATGGATAAAAATAGCGTGGCTATCATTCCTGCGGCAGGAGAAGTAACACGTAGCCGTGATACTGAATATGCATTTCGTCAAGACAGTGACTTTTTCTACCTAACAGGATTTAACGAACCGGATGCGGTTTTAGTGCTTTGCCCGTCAAGCGATACACCAAGTACCCTAATTTGCCGTAACAAAGATAAACTAGCTGAAATTTGGCATGGCCGTAGAATTGGCTTCGAAAAAGCTAAATCTGAGTACTTATTCGACGCAACTTGCCCACTTAGTGAACTAGATGAACAATTATTAGATTTGGTGAACGGCCAGCAGATTTTATTTTATGCACAAGGCACTTACGCAAATTTCGATGCAAAGGTTTGGGATTTATTAAACACCCTTCGCGGCGCACCTAAAAAAGGCTATAAAGCCCCACATACTATTAAAGATATTCGTGGTTTAGTGCATGAGATGCGGTTGTTTAAATCTGACGCAGAATTAAACATTATGCGTACAGCGTGCGAAATTAGTGCACAAGGCCATATTCGCGCTATGCAGTTTGCCAAACCTGGTGCAACTGAATACCAATTAGAAGCTGAGCTTCACCACCATTATGCAATGAATGGTGCTCGTCATCCTGCTTATGGCACGATTGTCGGCAGTGGCGATAACGCCAACATTTTGCACTACACACAAAATGATGCTGAGCTAAAAGATGGCGATTTAGTGTTAATTGATTCTGGCTGTGAACTTGAAGGTTATGCGGCAGATATCACACGTACTTTCCCAATCAATGGCAAGTTTAGCGAACCACAAGCGGCGCTTTACAACATTGTATTAGCAGCTCAAGAAGCAGCATTTAGCCAAGTAAAGCCAGGCGGTAGTTTATCGAAAGCGAATGAATTAGCCTCAACGGTATTAACGCAAGGGCTTATTGATTTAGGCATTTTAACCGGTGAGCTTGATGAGCTAATGGCAAACCAAGCGTGCAAAGCATTTTACATGCATGGCCTTGGCCATTGGCTTGGGTTAGACGTACACGATGTTGGCGAATATAAGCTTGATGAAAAAGAGCGCGTATTTGAGCCGGGCATGGTGCTCACCATCGAGCCGGGTTTATATATTAGCGAAGATGCAAAAGCACCAGAGCAATATAAAGGCATCGGTATTCGTATCGAAGATAACTTACTTGTCACTCAAGATGGCCATGAAAACCTGACCATTTCGGTTCCTAAAACCATTGGTGACATTGAAGCAGTGATGCAAGCAAACAAAGGCTAGGAGCAAGCGTGGCAAAGCAGTTTGATGTTGTCATTATCGGCGGTGGAATGGCGGGTGCAAGTTGTGCACTGGGCCTAAAACAGAGCAATAAGCAGTTATCAATCGCTGTAATTGAAGCAAATGAAGTAAGCGCAGACTATCATCCTAGCTTTGATGATAGAAGCATTGCGCTGGCTCAGCAGTCTGTTCAGTACTTAAAATCAATCAATGCGTTTGATTGCCAAGCGCCATTTGCGGCAGCGATTAAAAAAGTCACTGTGTCTGATCGTGGTCATTTTGGTAAAACGCATATTGATTGCCAAGAATATGGCCATGATGCCCTTGGTTATGTGGTCGAAGTGAACCCATTTGGGCGCAGCCTTCATCAGCAACTTACGCGTACTGATGTTAGTTTGTTTTGCCCAGATACGGTTGCCAAGCTTGAATACCAAAGCGATTTTGCCAATATCACGCTAAGCTCAGGCGAGCAGTTAAGCGCAAAGCTTGTGGTGATTGCCGATGGTGCTCATTCGCAAAGCCGTAAACTGGCTAATATAGAGTTTAATACTCGCGCTTATCAGCAAGCGGCGATTATTGCTAACATCGAAGTGGCTGGTGGTCATCATCATCATGCCTTTGAGCGTTTTACTGAGCACGGCCCAATGGCCCTGTTGCCAATGAGCAATAACCGATACTCACTGGTGTGGTGTATGGAGCCTGAGCAAATTGAGCACACTATGGCGCTTGAAGATGATGCCTTTTTAGCTGCGTTACAAAAAGCATTTGGTTACTGCGGCGGCGCATTTAGCAAAGTGGGTATGCGAGCAAGTTATCCGCTTGTGTATGGTAAAGCAGAATCACTGAGCAGCCACCGTACGGTATTAATTGGTAATGCAGGGCATGCTATTCACCCAATCGCAGGGCAGGGCTTTAATTTAGGCCTGCGTGATGTGCAACTACTGTGTGATATGGCAAATAGAGACGACCTTGGTGATTACGCCTTTACCCGTTATTACAGCCAAACTCGCAGTAAAGATATTACTACCGTGATGACACTCACAGACAGCCTAGTGCGTTTGTTCTCTAACTCATCACGATTGCTCGCGCTTGGTCGCAGCATTGGCCTTTTCTCAATGGATTTATTCTCCTCGTTAAAAACCCCGCTGGCAAAACAGCTTATGGGTCAGGTTAAGCAAGGTAAACGGATATGAAACAAGCACAAGTTTGTATTGTCGGTGGTGGCTGTGTTGGCCTTACGCTAGCACTTGGTTTAGCAAAAGCAGATATCAGCGTTGTGGTGATTGATGCGAGTAAAAATCAAACCTTACCGGGTGATGATTACGCACTTCGCGTGAGCGCATTGAGCCTAGCTAGTCAGGGTTTATTTGAGTCATTAAATGTATGGCCAGAGATCATTAAACAGCGTGCTACACCCTATACGTCGATGGATGTACGTGATCAAGACAGCTTTGGCAAAATTCATTTTGATCATAACGATCTCGACTTACCGCAGCTCGGTCATATCGTCGAAAACGACATTATTCGATACGCTTTAATTAGCGAGCTTGAAAAGCAAAGTAATGCCACTTTATTGTTCGAAACCCGCTATCAGCAAATTCATCAAACCGACTCTGATGTGTTTATAACTCTAGAAAGCGGCGAGCCTGTGATTGCTAAATTATTAGTGGCGGCAGATGGGGCTAACTCAGCTATTCGTAAGCAGTTCAACATGCCAATTACTTTTAAAGATTACGACCATCACGCCATTGTTGCCACGGTTAAAACCGCTGATGAGCATAACAACACGGCACGCCAAGTGTTTTTACCAACAGGGCCGCTGGCGTTTTTACCCTTGCCAGATAAACATACGCACTCAATTGTTTGGTCAACAAGCCCTGAGCATTGCGACACACTTTTAGCACTTGATGATAGCCACTTTAATAAAGCGGTTATGGCAGCACTCGATGGCCAATGTGGTTTATGTGAAGTGCAAAGCGAGCGCATGGCGTTTCCACTAAAGATGCGTTATGCCCAGCAGTGGGTGTCGGGCAAAGTGGTATTAATGGGCGATGCAGCGCATACCATTCACCCATTAGCTGGTTTAGGTATGAACCTTGGTCTAAAAGACACCGCTTATTTAATTGAGCTATTAAGAAATGAGCAAGGCGAGTTTGCAAGTGCACGCACGCTGCGTGATTATGAACGTACTCGTAAGCTTGATGCACAAAAGCACATAGCTATGATGCAAGGCTTAAAAGAGCTATTTGCGGGCGCTAACCCACTGAAAAAGCTTGTACGTGGTGTTGGCTTAAGCCTTGTAGACAACCTTGGCCCAATTAAACATTTGTTCGCAAAAGAAGCAATTGGTAAATAACGCCTAACTAGTTGTTACTATTTAGTTTAAGCCGCAGCTAAGCAATTAGCTGCGGCTTTTTTGCACTTATATGAACGCAAAATGATAGCGCTGTCATTTTTGTTAGTGTATGATTAAATTTTTGTGATTGGTATGGAAATTAAACAGCTCTGTTGGGTTGTATACTAGTTTCCAACCAAATAAAAATAATTAAACTAAGAGAACAATTATGGAAGCAACGGTTGAGTGTGACAACAACACAAAACAAAGCATCTGGCTGCCAATGATATTGGCCGGCTCAATGTTTTTTATCTTAGGGTGTATAACGTGGCTTAATGGTGCAATTACACCATTTTTGCAGCAAATGCTTGAGCTTTCGCCGTTACAAGCTTCGTTTATCATCTCTTCTTTTTATATTGCGGTAACAGTTGCCGGTATCCCATCGGCTATGCTGATCAAGCGCGTTGGTTATAAGAATGGTATGGCGATTGGCTGTGCGATTATGGCTTTATCGGCGCTGATGTATATTCCCGCTGCGAAACTGCAAATGATCGAAATATTCTTGTTCGCACAATTAATGATAGGTGTTGGACAAACCGTACTACAAACCGCTGTTAACCCATACGTGGTTAAAATGGGTTCTGAGAAATCAGCCGCTGTGCGGGTGTGTATTATGGGCTTATTAAACAAATTTGCGGGTGTGATCGTGCCTGTGATTTTTGCTGCTGTAGTAGTAAGCGGTGTTGTTGATGGCGCAGGTAAATTATCGCAAGAGCAAAAAGACATGATGGCAAATAGCCTGATTATGCCTTATGTGTTGATTGCTGCTTTAATCATGTTATTTGCTGCCTTTGCGAAATTTGCACCATTGCCTGACTTAGTGTTTGATGAAGACGAAACATCAAACGGTAAAGGTGAAATTAAAGAAACCCTAGCACACCCTCACTTAGTTTTAGGTGTAGTGGGTATTGCGCTATACGTTGCTGTTGAAGTTATTGCCGCAGACACCATTGGCTCGTACGCTTTACAAATTGGCGTTGCTGACTACTCAGTTATGACCTCTTACACCATGGCGTGTATGTTGATTGGTTACGCGATTGGTATTTTGACTATTCCACGCTTTATGAGCCAACAAACGGCATTATTAATGTCGGGTATTGCCGGTATTATCACCGTGTTGTTAGTGGTACTTGGTAGCAATGACTCGTTCATTATTTCAAACCTATTATTAGTGCCATTTGGTGGCCCACAATTACCAGACCCATTGTTATGCATTGCATTATTAGGCTTTGCTAATGCCATGGTTTGGCCTGCAATCTGGCCACTGGCTTTAGCTGGCTTAGGTCGCTTAACAGGCACTGCATCTGGCTTACTGATCATGGGTATTGCTGGTGGTGCACTTGGCCCATTATTAATCGGTTTAGGGAACGTAGCAGGCCTAGGCGCACAAGGCGCTTACATTGTGATGATCCCAAGTTATGTATTCATTTTATTCTACGCCTTAAAAGGCCATAAGATGAAAAGCTGGAAATAACCCAGCAAACTAATTTTTCAAGTTAGGCAAAGCCGCAGTACGCCCATCACCGCGGCTTTTTTGTGGGTAAACTAAAGCTAACAGCTTTCAGCCGTCAGCTATCAGATTGAAAACAAAGTAGCTGAAATGCTCACCTGTAGGCGTGAAACTTATTTCGCGCGATGCTTATCTAAACCACAGAAGTAACACGTAGGTCGGGCTTTAGCCCGTCAATGTTAGCGATTATGTGTCGCCATAAATGACGACTTACAGTGCTTGATTCATTAGCTCGTAGGTTGGCTAGAGCGGAGCGAAACCCAGCGCTTGGAGCCATCAGCTTTCAGATTGAAAAGTTAGCGAGATGGGAGTTGTAGGAGGCGTTTTAACGCCGAATTCGTAGCAGCGGGTTTACCCCGCGTAATTTACTGTTTTTTCTGTGGTTCACTATTTTTTGCACAAAGAGAAAACAATGAGAAAAGAATGAGAAAGACCATAAGATTTTGTTGTTTTTCCTCTAAAGCACAGCGCCTCTTATCCTCTTTGTGATTATTATTTTAAATTATGTTTTCTCTATGTAACATGAAGCATCTCGGTGTTCTCTGTTGTTCAATTTTTTTCACAAAGAGAAGGCAATGAGAAGTGAATGAGCAACCCAATAAAACTATTAGTTACTTTCCTCTAAAGCGCAGCGCCTCTTATCCTCTTTGTGATTATTATTTTAAATTATGTTTTCTCTATGTAGCGCGAAGCGCCTCGGTGTTCTCTGTTGTTCAATAATTTTTTGCACAAAGAGAAGACAATGAGAAGTGAATGAGTAACCCAATAAAACTATTAGTTACTTTCCTCTAAAGCGCAGCGCCTCTTATCCTCTTTGTGAATATCCATTGAGTTACGCGATATAAAATCGCGGCTACTAACTTGCTAACTCACACCCACAAAAAAGCCGTGGGATTTTCATCACACGGCTTTTGATATTTCGCTAAGTCGTTTTATTAGAACGAGTAGCTGTAACCTAGTTGTAGGGTACGTGGTTTACCTGGTTGAATACCGCCGTTTGCGCGGTTTGCAACGTAGGTTTTGTCAAACAGGTTATCTACTGTTAGGTATACTTTTTGTTTGTCGTCGATTAGGTATTTAGCTGCTAAATCCCATACAACGCGGCTGTCGATTGCATTGCGACCTGAGTCTGTTAAATCTGCGTGAGCATCAGACACATAGCGCATTTGCGTATCGAATACGAAGCTTGAGAACTCAGCACCCATCGAAAGCGCTAATTGGTTTTCAGGCACGTATGGCATTGCATCGCCTTTTTCTACGCTACCCCAAAGATCTGATTCAAACGCATTGTCGAACTCAGAATCAGTGTAAGTGTAAGTTAAGCGAACAGGGAATGAAGCTGCGTTAGTAGCAAACACTTTACCTGCGCTTAGCTCAAAACCAGACACAGATACTTCACCGTAGTTGTATTGATCGCCAATATTGTCATCGCTACAACCTACAGCTGCAGTACAGTTACCGTGCATGTTTGTGTAGTCAGAGTTAAAGTAGATTACTTCACCTTGAATGCCCGCGTAATCGTAACGACCACCTAGCTCAATGTTAACACTCTCTTCTTCTTCTTGATCCGCATTACCAGGGGCTGCTGGTGCGTAACCTTTTTGAATACCAGCAAGAAGCGTTAAGTTATCGCTTACAGTGTAAGTCGCACCTAGTGATGGTACTAAGATCTCAGTGTCGTTGCTGATATCTTTTGTTAGGCCATTTTCACGGTTAGGATCAGACTTAGCCCACTCAACACGTTTGATTGTGATGTCTTCGTAGCGAAGACCTGCACTAATGACTAATGCATCAAGTGACCACTCATCTTGAATGAATAGGGTAGTTGCTTCAGCGCTATCTAAACGGTTGCTGTTTGAACCTGGAACGCCTTTTTCTGTAAGCGTCATTGATAGGTCTTGGTTAAGCGTGTACTTGTCTTCCCATTGGAAACGATCCATTTCATCTTCGTGGTAACGTGCACCAACTGTGATGTAGTGGTTGCCCGCAGGGATATGGAATTCAGTTTGTAAGCCTTTCGCTTGGTAATCACGGTTATTCGCTTTTACGCCAATACCTTCAATACCTTCGCTTGTTGGGTTTGCTTCAAACTCGCTGTATTGCTCAAGGTAGCTGCTGCTTACTTTGCTTGCTTTATACCAGTTACGGTGGAAGTCGTTTAGGTAAGCTGTAGCAAGTAGCTCGTAACCTTTACCAAAACGATATGCATAGTTGATTTGGTATGCATTGTGTTGTGTGTTCATTTCATCGTTTTGCGATGCTGCATAACGACGGTAAGGGTTTTCTTGGTAATCAGCGTCAGTTAAGCCCATGTAAGTTTCGTCAGAGCGTTCGTCTGAGTACTTTAACTTCATTTCTAGGCTGTGTGCTTCGTTATCACCAAAGTCAAAACCAAACTTTAATAAGAAATCATTCTTTTCGAAGCCAGTGTTGTCGCTACCAACTGGTAAATCTTTAAAGCCATCAGCACCGTAAGTGAATACTTCTACAAGGCCCGCAGCATTGTTTTTCTTTTTACCGAAGTAAGCATGACCTTTATAGAAGCCATCGCTACCAAGTTCAGCATTAAGTAAACCTTTAGACCCTTCAGTTGGTAAGCTACGAGAAACTAAGTTTAAAACACCGCCTGTTGTACGTGGGCCATACTTAACAGACGCTGCACCTTTAAGTACTTCGATAGACTCCATACGACCCATAGTAGGGAAGTAGTAAGCAGAAGGCGCTGAATAAGGTGCTGGTGCTACAAGTACACCATCTTCCATTACAGAGATTTTGTCGTTACGACCTGTACCCGTACCACGCATACCGATGTTAGGACGAAGGCCATAGCCGTCTTCTTCTTGTACATATACACCCGGTACAGCACTTAAAACACGTGAGATATCAGTATATTCAAACTTTTCTAGTTCTTGCTCATCAATAAAAGTAGCAGAGCCAGGAATATCGTTAATTGCAGATGCAGAGCCAATTACAGTGATTTGCTCGAAGTTTTTCTCTTCTTTAGTTACATCTTTTGCAAAAGCATTAGCGCTTAAAGATAAAGCGACCGCAGTCGAAAGCGTAGAAACAATAAACTTAGGTGTCATTGTGAGTCCTGTATATGTTTAGATATTTTTAACAGGCGCAATTAAAACATGTAAAAAAATGCGAATCAATCCTATTTGTAATAAAACAGGTCTGAACTGTAAGTCCATGAATTGAGGGGGTTATAAGGAATACAGTAGTATTGTATTACGATATTGAGTTTTGGTTTGGTGTTAAGTAAAACTTAATGAGTGCAGCTGTCAGCTCGTAGGTTGGTTAGAGCGAAGCGAAACCCAACTTTGGAGCAATCAGCTTTCAGCCCTCAGCTTTCAGATTGAAAAGTTAGCAAAAGTATAGGGGAAAGTTTGCGAGATACGAGGAACGAGATGCGAGTTGTAGGAGGCGTTTTAACGCCGAAAAAAATGGTGATATTAGATATCAGTGGTTAGAAGTTAGATTGTGCCTGCACATAGTTAAATTGAAATGCATACCCGTAGGCGTGAAATTTATTTCGCGCGATGCTTATCTAAACCACAGAAGCAAGATGTAGGCCGGGCTTTAGCCCGTGAATGTTAGCGATTATGTGTCGCCATAAATGACGACTTACAGTGCTTAACTCATTAGCTAGTAGGTTGGTTAGAGCGGAGCGAAACCCAACGTTTGGAGCCGTCAGGTATCAGATTGAAAGTTTGCGAGATACGAGGAACGAGATGCGAGGTGTAGGAGGCGTTTTAACGCCGAAAAAAGTAAAGGGGAAGGTATTCCAACCCCAAAAAAATATTCTGTTAGCCCCTAGCCCCTAGCCCCTAGCCC
>Ga0049100_1000121_pt1 | contig 18177 bp, 19 predicted proteins | sample WorMetimpBELIZE2_FD_55036 | JGI IMG/M metagenome (GOLD analysis project Ga0049100, IMG submission 55036) | Marine gutless worms symbiont microbial communities from Max Planck institute for Marine Microbiology, Germany - Olavius imperfectus... | ecosystem: Host-associated > Annelida > Digestive...
CTACAGGCAACAAAGAACATGTTCGAAAATGCTATATCTCTGATTATACCAAGCTTAGTACAGAGTAAAGGACCCAACAGAGCTAGCGCGAACACAACCACCGAACCTTGCAATCCGGACAGCCCACCGTACTGTTCACTTGCTCCTTCTCGGCTGACTGCATTTGTAGAAGACATAATACCACTCCATGTAAAGGGGGAACATTATAATGCATTATATTAATATCTGTCCAGGGGGGTGCAAAATAGGGGCGTTGGAACCGCTCAAATCACAAGACTTCTCTTAGAACTATGGTTGCTCGCATCGCGAAGGTATTTTAACAAGAAGCTTATTATCAAATAATTAGGTGTGCGACATGATCCGCCCAGATTCGTCTGCTAGATATCTTCACATCAACGCTTAGCCCCTTTTTTCGGTATATCTTGCGTCCCCCTGAACAAATACTTATATTAAAATAGTCCAGTAGTTTGTTTGCAAACCCCTCCAGGAATAAAAAATTTGTATTTGTTCAGGGGGGCGCAAAATGCAAAACGAAAATTGACGAAAAGATCTCCTATTCACTAAGCTGTCTCTTAATAGAAGTTGAGTTACGAAGAGCTAGAAGCTAAATTTGCTGCGAATTATTATAAGTGTTAGATCAAAGCACAGGGAGGCCTGGAACGAAGTCGAGAGGCTCAAAGACAAACACAAAAAATTTTAGATCGCACTCAAGGAACTCTATAAAGAGACCCAAGAAAACCTCCAGCAGACCCAAGGAGCTATAGAGGAGATTCAGAAAGCCTTGAAACAAGCCCAAAAGAAGATCTCGAAACTTAAAGGGAGGTATAACCTAAATTCCAAAAATAATTCAAGACCCCTATCATCACATTTAACCCGGCTTATTTGCTCTAACCAACAGGCAATGTGCATATTTGAATAATATTCCATTTTTAGGTTTGTAATGAGAGAGAAATAGTCAATTTTAAGAGAAAATCAGCTCTTTTTCCCTGTGGGTTAATGCGCGCCATTCTCCCTCCTTCAGGGGACCCAACTTGAGGGCCCCGATGGAGATGCGGGATAGGGAAATGAGGTCGAGATCGGCCCCCTTCATCATGAGGCGCACCTCATGCTTCTTCCCCTCCCTTACCCTTATTTTAAGTGTGCCGCGGCGTATCTTCCTTACGTCAGCGGGCTTGACCCATTTTCCTTTGATAGATACCCCTTTTGAGAGCACTTGTAGATGTTTATGGGTGATCTCTTGTCTGGATTTAACGAGATACTCCTTTACGATGTTGCTCGAAGGGTGAATGACTTTTTGCGCGAAATGCCCATCATTCGTCAGCAGAAGTAGTCCCGTCGTATGTTGGTCGAGCCGCCCAACGGTGAAGAGGCGCTGTTTTACCCCTTCAAAGAGGTCGATGACTACCTTTTTTGATACAACATCACGAGCGCTCGAGCAAATGTACCCACGGGGCTTGTTGACGATGAAATAGACCTCCTTTTCCTCTTCTGGGAGGGGAGACCCTCTTACAAGGATGGCATCTTCTTCTGCATGGACAAGGAACTGGGGAGTGGTGATCACTTGCCCATTGACCCTAACCTTCCCCTCAAAAATTAACCGTTCACACCCCCTGCGGGAACTTATGCCAGCTGCTGCCAAAACTTTGCTCAACCGTTTCATGTCAATAAAAATTTAATAGAGAGAAAATTCCTAGTTCCATATTATGCTAATTGAGGCAGGTATAATCATCGCTGTGGGGCAAATTTATGGAAAAGGGTACAAAACTTGTATTAATTCGTCATGGAAAATCGCAATGGAATCAAAAGAATCGCTTTACGGGATGGGTCGATATTCCCCTCAGCAAAGATGGCATTGTCGAAGCGCAAGAGGCGGGACGACGTATCAGTACAATTCCATTTGGGGTCATCTTCGTCTCTGCCCTGATGCGGGCGCAGCAAACTGCCATGATCGCCATGGCGGAGCATGCAAACGAAAAAACCCCACGCCTTCATCATGAGGGAGGCGGGAGATTGGAGAAGTGGGCCCGAATTTACGACAAAACAGCCCAGGCGCTTTGCATTCCCGTCTTTGCCTCTGAGGCGCTCAATGAACGGATGTATGGAGAGTTGCAGGGGTTAGAAAAAGATGAGACACGCAAGAAGTTTGGGGCAGATCAAGTGCAGATCTGGCGCCGCAGCTTCCGCACACCACCGCCAGGTGGGGAGAGCTTAGAGGGGACGGCGAAGCGGACGCTCCCCTACTTTAAAGAGAGGATTGTCCCCGTTTTGGAGAGGGGTACCAACGTCTTAGTTTCAGCGCATGGGAACTCCCTACGTTCTATCTCGATGCACATAGAGCAATTGTCGGAAGAGGAGGTGGTCAAACTCGAAATTCCAACGGGAGAGCCTCTTTGTTATAATTATGCGGAGGGAAGGTGGACAAAGGAATCTATCGACGACGTGCAGAATGCCTTCAGAAATCTATCTCGATAACTCCACCCTCACCGCGCCCTCTCGGGCTCTGCTCGAGCAGATGCAACGCTACACGGAGGAGTATTGGCAAAGTCCCTTCGCCCCCTACTTTAAGGGAGGGAAATTGCTCTCCTCCATTGAAGAACTTCTGAAAGAGATCTACTCTTTTGTCGGTGCAGATAGAGAGGATCAATTTATATTTAGCCACTCGGGAGCTGCCGCCACTGTACAAGTGTGCATGAGTGCGATAATAAACCGCCAGCTATACGGTGATAGAAATTGCATTTTGATGGCCCCTGCCGGCAGAGGTTCCCCCCTCTTTGCAAAGGGGCGTTTCGAGAGGTTGGGCTTCTCCTTGAAGAAAGCACCCCTCGACGACAACGGAGAGTTGACTAAAAAACTTTTGGAGGAGGCCCTCTCCTCCTCCTCGCACAACATAGGGCTACTCTCGCTCCCTTGGGCTAATGCCTATACTGGTGTGATCAACCCCATCGAACAGCTGGCAAAGGTATGCCAAAAAAGGGGCGTTCTGTTACATGTCGACGCCTCCAGCATTTTAGGGAAACTGCACTTTAGCCACGCACATATCCCCATCGATTATCTCTCCTTCGAAGGGAGCTTGATCCATGGACCCAGGGGGAGTGGTGGGATATTTGCAAGGGGAGAACCGCAATTCCAGTCCCTTGTCTTTGAAGGGAGGTTGAGCATACTACACGACGCCCCACTATTTATGGGATTGGGCGTTGCCTTCAAGGAGCTGCAAGAGAACTTCGACCGCTTCGCCGCAGAAGGTGCGCGCCTACGCGACCTCTTAGAGGAGGGGATTCAGGAGACTCTTCCACAAACGAAGATATTATTTCGTCGAGCTCGGCGGCTGCCCCACGTCTCTCTTATGGTCTTTCCCGGAGTATCGAGTGAACTACTCTCCTTCCACCTGAGGGAGGCAGGTGTTTTGGCCTTTTTTGATGATAGATATGGACAAAGCTTAGAAGAGCAACTTACGCCCTTCGTTGTCAATCCTCTCGACGCCAAATCGGCGCTAAGTTTCAGCCTTTCACGAAATACCACGGAAGAAGAGATAAGGCGTGCCATTGAGATTATTACTCGCTGTGTGCAAAAGTGTTGTAGTTACTCCGAGGAAGTGGTGTTGTGAAAAAGGTTTTTTGGAACTACTATAGCCATTTTTTTACGCGCCATATTTTATCTCCCCGCCACTGCGGGGTTTTTGATGTAGACGACACCTTCCATCAAAATGTGCGCATAGTGAGAGATGCTGCGGGAGAGGTGGAGGGGAGTGGTAGGGTATTGCTCTCCCTAGCCGTGGATTTAACCGATGGAATGATCATCGATGCCAAATTTCGGGCTTATGGAGAGAGCATCTTAATCGGTGTTGCCGATATGGTATGTGAAGATCTAGTTCAAAAAAGTTATAGCCAAGCTAAATGTCTAAGTGTCGATTTTAAGTCTTGTGTGGTGGGCGACATCCACGAATTCTTCGAAAAGGTCATTCAACATGTCGACATTATCTTGGAGGCTATTGGCCGCGCCTCCAGCCGCTGCGCGGACATTCCCCTCATAAAAAAGCATCCAACGCCCTTCTCCCTCCCTCCCCACGAAGAGGGTAAGCAAGAGGGGGGATTCCACGGATGGCACGACCTTACTTGCGAGGAAAAATTGGACATGATAAAGCTGGTTGTGCGCGAAGAGATTCAACCCTATGTTGAACTCGACGCTGGCGGTGTTGAAGTCCTCTCCTTACGTCATGACCGCGAAGTCATCATCGCCTACCATGGGGCTTGTGCAACATGCCCTGCGGCGACGGGATCAACCCTCGATGCGGTACAAAATGTGCTGCGCACTCGTCTCTCTCCTACGCTCTGTGTCATCCCAGATCCCTCTTTTCTCTTCCAAGAGTAACGAGCAAGATTCTTTCTAACATTTTAAAAGTGTGTGCTCCTCTGCCCCGTTGTTCTCTTATGAGGTTAATATAAAGGGCGGAGGGAGGCTTCTCCAAGCCCCACACAGGCAGTAAAGACCACACAGAAATATACCCTCTGATGGGATATCTCGGTTATATCGATGGGAACTTTGCTTTTTTTGCCAATCACACCTACAATTTGGTGTGATTCGAGGCCGGCACGAAGCTTAAGCGCACTATTGGACAGCAAACTCACGATGTCGTCTCATCACAGGAAGAAGAATAGATGATTACCGCCGAAGAGTACAGATCTCTAGCTTCAGAAGGCTTTATTCCGGGTCCAGATGAGTCGGAAGATGAATTTATCAGGCGCGTTGACCTCCTCAGGGGGTTAAATGGACATAAACGCTGCCTCTCGGTGAGGAAGCTGGGGGGGGAGTTTAGATATTTAACACACCATCTTCATTCTTTGGGAGTTACACTTAATTGGATTCCCCTCGTCTATTCAAACCGCAAACTTCTCCCATGGCAGGGAGCGGTCTCTTGGACAACGGAAACTCCCGAAGGGGTCCCATTTTCATTCATTCAGCTACGTAGAGGCTTCAAGGGGGGGAGAGGAGTGTTTAATCGGCAAGAAGAGGTGTTGTGCCATGAAGCTGTACACCTGATGCGGGCGACCTTTAACGAACCTCGATTCGAAGAGATTCTCGCCTATTTCCACTCTACGAAGGGATGGAGATCACTTCTAGGCCCCATTTTTCGCAAGCCGAGCCAAGCCCTCTTTTTTTTCTCCCTCTCTTGTGCCTCCCTTGCAACGCAAGTTGCTGCCCCCTTTTTCCTCTCGGATTCACCCCTCTTTCCCTATATTAAATTTTGCCTTCTCATTCCCTCTTTTGATCTTCTCCTTCGTTTTATCTTCTTGATAAGAGATCGGCACATTTTTAAAAAAACCCTACGCACTCTGCGCGCGCTCTTCCCCAGGCAAAACACCCCCTTCGCGATAGCTCTCCACTTAAAAGACTCTGAAATTCAGTCATTTGCAAAAAGGCCGCGCCGAGAGCTTCTCTCGTACATCAGAGAAAAATCTGCTTTTTCTCCGCGGTGGCAACAGATCATTTCCCAATTTTCTTAGTTGAACAAATCCCCCCCATATTAAAATCCTTTAAGCTCTGAACGAGGGAGAATAATCCCCGCCCCTGGAGGGCAGAGGCGACAAAGAGAGTCTCTTGAGAAAATTGATATCTCCTCTTAAAGGTGGCGAGATGTCTTTCCCCTTTATCTACCTTATTGAGCACGACGAAAAAGGGTTTTTTTAAGGCCATAAGGGAGTAATGCTTAACTTCATTTCTAAGTGTGAGGAAATCTTCGAACGGATCACGTCCCTCTTCACCTGAAAGATCGATGACGTAGGCCAGAATAGAGGCACGCTCACTATGCCTTAAGAAAGACAACCCGAGGCCTTTGTTACGACAGGCTCCAGAGATAATTCCAGGGATATCTGCCAAGTAGATACGGGAAAAATCGTCAAATTCCACATAACTGAGGTTGGGTTTTAAGGTGGTAAAGGGGTATGCATCTATTTTCACACTCACCGCAGCAAGTTTTGAGAAAAGTGTCGATTTGCCTGCATTGGGAAGGCCTAAAAGAGCTACATCGGCGATCAACTTAAGCTCTAATTCCACCTCGTTTACCTCCCCCAGCTTCCCGAGGGTGGAGCGCACGGGAGCTCTGTCGACACTCGTCTTATAATGGGCATTGCCCTTCCCCCCTTTTCCCCCCTTGCAGAGGAGAAACTCCTCACCGGGGTGAACCAGATCACAGAGAAGTTTGCCACCGAAGCCATCGCGGGCTAAAGTACCACACGGCACTTTTAAGAGAAGGTCCCCACCCCTACGTCCATGTTGATTGCGTGTCCTTCCATCCTGCCCATTTTCGGCCCAGACATGCCGTCGGTTGTTGAGAGCATCAAGAGAAAATGTCCGAGCATCACTCTTGATAATGACCGCCCCTCCATCGCCTCCATTGCCCCCATAAGGGCCCCCTTTCGCAATATATTTCTCTCGGCGCCAAGAGGTGATCCCATCTCCCCCCTTGCCCCCTTTGCACCTTATTTTCACTTGATCTGTGAACATGGCCAGCCCCCATCAACCTCGCAATCTGATATGGGGAAATTCCTAAGAGGGAATTACGGAAACAAAGGTCTTTTTCCCTTTCCGAAAACGGACGACGCCATTAACGAGAGAGAAGAGCGTATCATCCCTTCCCCGTTTCACGTTCTCGCCAGGAGACCACTTTGTCCCTCGTTGACGCACGAGAATACTTCCCGCGGAGATGCATTCTCCATCCGTTGCCTTGACACCCAAACGCTGTGCACAAGAATCCCGCCCATTTCTGCTCGATCCTTGACCTTTCTTGTGCGCCATACCTCAACTCCCAGCAATAGCAGTAATCTTTACGACAGAGTACTTGTGTCTATGGCCAACTTTTCGATGGTAGTTCTTTCTTCGCTTATATTTAAAGGAGATCACTTTAGGCCCCTTTTTGTCCCCTATAATCGCTCCCTTCACTGAACATCCTTCCACGTGTGGAGTACCCACACGAATAGCCTGCCCATCGTTAAGAAACAACACCTCTTTGAATTCAACAGTACCACTCTCAGTGCCGAGAAGCTCTACTTCAATGGTATCCCCCTCTTCAACTTGATACTGCTTACCGCCGGTTTGGATAATTGCGTACAACCTAACTGAACCTCCGAGAACTGAATCATAAAGGCGAGGATATATGAAAATTCCTCAAATGTCAATACTTTCCATTGCCTCCAGGCCCTATGGATCAATGGAAGGGACGTGAAACCTCGGGCGCCACCTAGTATCACTGTATGATTAAATTGGCCGACTATCTTGCCATCATCCTCCAGCCTTACCCCCTCTTCCTGACCAAGTTACACAGATATACCGTCGTAGCTGTGAGGGATATAGTGGCACCTGGGGGCCAATTGAGAAGGTAGGAGATGGCAAGGCCCACAATGGAGACAATAATGCCAATAATAATGGCGAGTCCTATCATCTTAGATAAACACTCTGTGTAAGTGTTGGCAATGGCGGCAGGTAAGGTCAAAGCAGCAATTACCAAGATAGCCCCCACAACTTGAATGAGAAGAACTACCGTGATAGCTACGAGGGAGAGTAGAAGGAAATAGAGCATGCGCACATTTTGGCCCTGAAGTAGGGCTTGATTTTCATCAAAACACATAGATAAAAACCGGCGGTGCATGAGGGCGGTGACAGTTAGGATCAAAATATCCAAGCCCAGCAGGGTGTAAATGTCGGCCCTGCTCGTCCACAAGATATTCCCAAAAAGGTAGTGGGTCATTTCGACATTATATCCAGGAGTTAGCGAGATAAAGATCACACCGAGGGCCATTCCAAAGGTCCATAGCGCAGCAATCACGGTATCCTCCCTCTGTCTGTAATAAAGGTGAAAAATGCCAATCAACCATGCCGAAAGAATTGCCGCAACTAACGCCCCATAAATAGGTTGCAACCACTCAAGATGATACACCCTTTTGAGGTAAAGGAAAGCTCCAATCCCTCCCAGCACCGAGTGAGCGATACTTCCGCTAATAAAGAGGATACGTTTAACTACAACGTAAGAGCCCACCACACCCCCAGCAACGAAGGCACAGATCGCTGCGATAAGGGGTGTGTATAAGAATGGTTGTGTAAAAAGTGGCACCAAGATATCCATCAAAGCGGAATTATTCATGCGACTTCTTATGTGTGTCGTGGTACATTCCAAAGAGAAAGTGTTTGCACATTGTCTCAGGGTTTATCGGGTCTACTCTTTGTTGAAAACACAAAATACGTTGCGTGTATTTGACGATAGCCTCGAAGTTATGCATTACTACGACAATGGTCACATTTTCCCCCAACGTCTGAAAGTACGAGAAAATCATCTCCTCCGATTGGGGATCGATATTAGCTGTTGGCTCATCCAAAAGGAGGAGCTTGGGGTCACACATCAATGCACGTGCAATGAGCATTTTTTGTATTTGCCCCCCAGACAAGGAGCCGTAGGAACATTTTTCCCACCCCTTCAGCCCTACTCTCTCCAGGAGGGCGTATGCCTTGCGCCTATCTTGTTTAGAAGTATTGCCCCAAAAACCGATCGGTGCTCCTGTTAGAACCACATCCAGTGCCGAAATAGGAAATTTCTTATCATAGGCGTTAACCTGCGGCACATATCCTACGCACGTGCGCCCCCTCTCTGGGGGGTTGTTAAACAGGAGCACGGAGCCTCTTTGTGGTTTTAAGAACCCCAGCATCAAGTATAGCGCTGTCGTCTTCCCCCCTCCATTAGGCCCGATAATCCCCACCCTCTCTCCCGATTCCACCCTAAAGGAGACATCCTCCAGAGCGGAGACCTGGCCATTATAGGAAAAAGAGACATTTGCAAAAACAATATCAGCCATGATCAGCGATACTCTGTGCAAGCTTTTCGATAGATTCAAGGGGAGAATCCCCTAAGGGATTAAAAGCAACAGGGGAGAGTCCCAACTCGTTCGCGATCAACTCCACCCCCTTGTTGCCAAATTGAGGGAAGGTGAAGGCACACGCCACGTTGGCATGTTTGGCTACGTCCAAAAGGCACAAGACATCCTTAGGGCCAGGATCTTTACCTTCACTCTCCACGGCAATTTGTGCCAAATGATACTCTGCACAGAAATAGCATAACGCAGCGTGGGGGACTAGCAGAGCCTTTCCCCGGAAAGGGGCGAGTATGTGCTGGATATGCTTATCAAGCGTCTCTATTTTTCTAAGATAGAGATTTGCGCGATAGTCATATAATGGCTTTTGACTAGGATCCATCTGAGAGAGCATCTTTGCAATCATCTCTACCTGTATAGATAAACATTTCAGGCTTAGCCAAAAATGAATATTTGGGGAACCTCCAGGCAGAAGCTCAGAGGGTATCTCATCGAGATGCAAAATACGTAACTCTCTTTTGTCCTCACGCAATATAGAGAGGAGCTTGTGTTCAAAGAGCGCCCCAACCGCTATAAAAAGATCTGCTTGTTGAACTAACTTTCTTTGGTTGGGGGTTGCCTCCATCGTGTGAGGATCAAAATCTGGTTGAATCGCCGATTTAACAATGGCATCATACCCAGCAATGGCCTGAACAAGAGAAACATATGGCGGAATACTGACGACAATAATGGGGTGGTTTTTAACATGGACTGAGGGGAACCTCTGGCAACTAGTGGCCACAATTCCCACACAAATTACAGCTGCAAACAACAAGTTTTTTATATTCATCAAGCGCGAGATTTTTTCCTCTAGCGAGTGTAGCCGAAAAATTTTCTTCTGTCGAGTAGTGATTTTCCTTGTAAAATAAAGTTCATCAATCTAACCTTTGCAAATCTTAATAAATGGAGAAATAATATTTATTGTTTAATGTCTGTTTAATTTTGGAGAAGTGTCCGAGTGGCCGAAGGAGCATGCCTGGAAAGCGTGTATGCGCTATAATCAGCGCATCGTGGGTTCGAATCCCACCTTCTCCGAACTTTTAATCAGAGTTTTAATGTGTATGAAAATGCTGTGGATGTGCAATAGGAATTAGATGTTTGTATATTTTGTGGAGCGAGACAATGAAATGCCCTTTTTGTGGACATGAAGAATCAAAAGTCACAGATTCTCGTAATACTGCAGAGATGAATGCCGTTCGTAGAAGGCGTGAATGTTTGGGCTGCAATCATCGATTTACAACGTTCGAGACGGTGGATGCTCTGTTGCAGGTGCGCAAGAGGGATGGGAGGTATGAAAATTTCCAGCTAGAAAAACTCATTAAAGGGTTGGACGCTGCTTCTAGACATACGCGCATCAGCCATGATCAAGTGAGAGACCTTGCCCTGGCCATCACTGCGGAGTTGATGAAAGGGCAGACAAGGAAAATTAATGCTGTCACACTTGGTGAACTCGTGATGAGCAAATTGCGACAGTTAGATCGGGTTGCATATATTCGATTTGCGTGTGTTTATCGCCGTTTTAAAGATATAGATGAAGTCAAGGATGCTGTCCACGATGCCATTTATGCTACTAATTAAAAATGAGGAAGGAGAGAGATGCCATTAACAAAAGATGAAATTACAAGATTTAAGAAACAACTTGAAGGATTGAAGTCACAGCTAACTCACACAATTAAATCTGTGTCTGATGACGTAAAATCTGCGGAAGAACCAAAAGGATACTCTCAACATCAAGCAGACGAGGGGACCGATGATTTTGATCAAAAAATCAGCATAGAGGTAACCTCAAAAGAGCAAGAAATCGTGCGGCAGATTGACCGTGCGTTAGAGAAGATCGATGAAGGGACCTACGGCATTTGCGACGTTTCTGGGGATGAAATTCCCTTAAAACGGCTTGAGGCAGTGCCCTATGCAAATATGACGGTACAAGCTCAAGAAAAATTTGAAAAAGGCGTGTTGTAAATTTATATGCACAAAAGAAGGGTTTTTTTGCTCGTTGCCCTCTCCCTCTGTTTGTTCTTTTGTGATGCTGGCGTTAAATATCTTGTCTTTAGTGACTTTGCAAATATTCGCTTCCACAAAGGGATAGAGATATTTCATGATTTTTGGGGAGTTGACTTTTGTATCAATTGCGTAACTAATCAGGGTGGAGCTTGGGGAATCTTTGCTGCATACCCTAAGTTGGTACTTGCCTTGCGCATCTCTATCATTCTCGCGCTCTTCGTTTATGCCATTTTCATAAATCGAGAACGTAGAAGGGAACTTCCTCTGTGGCTTATCTTGACGGGAGCTCTGAGTAATATTGTCGATTATCTCTTTTATGGCTGTGTGGTCGATATGTTCCATTTTACCCTGTGGAATTACTCTTTCCCTGTCTTTAATATTGCCGATACGATCATCTTTTTGGGGAGCGCAACACTACTTGTTCAGTCGATTCATGAGCAGATAAAAAGCAAAAGGGGGCGCAAAGCCATACCATTCTAGGCCGCCTTTGCGCACATGTTATCCATAAGAGCAACGCCTCAAATCTCGAACATGTAAATGGTGGCCGGGCCTTGGCTAACGATGTGCTTAAGCATTTTTTCGTTATGCCCGCTGGATGAAGCGTAAGCTGAGCCGGAATTTTCTCAGGTCGTATGATCGTTTTTAAGGGCAGCTTGGGAACTACTTCGCTCCTAAAATCAAATGTCCGAAGAGCTTTGTGATCAGAATCTCGAGTTTTCTCCAATGGGGGTGCCCAAGAAATGCATACCTCTGAAGCATTAATATTAATTGCCAATATGCCTAAACCCTTTGTATTGAACCAGTTTGAGCTGGCTTATTTGCCCTAACGGACGAGCAATGCACATATTTAAGTGATACTCCACTTCAGGTCCGTTTGGAGAGACATTATTTCAAGCCTCCTTATTCCTTAGAGCAGGCCCCTACTCCGCCTCTCCAGAGGAATCCCCCTGAAATTAGGCTCCCCCCCATTCTCCCTTGCTTATTGGAAACTTCCTAAAGGATCACATTTTAGTGTTGCGCGCTTTGCGCTACTACCACTTTGCGCTTACAGCGCTGTAACTCTTTATTGAAGAATTTTCGAAAGATGTTAGAATCTCCATGTAGTTCATCTTTTCGTGGGACGTGCGCAATTATTACTCATAAAATGAATAGTTCATCATTCACAACGATCGAAGATTCCCTCTACCCTGAGGAGAGTCTCGCTCTAATCAACTCACAGGTTCTCCCCCGCCATGTGGCTATCGTCATGGATGGTAATCGCCGATGGGCCATAAGGAATGGACAATCTATCAAGGCGGGGCATTGGCGAGGGGCAGAGCAGCTTGACCTCATCTTACGTGCTGCACGTGAACTCAAGATAAAAATACTTACAGTTTATTCCTTCTCGACGGAGAACTGGAAACGGACTGAAGAGGAGATCGATATACTTATGCAGCTGCTCGAGACCTACCTCTCCAAAAAAAGGGAAGCCCTGGTACAAGGGGGGGTGCGTTTGCACACGATTGGGGACCTCTCCCGTCTCCCTCTCCACGTACAAAGGCACATAGAGGAGATTAAACAGGCTACGCAAGGGTGTAATGAAATAGAGCTGATCTTAGCATTAAATTATGGGGGAAGGGACGAAATGCGCCGCGCTTTCATAAAAATGTCGGAGGAGGCCCAGAGAGGGACGTTAAAATGGGCAGAAATCACAGAAGCGACGATCTCCTCCCACCTAGACACTGCGCAATGGCCAGACCCCGAATTACTCGTCCGTTCTGGCGGAGCACAACGTATAAGCAACTTCTTAATTTGGCAAATTTCATACAGCGAAATCGTTGTCACAGATACATTATGGCCAGATTTTTCTCAAGACGACCTGCTTCAAGCAATCGTCGAATATCAAAGGCGTCAAAGGCGCTTTGGAGGCTGAATGCATTTTCAAGATCTACGCAAACGGTGTATAATCTCTTTTGTTTCACTAGCACTCCTTTTGTCTATTCTGCTCTTCTCTTATGTAGAAATAATTAAATGGATAGTTGTATTATGCGCGGTTGGATCTGGAAGTATAGGCATCTGGGAATATGGGCGTTTGGCAAATTTAACAGAAAAAAGGGGGCTTGTTGCGTTATGTATTGCAATCGGAGCCCTAATGATCGTTGCCTTTTTTCTCTCCACATTCGATTACATTCCCCCTTGCCTCCCCTTTATTGCTCTATTTTTAGGGACAATTGCCCTCTTCTTTTACCATTTCAAATATATCTCATCTGCCATTACCTCAATCGCCAAAAGTTTTTTTGGAATTTGCTACGTTTCCCTTCCCATTGGCTTAATTCTCAATATCCTATACCTTGGTGCTTCTTGCGTAGCAAAAGGTGATGGTCGAATATGGATCCTATACCTTATCGTCGTTACGATGACCGCCGATATTGGTGCCTATTTGGGAGGAAGTCTCTTTGGCAGTCGAAAGCTATCGCCATCGCTCAGTCCGGGAAAGACCGTAATGGGAGCAGTGTCAGGATTTGTTGTGGCGCTGGTTTTCAGCCTCCTTTTCTATCTCGCCTTTCATTTCACTGGCCGCTTTTCTCTCTCTTGGGTAGAGAGCCTCTACCTGGGAGCGGTTTTGGGGGTTCTAGGGCAGGTTGGTGATCTCTGCGAGTCCTTACTAAAGCGTTGTGCTGGCACAAAGGATAGCAATTGTCTTCCCGGCTTGGGGGGCATCTTGGATATGCTCGACTCCCTCCTGTTCACAACTCCTGCAATCTACTTTTTTCTCTATGCCTGCTAAACATACCATTATCACAATCGACGGCCCTGCTGGAACGGGCAAATCTACTGTCGCAAAGGAGCTGGCGCAAACGCTGCGGTTCTTATATTTTAGTACGGGAGCCCTGTATCGTGCTGTTACATGGAAAATAATTCAAGAGGCTATCTCTTTAAGCGACCTCAAGGCAATCGCTACCCTCCTGAAGACATTTTCTTTCTGTATCGAAGATAATCGCTATTTCGTAGAAGGCGTAGATGTCACCACAGCGCTGAAAGATCCGGTGGTCACCATGCATGTCTCGGAAGTTTCTGCTTTAGGCACAGTGCGTGAGGGGCTTAAGCCCATTCAAATTTCTGCAGCCAAAGAGAGGGATATAGTCTTTGAGGGGAGAGATCTCGGCACTGTAATTTTCCCCAACGCCGACATAAAATTTTTTCTTGCCGCGCGCCTCAAAGTACGAGTAGAGCGGCGTTTTAAAGAACTACAAAGGAGCCTCCCCCAATATACCCTCTCTTTAGAACAAACTCTGAAAGAGATGCGAGAGAGGGACCAATCAGATTTAAGGCGCACCCTAGCCCCACTGAAGCGGGCCGAAGATGCCATATTGATCGATACATCAGATTTAAATGTTGAGGAGGTTGTCAATAAGATGAAAGAACATTATCTAAACACCAAGACAATAAAATGATCATTTATAAGCTGATCTATTTTACGCTAGGCTATTGCGTTTTATTTCTCTTTAAGCTGTTCTATCGGTTGAAGGTTTACGGAAAAAATCACGTCGTTCCAGGGGGTGCCATCATCGCCTCGAATCATGTCTCATTCTTCGACCCCCCGTTGATTGCAGTCTCGTGCATTACGGAAGAGCTCCATTTCTTGGCCCGACACACCCTATTCAAGTCGAGCTTAGGAAAGATCTTTTCCTATTTCAATGCCCACCCTATTCGACAAAACGCAATGAATTCTTCTGTGATTAAGCAGGTCGATTGGCTCCTCTCACAAGGGAAAAAAATCCTCATCTTCCCGGAGGGCAAACGGTCACGTGATAATCAGCTGCAAGAGATTCAGCCCGGTATTGGAATGTTAGCTTCCAAAGGCGAGAGCACCATCATTCCCACGTACATTCATGGAGCGTACGATGTTTGGAATTGTCATCGAAGATGGCCAAAACTGTTCGGCAAAATTGTCGTCGTCTTCGGCGCACCCATTCTTTGGTCAGATTACGCAGATATGGACAAAAAAGAAGCACAGAAATTGATTGTGCAACGCCTCGCTCACTCCCTTAATGAGCTGAGCAAATGGTATGAGGATGGGGCGAGGGGGCTTCCCCCATGACGCAACGATCCCCTAATGCCTGGGGAATTGTTCGAGGAGAGAGTCTCTTCTAAGGTGCATCGTCGCCTTTAATTGCCCCCCAGCAAGGGGGGGGGAGCGCGGGCAGGCCCACGGTGGAGGGCCCCCCTCGGCTGTGTGGTTTATTTCGATTTTTCGAAATTCTCCAGTGTATTATAGGAGGGGGCTTGAATTGAAATAAAAAATTAAGTAGCATAAAAAGTTTCTGGTTTATTTTACTAAGGTCATGGGAAAGAAAAAACCCCTAATCATCGTTGAGTCTCCAACCAAGGTAAAAACGCTCAAAAAATTTTTGGGGAATAATTACCATATTGAATCCTCGGTAGGTCACATCCGAGACCTACCTACGCATGCCTTTGGAATTGATCTAGATAACGATTTTGAGCCGATATACGAAAATCTTCCAGAAAAAAAGGATGTGATCGCGAAGCTGAGAAAAATAGCGAAGGAGTGTAATACGGTCTATCTCTCCCCCGATCCCGATCGTGAAGGGGAGGCTATCGCCTGGCATATCGCGCACATTCTTCCGCAAGGTCTAAATATTAAACGGGTTACTTTCAACGCGATTACAAAACTTGCCGTTTCTGAGGCAATTAAAAACCCCCGAAACATCGATGTCTTTTTAGTAAATGCGCAGCAGGCGCGCCGTCTGCTCGACCGCATGGTGGGCTACAAAATCTCCCCCCTGCTACAGCGAAGGATCAAACGCAGTGGTTCTGAGGGGGGGCTCTCCGCAGGGCGCGTGCAATCTGTAGCCCTCAAGCTAGTCGTAGATCGGGAACACGCTATTGATACCTTCACTCCTGTCGAGTATTGGACGATTTATGCACTGTTGCAAGACGCCCCTGGAGGTGGATCTTTTATGGCCTCACTCTATTCTATAGATGGACGGAAGATTGAAAAAGAACTGCTTGCGGGCAAAGATGTCGCCCTTATCCCAAATGAAGTCGAAGCGAAGAAATTGATTACCAAACTAAATAGCGCCTCTTTTAAAGTCTCCCACGCTGAGAAAAAGGAGAAGAAGCGTCACCCCGTGCCCCCGTTCATCACCTCATCTCTACAACAGGAGGCAAGCCGCCATCATGGTTTTTCCGCCTCGCGCACGATGAGGACAGCACAGAACCTCTACGAGGGGGTCGACCTCGGGCCAGAAGGCACGGAAGGCTTAATCACCTACATACGTACCGATTCGGTGAGGGTGGAACCCGAAGTAATTCGCGCAGCACGCAAACGCATCGAAGAACTCTATGGGAAAGAATATCTGCCCCCCAAACCTAAAATATACTCCTCAAAAAAAAGTGCGCAAGACGCTCATGAAGCCATCCGCCCGACAAACTTAGCACACTCTCCCGACCTGATCAAGTCCCACCTTACGCCCGACCAGTTTAAACTCTACGCGCTTGTTTGGCGACGTTTTCTCGCCTCTCAGATGACCCCAGCAATTTATAATACTGTTTCATATGAAATCGAAACAGATCAAAACCTCACTCTCCGGGCAGCGGGGTCGGTCATCAAATTTAAGGGGTTTCTTGCAGCTTATCGAGAGAAAGAGGACAATATCGATGAAAAAAAGGCGAGCGAAGTGGAGACGCCACTCCCTCTCCTTCGAGTAGGACAAACCCTAAAATTACTCGAAAGCTCCTCTAAACAATCCTTCACCCAACCTCCCCCTCGATTTACGGAAGCATCATTGGTCAAGGAACTGGAAAAATTAGGAATTGGACGTCCCTCTACCTACGCCTCAATCATGAATAAAATTCATAGCCGCGCCTACACCGTCAAAGAGCGCCTCGCTATCAAACCTACTGAGCTTGGGAAAATTATCGTTCAAATGTTAGAGAGTCATTTCCCCCTCATCATGGACATCAAATTCACGGCACGGATGGAGGACAACCTAGATCAAATTGCGGAGAAAAAGAGGGAGTGGAAAAGTTTCTTGAAAAATTTTTGGAAAAAATTTGCGCCAATTTTGGAAAAGGCGCAGAAAGAGGCCTTTGTCCCTAAAATCATGACAGATATCACCTGCCCCAAATGTGGCAACAAACTCCAAAAAATCTGGTCTCGAAGTAAATATTTCTATGGCTGTTCCCATTACCCCGAATGTAAATTTACTGTCTCTGTCGAAGCCCTTGAATTTAAAAAAGACGATTATGCTGAAAATTTCGATTGGGACCAACCATGCCCCAAGTGTAGCTCCCCCATGAAAATTCGCTTTGGCCGTTTTGGGGCCTTCTTGGGATGTGTACGTTACGCCGATTGCAATGGCATCGTCACTATTCCAAAGAAGGATGAGCCCCTCCCCGAAGAGATGCCCACCTGCCCCGCCATCGGGTGTGATGGCACGATCAAGCAGCGACGCAGTCGTTGGGGGAAGCCCTTTTTTAGCTGTTCAAACTACCCAGATTGCAACGTGATCGTCAACCAGCTTTACGATTTAGAAACTAAGTATCGAGATTACCCCAAGACTCCCTACGTAAAAAAAAGCAAAAAGGGGACAAAAGGCACAAAAAAGGGGAGTGCGAAGAGTACGAAGAGGGCACAAAAAACCTCCCCCAAAAAGAGGGGAAGCGCTTCCACCACATCGAAGAAGACCTACCACCTCTCCCCCGAGCTCACAGCGGTTGTTGAAGCAGCAACGCTTACTCGCGGCGAAGTGATGAAAAAGGTGTGGGAATATATCAAAATTCGAGATCTTCAAGATCCTAGCAACAGGAGACTTATCGTCCCCGACAAAAAACTTTGCGCTCTATTTGGCCACTCTGAATCTATCGACATGATGCAACTTCCTGGTATCCTCAGCAAACATATCAAGCCTTAGAAGCAAACCTCCTTCAAAGGACCCTTCCCCTTTCGGCATAATCCCGTGAAACGGGATAAACCAAAACATGAAAAATTTCAAATCTTCTTGAGGCTTACCCAAACAGACACAAATGGTTGGGACCGCTAGATAGTGTCGTCATAAGATGCTGGCCCACATAGCAATGCATCGAATTTGAACTCTAGCTAGATTGGGGCCGCTAAGGACCATCTCTACTCCCCCTCCTGCCAAAGAATTTATTTACATAAACAAAAAATTATCTATATAATTGAGCCATACGAAAGTGGAGTGTGCTCTACAGATTCGAGTTTTTAGGAGGTGTCAGATGTGTGGAACAACGGAAATAGTATCAAGTCAGTCAA
>Ga0049100_1000124_pt1 | contig 17619 bp, 16 predicted proteins | sample WorMetimpBELIZE2_FD_55036 | JGI IMG/M metagenome (GOLD analysis project Ga0049100, IMG submission 55036) | Marine gutless worms symbiont microbial communities from Max Planck institute for Marine Microbiology, Germany - Olavius imperfectus... | ecosystem: Host-associated > Annelida > Digestive...
CATATGGCCAACGGGGGCAGGGGTGTGTTGCTGGGGGGTGTTCCCGGGGTGGCACCGGGGAAAGTGATCATCATCGGAGGAGGCGTCGCGGGGACACAGGCGGCGAAAGTGGCTACACAATTAAATGCTAATGTAACAATTTTAGATGTGGACATTCAGAGGCTCCGAGAACTCGACGACCTCTTTCATGGAGTGCCAAATACCCTCTATTCCACCGCGGCTTCGATCGAAGAGGAAATAGTGGATGCCGATCTAGTGGTTGGCACCGTTTTAATCCCGGGAAAGAGTGCCCCCAAAGTGGTGACAGAGGAGATGGTAAAAAAGATGAAGTGTGGCACTGTTATTGTTGATGTTTCTATCGATCAAGGAGGGTGTTTTGAAACTTCACGTCCTACAACACACTCTGATCCTACCTACGTTGTACACGGCGTTGTACATTATTGCGTAACCAACATGCCGGGGGCATGTGCACGCACTGCTACATATGCCCTAATCAATAGTGTCCTTCCTTACGCGGTGAAAATCGCCAACCGTGGGTATAGAAAGGCTCTTTTGGATGATCCATTGTTCATGAGGGGATTAAATATTTGTTTAGGCAAAGTAACACATGAGTGTATTGCTCACGACCTAAACTACGATTACCACCTACCAGAAGAAGTTTTGAGAGCTCTGTGACCCACTCCACTTTTACTGCTCAACATATGTCTGAGGGGAATCGGTTGCTCCTTGGAGGGAATGTGAGGAGTATTGTGTTTTCTGGGGGGACCTATCAAGTTGAAATATTCGATCCAGAATTGGGAGAAACATTTTGGCCATTTCTTCAAGTGCAAGATGAGGGGGGCGTGAAGGATGCCTTCTGTAGCTGTGAGGAAGCTGAAAAGGGGAACTCTTGTTCCCACTTGGCGGCTGCATTGATTAAAATTTCTAACGAAGAGCCTCTGCACATCCGGTTTTACACCTCATTTTGGAATCAACTCTGTTTAATGGGGTTTAGAAGACATGGGGGTGACCCTCGCGTAGTGGAGAGAGCGGGAACAAATCGTTATATCTGTACTGCCGCAAATGATAAGATTATGTTCTCTATTAGAGTGAAGAGTGCGGAGGGTCACAAGGTGATCGAGGAAATTATCTTCCACCGCACAATTGAAACTGAAGAGACGTCGATAAAATTTTCAAACCTCCCACAGGAGGAACTTGCGCTATGGAAGAGGGGAACCCCCAGCCAGGCCTTACAGTATGAACTCTCTTTTTGGTCTGACTTGGCCAAATGGATGATGTTGGTGCAAGAATTTCACAAACCATACTCTGTTGAATTTAAACCTGCAGGGCTCTCTCTCCCCCACGAAGTCACTTTGAAATTTGAGGATTTAGTGTGTGAGTTTTACATTGCTAAAGTGAATTGGGCGGAGATCGTCCCCTCCCTTAAGGGAGTAAGGACCCCTTTAGTCGTCCACGAATTCCACGACATATCGATTGAAAGTATGGAGTATAATCCCAGCTTACGGGAGATAGACATCAGCTCAAAGTCCATCCGGAAAGAAAAGGGGAGGAGGTGCATAGACGTGGGCAATTGGAAATTCATCCCAGAGGTCGGCTTCTTCCCATTGCAAACGAACGCTCTCTTGAGGCAAGAGGTCATTCCGAAAGAACAAATAGGGGAATTCTTGAGTCAAAATTTTCATACGGTGCGACACTACCTCAAGGGGACGCCCCTCACACGTAATGTAATCCAACCATCCTATGCCCTCCGCTTTGATGATAAACATTACTTACATATCTCTTGCTATGCTTTCGAAGAGGGGGACCTTCAAACAGAACATGCCGCACTTTTTGCTCCTTGGGTCTACATTGAAAACCGGGGATTTTATCTCTTAAAGCCCCCAATTTTTAATGACATAGAAACGGTGATTTCTCCAGACAAGATGGGGGATTTTATTCGTAAAAATCGCCAGTGGTTCAATGAATATGAGGGATTTCGCATTCATCTCTCAAATGTGGAGGTTCATCTCTCTTATCATTTTGACCTTAAGAATCTTACATTCGAAAATGAATCTAAGGTTGTTGGGGAAATGATTGATTTTGAAGACTGGATTTATATTGAAAAACAGGGATTTTATAAAAAATTACCTGCACGTGATTTGGGGGGTATAAATTCCAACACCCGTATCACATGTAGGGAGCTATCCATATTCATTTGTGAAAATCGAGAAGAGCTTGAGCATGTTAAAAATTTTTTTAGCTCCACTTCCCCCCTGCAAAGGGCGGGGTTGAATGTCTCGATCGATGGAGAGCAAAGAATAGTGGTCAATCCCAGCTATTTCTATAAAGAGGACTATCGAGAAAAGAAGGTTTATTTTTTCGACGACTTTACCTACGTCTCGGGAGAGGGTTTTGCAGAAATTCCCGTTGCCCATCGCCTCCCAGAAAAATATCGCAAAAGGATAGTGATCGATAAACGTAGCGAATCCGCTTTTATCCAAGTGGAACTTCCAAAACTCAAACCCTTCATCATAGAGATTGACCACTCTCTGCAACCTCCAAAAAACCTCGTCCTTCAGGTAAATTCTTTACAAAAAACTGAGAACAAACAGTGGCAGGCTGATTTAACCTACGTGAGTGAATTTGGAGCGGTAAGTTTTTCAGAAATTAAACAAGCTATCGAAGAGCGCCGTTCTTATGCAATCACACAGGCTGGTATGCTCTTTTTCAAGGATCCTCGATTTGATTGGATCAGAAATGTGTCCTTCTGTGGAGGGCGCACTCTCACCCTCTCTCCCATTGAGTGGATCCGGCTTCGTATTTTCGAAGATGTATTGCCACCTACTGGGCAATCTACACAGGCGGTGGTTAGCCGTGCCCTACTACACAAGCTCGACACCTTAGAGGGTGATGACACATTGAATTTGAAGGGGCTAAAGAGCACCCTGCGCCCCTACCAAAAGTTGGGTGTGAAGTGGTTATGGTCCCTTTACTGTTATGGTCTATCAGGCCTTTTGTGCGATGACATGGGACTCGGGAAAACGCATCAAGCCATGGCACTTTTGGCAGGAATAAAAAATATCAATAAAGAGAGAAAAGCGTGCTACTTTATCGTTTGCCCCACATCGGTCATCTCTCATTGGGAAGAGCTGCTAAAAGTCTTTCTTCCCAACCTCCGCGTTACGCTCTTTTACGGAACACATCGCTCGTTAAAAGAGTTTGATAATCATGCCGACGTATTGCTCACCTCATATGGAACTTTGCGGAGTGAGAGGGGGGCTCTTTCAAATATTGAGTTTGAAGTGATAATTTTAGATGAAATCCAGATTGCGAAAAATGCCAACTCTCAAACTTACCACGCCCTAAAGATGCTCAACGCACAGATGAGAATTGGACTCACAGGCACACCCATAGAAAATCATTTGCGAGAACTTAAAGCGCTTTTTGATATTATCCTCCCCTCCTATCTGCCACCGCCTGCACAATATCGTGAAATGTTTGTCAACCCCATTGAAAAATTTAATGATCATGAGAAGAAAAAACTCCTCTCCCAGATAGTACACCCCTTTCTCTTGAGACGTAAGAAGGGCGAGGTTCTAAAAGATCTCCCCAAAAAGACCGAGGAGATTGCTTACTGCTATCTATCTGAAGAACAAAAAAAATTATATCGCGATGCCATTTTCAATTCCCGCGACACCTTAATGCAAGGGATCGATAGTTCAGAAACAAAACACTCGACTATTCATATATTTTCCCTAATAAATACTCTGAAACAGATTTGCAACCACCCCTGCCTAGTCACAAAAGATTTTGACAACTATAAGAGGCATCGGAGTGGTAAGTGGGACCTATTTGTCGAATTGTTGGATGAGGCCCGCAACAGTGGGCAGAAGGTAGTAGTCTTTTCCCAGTATCTCGGCATGATAGCCATCATCGAAAAGTATCTCAAAGAGCATAACATCATGTATGCCTCTATCAAAGGAAGGACACGTAACCGCAAAAAGCAGCTTCAAATTTTTCGTGACGATCCCAAATGCGAGGTGTTTACCGCCTCCCTGCGGGCATGTGGCACTGGCATCGACCTGACTGCCGCATCTGTCGTCATTCATCTCGATAGGTGGTGGAACTTTGCTAGAGAAGAACAAGCTACCGATCGCACCCACCGAATTGGACAAAAACGGGGGGTGTTGGTTTTTAAAATAGTTACCAAGGAGACGATCGAAATCGACATAAATAGGCTCATAGAGAAGAAAATGCATCTATTGCAAAGTATTGTTGGTTATGATGACAAGGACCAAATCAAATGTTTAGATCGTGAAGACCTCATCGCCCTTGTAAAACAACTCAATAAAGAGGTAGCATTGGACGTTTAGAAGACTCCCTATCCACTAGTGCAAGGGGTTGTATCGGTGTGACAAGAGAGACTTAAGATCGGAGCATTTAAAATTTGCTGCGTATTTTATTGGCTTCTTTTGCTACCCTCTCCAGTAATGTTGTCCTCGTAGCTCAGCCGGACAGAGCGGTTGCCTCCTAAGCAACAGGTCGCGCGTTCGAATCGCGCCGGGGGCATTTTCCAAATCTACTGTTTTTCCCTTTAAGGGGGGCGGTGGGTTAACTTATTTTGGCGATCTTTTGTAACTATGAACCTATTCAAATAAGCTAATTACCCAAGTATGAATTACGAAATGAAAGGTTACTGGTGGATTGCCTAAGGATCAACTTCAAATGGAAAACCCCAAGGTGTATAATTTTCTCGTAAGAAGTTAAGAGTAAAATAGGTATGTTCAAGTCCATCCTCAAAGGAGGGCAAGGTATGTTTGATCTCAATGTGCGCATTTTAATTTTTTCTTGCGCGAAACTTACCTGTAGCCTACTTTAGGCGCTTTACAAGTTAAGGGGCCGCATAAATCGTTATGCGCTGTGTTTTAGCGCAGGCTTTAAGTCTTTTTTATCGCTGCGCGGCTGTGTTGCCTCCCCTGGAGCCTGTTTCCTCACGCAGGTGGAAAAAAACCTCTTATCTCTCAGCAGGCCCATTTCCCATCATCTAGTTTCCGTCATCTTTCTGAGCAACGGGGCGTGTCTTATCCCGGACCCTGAAAAATAGGCGGTGTGAGAAAAGATCTGTGCAAAAATGCAGAGAGGGGTGGAAACGTTATTGGCACGGAAGCAAACCAATAGCCTTAGATAAAGAATTTGCAAAATACGAGGTTGTGGCAAGATCTCGCAGGAAAATGGGGCGGTTCAGCAGTTAATTTTGGGGATGGTTTAGAAATTTCCTGAGGAGAAGAAGTGAAAGAACGCTTTAGACATGGAACACATTCCTTAGTAAGGGACCATCCCGGCAATAGTTGAAACGGCGCAGGCAAAAACCATTTACAGTTCCAATATAGATTGCATAATGAGCTCATTGGCAAACCAAGTGCTTGAGATGGGAAGCAAGACCTGAATCATTTTGTTTTCGGATACAAATTGATCGTGAGGGCTAACAAATGGCCTTCTTAGCACCACAAAAAATCCGATCTACTTGGTAATGTCAGTTAAGTCATGGTAAAAAATGATTGATTTTTCGATGGGAGTACTTGTACCCTTCGAGCCCTAAGAGGCGTCGTAATCGGCGTGCTTCTGGGGGTCTTAAAGCCGGCTTCTTGATGGGCGGGTCTCTCGGGTGTGCTTTACTCTATCCTCTACCTTTTACGTAAGGGGGTTATGCAGCAATTTTGGATCAAATTCCTCTCGGCAAGTATCGGAAATTTACTCGATCACTACAGTAAGGCGCTCTTCTTATTTTTAGCCCCCTTCCTCGCTCCCATTTTTTTTGCGGACGCCTCTCCGCTGTCTGCTCTCATTCTGACCTATGCGATCATGCCACTCTCCCTCTTTGTGAGGCCAGTTGGCGCCCTCTATTTTGGCTTAATTGGAGATCGTAGAGGACGTTGTGTCGCACTCTTTTTAACTCTTTCAGGTGTGGCGCTATCAACATTTTTGATTGGGTGTCTTCCTACCTATAGGCAAGTGGGTTGGTTCGCCCCCGTTCTCTTCTCTTTAGGTTATCTTACACAAACTTTTTTTGCCTCTGGAGAGACGGTAGGGGGAACACTGCTCATATTGGAGGCTTGTGAGAAGAGTAAACGTACGCTTTACAATAGCATCTACGAATGTTCTACCCTGTTAGGGGGGCTTCTCGCTTCCCTTGGGGCAACATGGCTCAGTGTACAGGAATCGATCGAGACGTACTGGCGTTGGCTTTATTGGATGGGGGGGGGCACGGGAGGAATTGCCTTTGTCGTGAGACTCCTCGCTAAAGATACAATAATGGAGGTACAACCCAAACGGCGCATCCCATCATTTCTGTGGAAACATCGTACCTCCTTCTTAATTGTAGCGGTTACTTCAGGCTTCTCCTATGCCAATTATTATCTAGTTACCTCTCTTCTCAATAGCTTTCTTCCTCTTATCAGTTCCGTGACAAGAGCCAAGATGATGCAGACCAACTCTCTTATCCTAATATGCGACTGTTTACTCCTCCCCCTTGGAGGTTTTCTGGCTACGCAGCTTCCAAAAGAGAAGCTAATGATCATTTTCGCAAGTTCAATTTGTATACTTATTCTGCCCCTTTACTCTCTACTCGCCACAGCAACTTTCCCGGTCATTATACTTATTCGGATGGTCTTTGTGGTTCTCGGCGTGGGTTTCTCTGTAATTTTAACCCCGTATTACCAAGATTTGATCCCACATGAGAATCGTTATACTTTGATCTGTTTCGGAACGGCTATAGGATCACAGCTATTTGGTAGTAGTGCTTGCTCCGTAGGGCTCTTTCTTTTTAGGCAAACGAGTTGGCCAGGGGCGCCCGCGCTATATTTAATTGCTGTCGGGTTTTTGGTCGTTACATTATTGGCATTTAAACACTTAAAATCGCACAAATTTCTCGTGCCCGAACTCTCGAACAAATGTCTGGAGGGGGAAGAATAGGGGAGTGGGCAGCTCATTCCAGTGAGGCCACTTCCACCCTTCACACTTGTGAGATTCTAAGGTTTTGGCCTCTCCACCAGAAAATTTAGTGATAAATACAAAGAAGGTGGTGTAGCGATGAGGAGAGATAAAATCACTCGTGTAAGGACCTAGCCGAAGAGGTAGGGCAACAAGCCCCGTTTCCTCCAGGAGTTCCCGCGCGGCACACTCCTCAACGCCCTCCACAAGGAGTGGCCCACGTCGCAACGCCGAGGGAGCCCTTTCTCCTCCCTAACAAGAGCTTTTCTTCACACAACACCATCGAAGAGACCCCTATCTTGGGCCCCTTCTGTACCCTCTCCGTTTCACACTCAACCATAATTCACCCAATATGGCAGTCAACAAAAGTTTTATTCCATCTACAAATAAGAAGGGAAGGATTCCGACCATCACACTCTGCCTGCAACTCATAAAACGCATCAAACCGAGAGCGCCCAAGAGATAGAGTACACAGTGCCCTACAAAAAGGGAGACAATAAGCCATAGTGGAGAGTATTTTTCGCGCATCTCCATCATCTTTCCCACGACGAACGCAGCAAGTGGAAAGGCGATGAGATAACCACTCGCGGGATAGCAGCAGAAGTAATTTATGCTGTATTGCCACGAAAATAATAGAGGCACGCGAAAAACAGTAAGATAAAATAGAGTGGAACAGGCCCCTACCCTCCCCCCTTGAATCAGTGCGATGAGAAAAATCATACAAGTCTGTGTGGTGACAGGGACAGGATAGAGGGGAATTACTATACGAGAACCAATGAAAATGAGTAACCCTCCCGCTAGAACCTGGAACACACTCCAGACATGGGCCTGCACTTTATTTTCGAATATCGAAATCACTTCAGAAAAACTTTTCATAGCGATACCCTACAGCGATTAGAGTTAAGACACCACTCTTGTACATGATTTAAAATTTAAGCGCACTATTTTCCTTTCTTAAGAAATTGTGTCTGTTTCTAGGGGTAAAAAGTATGCCGCGAAGAAGGGCTAGGCGTTGACGAGAGGATGGGCAAATTTTGGCGGTGCATTTGCGCACCTAACTTATTGACAATAAGCCTGTTGCCAAGGCATCTTCACGGCATGAGCAATCGTAGTTCTAAGAAAAGTCTTGTGATTTGAGAGATTCCCACAATCCCAGTTTTGCGCCCCCCTGAACAAATAGGGTGGATCTTACCCAATCAAAAAAATTTAACCGGATTGATTATTTTTTCTTTTTCTATTTTCCCCCAGTCAATATAGTGGTGCTCTATTTGATCAAGCTAATACGGGGGTTCTCTGTGGGCGGAAAATTTTGGAAGTGCGCGCTGTTCTTTTTTCTCGGTTCAGTAGTTATGACGCAAGGGACGGCGCAGTTGCGAGAGGTCTTTTCTTCCTCGACCACGAACCAACCCAGGAGAGTGATGGGTAGGACGATATCCACTCCATGGTATACTGGACCGTTGCTTACACCAGGGGCCCATGTTCTCCCCCCCTATACCTTCAATGTGCAGCCCTCCCTCTACGTGCAAAAGACCTTTGCCTCATTTGATCAACACTGCCATCTGAAACGTTTCTCTGATAGTATTTGGACTGTACAACCCACCTTATCCGTTCAGGTGGGTTGTCTCTCTTGGCTCGATTTCTCAATCGATACTCGGGTTTTTTATGTGACTCAGTCGAAAGAGAGGGCTTTTCATTGGGGGGATTCTTCACTGGGATTGGGGATACAACTCTTAGAAGAGCAGGATAACATCCCCGCGATCAAATTTAGTGTGACTGAGTCGTTCCCTCTTGGGAAATATGAAAAACTGGATCCAAGAAAAAGGGGGATTGATGCGACAGGGTCGGGTTCTTATATCACAAAACTGGGACTTAATTTTTCAAAGGAGTTTGATCGCTTCTCCGCCCATCCTGTCGTGTGTAGAGTCGCGTTTAGCCACGATATCCCGACATCTGCCCATGTCCGAGGGTATAATGCCTATGGAGGGGGAGAAGGCACGAAGGGTAGTGTTAATGTGGGGCATATCACTGAGGTTGGAGCGGCTATTGAGCTGAGCTTAACCCAGGAATGGGTCTTTGCGATAGATGTAGCCTACACCCATCATAATCGCTCCACATTCTCAGGAAATCGAGGGTTAACTTTGGAGACGACAGACTCTCCCCCCTCTGTCGGCGCCCCTTCCAGCTACTCTCTGAGCACCGCTCCAGCCATTGAATATAATCATTCGGATCGTCTAGGCTTTATTGCGGGAGTATGGTTCCCCGTTGCAGGACGTAATTCATCAGGTTTTGTTGCGGGCGTTCTTTCAATGTGTTATTCTTGGTAAACAAAATAAAGTTTGGCAGATAAATGTCTAAGCGTGCGTAGATGCCATTTTTTTATTGACGAACAGTTCTCTTTCTAATAAAACACCAAGTCAGGGCTTAAATAGCTTAAGCTATCTGAGAATTTGGAGAATGTTGTCGATCGCGTGCTCTTGGCATGATGTCATAGATAGAGAGCAGGTATGGTAGGGCGATATATCCGACATCTCCCCCTGTTTTTTGTTTTATATTAAGTTTCGTAACGACACCAATGTAGGGAATTTGATTAATAAAAGAGTGCTACTTACTGGAGCCCGGTCTCTGTTCACATTAGATTTGGCGAGACGTTTCCATGAACAAGGTTATACGGTATATGCTGCAGATACCTCACACTTTCACATATGTCGAGTTTCTAATGCTATATCCAAATATTTTATCGTACCGAGCTCCCGTTTTCAACCACAGGCATTTCTCGATAAGGTAGTGAAGATCGTAGAAGATATGGGGGTGGATGTTCTAATCCCCTCTTTTGAAGAGATCTTTTGTCTTGCGCTAGGCCTCCACCGCTTCCCTCAATCTTGTTTTGTCTTCTGTTCCTCCTATAAAATACTCGATATCCTGCACAATAAATGGCACTTCAATCAAAAAATTGCGGCGTTAGGGTTTCCCGCACCTAAATCAGTTTTAATTCAATCACAAAAGGATTTAAATAACCCTGATTTGCCTCTCCCATACATTCTCAAGCCTTGCTATTCTCGTGCAGCCCAAGGAATTTTAAAAGTCACAACCAGATATCCCCCCAAAATAAAAGTCGACCCCCACAACCCCTTCATAGCACAGGAATGGCTACATGGAAAAAGGTATTGTTCTTACAACATTGCTCATAAGGGTAAGTTGACCACCCATGTAACCTACCCCCTAGATTGTTCTATCGATGATAGTTATTGCATAAATTTTAAGGCTATCGAGCATAAGGAAATTCAGCAATGGGTAGAAACCTTTACGCACAAAGAACAATTTACTGGGCAGATTGCCTTTGATTTTATTGAGGTAGAGGAGAGGAGCCTTTATTGCGTCGAGTGCAATCCACGGGGAACGAGCGGAATCCATCTCTATAGTCAAAGTGATAACCTTCCCGAGGCCTTTTTAAACTCAGATATGCCCCTCATGCACCCACAATTAGGGTCGTACAAACAGATCTTTTTAGGCATGCTATTTTATGGGTGGAGGACTGCGTTCCTTAATAAAACATTCCCCCATTTTTTGAAAACGCTCTTCACCGTCCCGGATATCATCTTTTCGTTTAAAGACATTTATCCTTTCTTTTTTCAACCTCTTCTATTTTGTGCGTACCTCCTGAAGAGCTTAAAACTCAAGACCAGCATTCCGGCGATGTTCACGCACGATATCGAATGGAATGGACAAGATGTATCTAATCTACAGGAACTTAAAAAATAGGGTGCCATTTTTTCCCTCTTCGAGTTAGAATACGTGTATGCGTTTTAACCAGGGAGTGTTCGATGAAAAGAAAGATTGCTAACCCCGATATGCAACAAAAAAAACGTCAACAGGTTATTAAGAAAGAACAAGATAAGTGTTTCCAACAGGAAATTAGAAATGAGCGTACTGTTTACCCTAAAAAAATCTCTCAAAAACATTTTAGGATGGGTCACAAGTAAGATCCATCGCTGTAAATACCTACTTTTTACTCTACTTGCGGTCTTTATGGTCTCCTCTGGTCTAGAAGCACAGCAGCAGTCTCAGGAATCGACGGTTGTTATCCTTCTTGGTCCTCCCGGCGCGGGGAAGGGGACCCAGGCGGGCTGGCTCCGTGGCTTTCTGCGCTTGCCTCATATCTCTACAGGGGACCTCCTTCGGGCCAATATTCGGGAAGGTTCTCCCCTGGGGAAGCAGGCGCAGGCATACATAGGGCAGGGAAAACTCGTACCAGACGACCTAATCTTTGAAATCCTATCCAAGCGCATAGCAATGGAGGATTGTCGACGTGGATACATCCTCGATGGATTTCCCCGGACGTTAGATCAGGCAAATGCCTATCATGAACGTTTTGCAGCCCCCTCACACCTCTTCGTTTTCAATCTGGATCTTCCAGAGCAAAGTATTATTGAAAGACTTTCACAACGGCTCGTTTGTGGTGAGTGTAGTGCCCCATTTCACCTCAAAAATTCCCCCCCGAAAGTGGCAAGTTGCTGTGACTATTGTGGTGGTGCACTTGTTAGACGTTCTGATGATCGGGAAGAGGTGATACGCAGTCGCCTACTCTCCTACCGTGAACAGACGGCACCTTTGATTGCCCATTATTCTAAGACTTCAAACCTCTACACCATCTCGTGTACTCAATCCACACAAGATGTACAGAGCCAAATTATTCAGTGCCTCAGCAAAAAGATTGCTAGGCCCTAGATATATTGCTGTCTGCTTCCCTCACTTTGCTTTTTTTTCAGGCTTGCCTGGCCCTGTTTCCCAGTTGAGTGAGGGGGGTGTAGGGCTTCCTCGTCGATTTTGCGCTCACGTCCCTTTTGAGCTTTAAAAAGGTTGTTATTTTATTCTTTTTTCAATAAGAAAAAATTAAGGCTCAGCAAAAGCTTATTTGTATATGTATAGAAAGTCACACCAAATCTCCATAAAAAATGGAAAGATCGACCCTTCATTTAAAAAATATTTCAAAATTGAAACGGACACCGTCTATCTAAGTAATGTACAAGTGCAAGAAAAGGTGAAAGCCCGCTTTGAACGTTCTTGGAGGCGATTTTATAATAAAGCTACCCCCACCATTTCTGAGTCACGGCAAGAGCAGTTTGCTAGGTTTTTCCGACGATTAGAGGGAGATGGTTGTGATGAACGTTTCACTCGACGTGTAGATATCTGCTTCATTAACCCCGTTGTGGGATATGGGGTATTTGCAAGGGAAAATATCCCTCCCTACTCTACTTTAAACCATTATGCGGGAGTACTCATGCTCAGCGGGGATATCGGGGCCGATCACAACAGTACTTTTTCTTTTAACGACTTTAAAACCTTTTCCATTGATGCAATGAAACATGGTAATTGGTGCCGTTTTATGAACCACTGTCCAGAAAGACAACCCAAAAATAATACCATTTCTTGGGAATACTATCATGCTAGTGGTCCAAAAATAGTCTTCACCTCTGGCCCTAGAGGGATTAAGCGGGGGGCACAACTCCTCTACTCATATGGAGATAGTTACTGGGGAAGGGGTGGGCAAAACTATATTCCTTTATAACCTATCTCCTACGAAACGGATTTTTCTCTCTCCTTTTATGGATCTGCTCAAGAAATAGGAGGTTTTGAAAAAATGCTCCTCCAAACAACCCTAAAATAGAATATCACTCAAATACGTATACTGTTTGTCGACCAGAGCGCGCAAGCCATTTTAAATCGACTCAATATAAAAAGACTTAGGCATATTAGCAATCAATGCCGATGCTTCAGGGGCATGCGCTTTTCAACACTTCCATAAAAGATTTAGGCGTGTTGGCAATCAATATCGATGTTTCAGTGGTGTGCATTTCTCGACAGGCCCATTAGTGAATTTTAAGAAATTATGCGCATCTCTAAAAGCGCTGACATAAAAAGTTAAGGAGCGCCAGAGCTCCCACTAATTCTGGTTCACTATTGGGCAGAGGTTTATAAAGCGTAGGTTTGCACGAAGGGGAGAAGAGGCTAATTGTGCCCCCTCTTTGCTCTCCACGAGCGTCAACCAGCCCCCCCCTTGCATCTCTCTACTTACGGAAGGGCAGCGCCACCGCTGCTCGATTCCGAGCTTTTGTGCCTCTATAAAGGCTAGCAAATATTTCATACTTCTTCAACGCATTCCACAGTTCCTCCGCCTCATTCAATGCAATCTTTTTCGATGGCGAAGAAGCAGCTTCTTCAGCGGTAGCTTCCTGGGGCGGCTTCTTCAGCATCAGATAGAGCTGTCTGACGCTTCTTTCTGCTTCAAACTTTTGTACCTCTATAAAAGCTAGCAAATATTTTATACTTCTTCAACGCATTCCACAGTTCTTCCGCCTCATTCAATGCAATCTTTCCAGATAGAGCTGCTGGAGCTTCTGCTTCTTCAGTGTCAGATAGAGCTGCTCTAGCAGCCTCTTCTTCAGTGAGAGCTTCTGCTTCTTGTTGGTTATGCTCTTTAACTGCCTCGTCAAACAATTTGTAAGTTGCGCGAGCAGCGTCATTTGCGATCCCGTCTTCAAATTGAGGTTTACAAAATCTACTAGATGCTTCCATTTGCGTAACTTCAAAAAATTCGCGAAGTCCACGAGCTTTAGCAACTTCAATTGTAGCTATAGCCACTCTAGCAGCTTTAACGTTAGCCTTTTCTTTTGCAATTCTAACGGCTTCAGAAGCTTTATTTACAGCTGCAACACAGTCGAGAACTCCTCTTTTAACAATGCATCTCTAGCAATTTCGACTTTGATGTCATCAACCACACCTGATTTATCCACATAATAAACAAGTTCCCCTGTGAGAGCGTTAGCCATTTCAACCGCACCACCTCCCGCAGTTTCGGATTCGGCCAACTTGGTGGGTATTTCTGCAGCTATAGCTTCAAAAAATTTAATTAATCCGCCAAGGATAGCGCCGTCTATTTTTACTGCGTTAGCTTCTGCAGCAGTATTGCTATCTTTAGCGAGAAGTGCTAACTCCTCAGCGTGGGCAGCTTTGTTAGGAACTTCTCCCGCTAACTTTTTTTTCAATTTTTCACCATAGTAAATAAAAACTATTGGAATTCCTTGCACGTGCAAGCCATTGAGTATTCACAGAATCTCTGGCAATGTTAATTACAGCTGTAACAATCCCAGAAATTTTATTTGCGGCAGTTTCTGTTGCAGCAACTCTAGCGTCTTCGATGGGTTCCATCACATCTGCGGAATTGACATTTTCCATTTTGGCCTCCAGAAAAACTTCAATTTGTTGAATACATTTAACCAATAAAAATTCTTTTATAAACAAATTTATGTTTATAACAATTGTTTTTTCGCATCTGTTCAGGGGGCGCAAAATGAAGCTACTAGAGCCGTTTAGAAGATCCTGGATTTTTACGAGCTGTGATTGCGTGATTTGGTCGTCATAAGATTCTAACCCACATAGCAATGCAGAAATGGTGCACTATTTTTTGCATATCTCGTGGCTATACCTCTCCACCGTTTTAAGTGAAGAATTGCGTTTTCCACCAGATGTCTTAGTTTATATAAGTCTTTATCATAAGTACGTTTAAACTTCCTATTTTTCTCGGAGGAATCACTACTTGCATCCCCCTTTTTTCGGCCAATTGAATAGTTTCATTGCTGGCATACGCTCCATCTGCTCACAGGCTCTCTGCCACAATATTCTGGATCAACTTAGAGCCTTCTTTAACAATCAGGCCAGGTATCTTTTGTAACAGCACGCCCAAGTGTAACAGCACGCCCAAACGGCCAACCATGTGCATTCACGGAAATATGTAATTTCGAGTTGAGCCCCCGTTTGTGCGGCTCATGCCTTGGATTATCGCCTATGGCCCCAGGGGCATGAAGGAGAACCTTAGATATGACTTGCATCTATCATTAACCACTCATAATCAGAGTCATCTATTAATCGCTCTAATATTTTGTTCCAAATATCTTTGTCCCTCCAGTGACAAAAACGTCGATGAGTATTTTTCCAGTCTCCGTAATCTGAGGGTGAATCCCCCCCATGGAGCTCAAGTAACGAATAATCCAGAAAACTGCGTTGAGAAACAAACGATTGTTTTTTGCAGCCCCACCTCATTGCCCCTTTCTACCTGGTAATAAAGGTTCTAGTATACGCCAGGTCCTATCTGAAATATCATGCCTTCTATGTGGTTTTTCATTATTCACTTCTCTTGTTTATATTTAATAATACGCAGTGTAACAACAACTTATCTTAACGGAGACGCTCCTTATGACGATGCCATCTAGCAAAAACCGCTCCAGTTCCCGGTCGCTCAAATTCTCCATCCACTGTAGCACGAGAGCGGCAAACCTTGATTCGATGTGATCCCATTTACAACCTCTATCCTCACAGAAAAGCGCTTTTAGAGGTGCGCATAATTTCTTGAAATTCACTAATGCGTAGCAGTTTGCGATAAGGGTGATTTGCTTGCGAGTTGAATCTTTTACATGGGTTTCAAACATATTTCGCTCCACTTTGAGTATGGATTTGAACATACTCGTTTTATCCTCAATTTCTTATAGAGGGATTATCCCCTTTTAGGGATTTTTGTTTGAAGGTGCCTCTAGAAGAAGATCTACCAGCGGCCTTCTATTGCTTGAGCAAGCCCATTTGAAATCATAAATTGCCAGTTTGTCCGTGATAAATATCGCACTTTTTTTGATGAACTCGGTTAGTTGATCTCGATAGGCCGGCGCGATGGGAGGACTGCCAACAAACAGATTAACCCGAAGAATATTGGCCACAAGAAAGGGAATACGAGGAGGATAAAAAATATGGTCCCTAGAGAGATAAGTGCTGCGTAGATCTTTCCCGAATGTACTGGAGATGGTAATAGGGTGTGCAAGTTTCCATATGCCCCTCTCACAAATAGGGCAAGCCTGTTATATGCACTCCCAATTGATCTGTCGTAATGAACATTTGTATTCATCTCTAGCGTTTCCCCATAAGAGTTTTAAAATACATTTGTATTTAATTAGTCATGCTTTGTTAATAGAGGAAACATGACGTACCACTAGCAAGGGAGGAGGGAACACACTGTTAAAGTTGGCAACAAAGTGCCCAACATGCTTTCAAATGTCCCTATTGTAAATGAAGCAGCAATAGGCCGAACACACGGAATTGTGTTGAAATGAATGTTAGCATTCACCTCTAATACCCCCCAATGAAAATATTGCAATACACTTATACTCAACCAATTACACAAAACCGCTTGTGCGATTAGGTTGCAATCTAAATGCGTCACACTCAGCCCGTAATACCTAGGCTAACGCTAAATATCCATATCAGCAAAGTGTTGAGATTAACAAATCACACACCTTCAAAATTTGATTTTACTACAGTTTATTGTTTATACTCAAGTAGCGATGTTGCTTTGGCATTAATCCACTTTCGGCCAAATCCTTCGATCGCAAAATTTACCCGCTTAGATTAAAGCCCTCTCCTTGTGAAACAAAGGGGTGTAATGATGACAACTTACGTGAAAATGCCAGAAATGAAAATGTTCGAGAGTAAGCGGGGCAAATTGAGTGGAGGGGTATTTTTTCAAACCTCCTTATTTCTTGAGTAGACCCCGTAAGGAAATATCACGGAGGAGATGAAGCGCCACAACACTTTGAAAGAAACAAAGGCCCGTTAAAATTAGATGCTTATAAGTAACGCCCTCGCGAAGGGATCAAAAAGGCGGGGCTGCCAGCTAAAGGCTTGGGGGCGGCCAGACTCGAACTGGCGAAGACCGAAGTCGATGGATTTACAGTCCATTGCAATTGCCACTATGCGACACCCCCAGAAGAAAAATTGCTGGAGAAAGGAATTGAACCCTCAACCGTCCGATTACAAGTCGGGTGCTCTACCAACTTGAGCTACTCCAGCACACCAAGGCGATTCTTATATCAAATTAGAGGTTTAAGAGAAAGGTCCTCCCTCCCTTTTTCTTTTTGATAAGATCCACTGCTTCCACCTCCAGGAGACTTTCCAATGTAGCGCTATACTATTCGTGAAGGTTTTGTTGATCTTTGCTATTTATCTCTTTCACCTCTCGTTTTTCCTCCCCCTCCCCACTCAATCCACCGACACTCCTTGAGGAGCTGTTTTCGATGGCTTGAGAGATGAAACCGACCACCTTCTGAACGTTTGATTTATCTTTTTCTATTCTCTCATAGGAATGAGGGCGCGCTGAGGGCGTGACACCACAACATTTCTTATATTTTTTCCCCGATCCACAGGGACAAGGATCATTACGTTTAATGCCAGCCATAAGTTACCCATAGTTTATTAATTTTTCAAATTATAGGTCTAGTAATATTCCCCAACACTTTGATGCAAACGGTCTAAGAGGTCTGCTGAAAAATAGGACTTTAACCTCTGCATTGAATGGCAATTCTCGATATTTTTTAAGTGATACCGTTAAAAAACAAGACTTATGTATGTAGGCCGTTGCAAGTAAGGGGTCTGCTTAAGAAATTATGTGGACCTCTAAAGGGCCTGCTCAAGAAATAAGAGGTTTTGAAAAAATGCTCCTCCAAACAACCCTAAAATGAAATATTACTCAAAACATGTGCGCTGCCCATCGGTTAGGGCGAGTAAGCTGGCTTAAATTGACTCAACATAAAAGATTTAGGCGTGTTGGCA
>Ga0049100_1000145_pt1 | contig 15620 bp, 10 predicted proteins | sample WorMetimpBELIZE2_FD_55036 | JGI IMG/M metagenome (GOLD analysis project Ga0049100, IMG submission 55036) | Marine gutless worms symbiont microbial communities from Max Planck institute for Marine Microbiology, Germany - Olavius imperfectus... | ecosystem: Host-associated > Annelida > Digestive...
CTAAAAATCAAATAAGGAATTAACATGAGTATTTTCTCAGGCAAAGCCTAAATGATGATAACCACCTACTGAAGTAGGTGGTTTAGGGCCGAAAACAAAAAGTATCCACTTGTTTTAGAGATCCACGGCGGTCCTGTTGCAAACTACGGCCCTCACTTTAGCCCTGAAGTACAATTATACGCAGCCAAAGGTAATGTTGTGCTATATATGAACCCGCGCGGCAGTGACTCATACGGTAAAGAGTTTGCGCAAACAATTCATCATAACTACCCAAGTAATGACTTTGATGACTTAATGACAGGTGTTGATGCTGTCATAAATAAAGGCTTTATTGATGAGAGTAAGTTGTTTGTCACCGGCGGTTCAGGTGGCGGTGTTTTAACTGCATGGATTGTGGGTCATACAGACCGTTTTGCAGCCGCTGTTGTTGCTAAACCTGTTATCAATTGGATCAGCTTTGTACTAACTGCTGATTTCTACCCTTTCTTTGCTGACTATTGGTTCCCAGGTAAACCATGGGACAATATTGAGCATTATATGAAGCGCTCTCCAATTAGCTATGTGGGCAATGTAAAAACACCCACTATGCTGTTAACTGGTGAATCAGACTATCGCACGCCGATTTCTGAAACCGAGCAATTTTACCAAGCGTTAAAGCTACAAGGTGTTGATACAGCGATGGTGCGTATTCCTAATGCCTCACATGGTATTACCGCGCGCCCATCAAACCTGATGACCAAAGTCGCCTATATTCAATGGTGGTTTGATAAACATAGTAAGTAGTTGCGGGTTGCGAGCAATAGTTTAGGTGCGGCTTTATGCCGCGCCATATATAAACCATAACGCGGGATAAACCCGCTGCTTTTTTCTAACTTTTGAATTTCAATCTGATAGCTGACGGCTGAAAGCTGACAGCTCTCTTTTCTGTAAACCCCCTTTACAGTCAAAATGTGAGTAACTCCTTACATACATCTCTCAAATATCGGACATTAATCCAAAAGCAGTTAGTAAAAAATCGGTTTATAGCCAAAATCAGTAACTTGAGTTAGTAAAAAATCGGTTTGTGCCGCTAAAAACCTAGCTTCAGTTAGTAAAATTTTGGTTTGTAAGAGTGTTGAGTTGGTAAAAAATCGGTTTATGGCTTGAGTGAGTTGATAAAAAATCGGTTTATAAATCGCTAGATTCTACAAAACAACATTTAATTGCCGTTTATATGACCTAATTTTAGCCATTCTAGAGGCTGTAATTAGGCAATAGGCCCTAAATTAAGGCTTATACGGCGGAGGTAGTTAAATTCTGATCTAAAATTCTTAGGCTGGTAAATGCGTGATCTGTATTTTTATAAAGCTAGTAAATGGCTGATCCAAGACTTGGTTAAAGAGTGATCCGAACTACGAGATACGAGATACGAGATACGAGATACGAGATACGAGATACGAGATACGAGGTGCGAGGTGCGAGGTTCGAGATGCGAGATGCTAGATACGGGTTGCGAGATGCGAGGTGAGAAATGCGAGTCTGATGGCTGACGGCTGAAAGCTAGCAGCTTCAAATGAAAAAGGGCCCGAAGGCCCCTAACAACATTATTGAATAGCTATAAAGGAAACTACATTACAACTTGGTTAGAACTGGTTCATGGTATTTGCTTCACCACCGGCTTTAAGCGCATTATCACCAGAAAAGTACTCTTTATGAGTATCACCAATGTTTGAACCTGCTAGGTCTTGGTGTTTCACTGATGCTTGCTCACGGCGGATTTCTTGACGTTGTACGTCGCGAACATACGCCAGCATTCCTAGGTCGCCGAAATAGCCTTCTGATAGAATATCAGTGCTTAGCGCCGCTGTATGGTAAGTTGGTAGCGTGATTAGGTGATGGAAGATACCCGCTTCACGTGCACCATCTTTTTGGAAGTTTTGTACAAGTACGTCTGCTGCCGCAGCAAGCTCTGTGTCATCCATTTCTGGCGCCATTAATGCCTTATTGTCATCAATGCTTGGGTAAGCAGATAGGTCTTTACCTTGTTCTTGCCATTCAGCATAAACTTGCTCACGGAATTTAAGTGTCCAGTTGAACGATGGTGAGTTGTTGTATACCAGCTTAGCATTGGGTACTTGCTCTTTAACGCGGTTAACAAGCTCAGCGATTTGTTTAACGTTTGGCTTTTCTGTTTCAATCCACAGTAAGTCTGCGCCTGATTGTAAGCTAGTTACACAATCAAGAACTACGCGGTCTTTCTCTGTACCTTCACGGAACTGGTATAAACCATTATCTAAACGTGTTGGTTTGCAAAGCTGACCATTCAGCTTCATTGCTGTGTCGCCTTCATTTAAGTCATCCACACTGTTTACAGGTGTTGTTTCAAGGAACGACGTGTATTGGCTAGCAAGGTCGCCAGGTGTTTTAGATACAGGCACTTTTTGAGTAAGACTTGCACCTAATGAGTCTGTGCGAGCGACAATAATACCGTTATCAATGCCAAGCTCTAAGAATGCGTAACGAACTGCGTTAATTTTTGCTAAGAAATCTTCATGCGGTACAGTTACTTTACCAGCTTGGTGACCACATTGTTTTGCGTCAGATACTTGGTTCTCGATTTGGATAGCACATGCACCCGCTTCAATCATCTTTTTAGCAAGTAGGTAAGTTGCTTCTTCGTTACCGAAACCCGCATCGATATCAGCAATAATTGGCACAACATGGCTTTCGAAGTTATCGATTTTATTTAGTACTGCTTGAACGTCACCGCCGTTTGCTTTCGCTTCGTCTAGGTCTTTGTAAAGGTGGTCAAGTTCACGTGCATCAGCTTGCTTTAAGAAAGTGTAGATTTCTTCGATTAGCGCTGGAACAGATGTTTTTTCATGCATACTTTGGTCAGGTAATGGACCAAACTCAGAGCGAAGTGCCGCTACCATCCAGCCACTTAGGTATACATAGCTGCGTTTAGTTGTTTTGTTATGACGTTTAATTGCCATCATCATTTGCTGTGCAGTAAAACCATGCCAACAACCTAATGATTGTGTGTATTGGCTGTGGTCAGCATCATAAGCTGCCATGTCTGCACGCATAATGTCTGCAGTGTATTGAGCAATGTCTAGACCCGTACGAAAACGGTTTTGTAAGCGCATACGGCTAGCGTATTCTGGGTTGATTGACTGCCACGTTTTGCCTTGTGTTTGACATAAGGTAGCTAAGTTATCGGTTTCGCGTTGATATGTTGTCATAATAAAAATCCTTCGAACGGGTTATCTATTTTTTGTTAGTGAGAGTGGCTACTTGGCGTTTGCTTCGTAGCGCTTAATTCAACATTAGGCGGATTTTTGGGATTTAGTAAATTTATAGTTGTTATTGCCACTATATTTTTAGTGAATGACAAATAACCTGCTTATTAGCCTTTTTTACGATATGGTTGAGCCATGAATGATCAATTTAAGCTCGTTTAAAGGACATTATTATGACCACTCTCTCACTTAACGGTTTAAGCGTTGCTCAACAACTTGCACAGTTTGTTGAACAGCAACTTTTACCAGGAACAGGCATTAGCACAGACACTTTTTGGCAAGGTTTTGCTGATATCGTCAACGAACTAACACCTATCAATCGTGCGCTTTTAGAAAAACGCGAACAACTACAAGCAAAGATTGATGACTACCATAAACAGCAGCCGGTATGGGATGCGGCTAACTATCAAGCATTCCTTGAAGACATAGGCTACCTCGTTCCTGAGCCAGCTAGCTTCAGCATAGAAACAGAGCAAGTAGAGCCTGAAATCGCAAGCACTGCAGGGCCGCAGCTTGTTGTGCCAGTGAGTAATGCACGCTTTGCCTTAAACGCCGCAAATGCGCGCTGGGGCTCACTGTATGATGCGCTATACGGCACAGATGTATTAAGTGAAGACGACGGCGCTGAGAAAGGCTCTACATACAACCCTGTGCGTGGCTTTAAAGTCATGGCTTATGCTCGCCAGTTTCTGGATAAAGCACTGCCTTTAGCAAACGGCTCACACATCGAAAGCACCAGCTATGCAGTGGTTAATAATGAGCTTTTAATCACATTACGTGATAGTAGTCAGGTTCGCCTAGCAAACCCTGAACAACTTATTGGTTACCAAGGTGAAGCGCAAAATCCAAGCGCTATCTTATTGAAAAATAATGGCTTACATATTGAGCTACAAATAGACCATCATCACCCAATAGGCCAAGCAGATAAAGCAGGCCTTAAAGATGTACTACTAGAAGCAGCCCTTACAACGATTATGGACTGTGAAGATTCCGTTGCTGCCGTTGATGCCGAAGACAAAGTAAACGTCTATCAAAACTGGCTTGGTTTAATGCAAGGAAACCTAGTAGAAGCATTTAACAAAGAAGGTAAAACCATTGAACGCCGTTTAGCAGAAGATCGCCAATATCAAGGTGTCAATGGCGAAACAATCACGCTAAAAGGCCGCAGCATGATGTTTGTGCGTAATGTTGGCCACTTAATGACTAATCCAGCTATCCAAGATAGTGAAGGCAATGACGTGTTTGAAGGCATTATGGATGCCATTATCACTAGCACCGCTGCACTTCATGACTTAAAAGGTACAGGTAGCCTTAAAAATTCAACGGCTAATAGTATTAATATTGTTAAGCCAAAAATGCATGGTCCAGAAGAAGTTGCCTTCACTAATACCCTGTTTACCCGCGTTGAGCAGCTGTTAGGCTTGCCTACAAACACCATTAAAATGGGTATTATGGATGAAGAGCGTCGTACTTCAGCTAACTTAAAAGCCTGTATTTTCGAAGCTAAAAAGCGTGTTGTATTCATCAATACCGGCTTCTTAGACCGCACTGGTGACGAAATTCATACTTCAATGCAAGCAGGTGTAGTACTGCCAAAAGGCGCTATTAAGCTTGAACCTTGGATCAGCGCATACGAAGATCGCAACGTAGATATTGGTCTTGCAACTGGCCTTAGTGGTAAAGCACAGATTGGTAAGGGTATGTGGCCAATGCCAGATAAAATGGCGTTAATGATGGAACAAAAAAGTGGTCACCCGAAAAGTGGTGCAAATACCGCGTGGGTGCCCTCTCCTACTGCTGCAACACTGCATGCCATGCATTATCATGATATTGATGTATTTGCCTGCCAAAAAGCACTTATGGACCGCAAAGAAGCAAGCCTTACCAGCTTACTCACTCCGCCGCTTATGAAAGATGCCAGCAGCTTAAGCAAAGAAGATATTCAAGCCGAACTTGATAACAACGCTCAGGGTATTTTAGGTTATGTTGTGCGTTGGATTGACCAAGGTATTGGTTGCTCAAAAGTACCAGACATCAACCATGTCGGTTTAATGGAAGACCGTGCCACACTGCGTATTTCAAGCCAGCACATGGCCAACTGGCTGTATCATGGCGTTTGTTCTGAAGAGCAAATTAGAAAAACCATGGCACGTATGGCGAAAGTTGTTGATGGTCAAAATGAAGGTGATCCGGCCTACAATAATATGGCTGATTCAGCCGAAACTTTAGCACAAAGTGTTGCTTATCAAGCTGCATTAGCCCTTGTATTAGAGGGAATTAAACAACCTAGTGGCTATACTGAACCATTATTGCATGCGTTCCGTATAAAGTATAAGTCGTTAAATTAGCCACTACACAACTCCCCTTCGAGTTTCATGTGTCGTTCATAGCAGCCCTAGGGCTGCTTTTTTTTTGCTAATATCAACTGATACCAATCCGCAATAATACTTAATTATTTTGAGGGATTAAACCTGTCGCTACCTGCGTTAAAAATTTCTGATTTAGAACAACTAAATAACGAAACTTTTGCCTTGTTATCAACGAGGTTTTATTGCCTCAAAATAGACCACTAAATTAAGCGTATTGGTATAAACTCATAACGACAGTGAATAGCCACCATTCATGGCATAATGAAAATCTATTAAAAAAGGGGCATTTGTTACCAAATGCCCCTTTTTACGTACTAATACGTACTAATACGTACTAATTTTTTAAAAATTAGTTTTTAACAATCGCATTGTGATAAACGTTTTGCACGTCATCACAGTCATCAAGCATAGAAATAAACTTTTCAAAGTTTGCGATATCATCTGGATCAGTGATGTCAGTATGAACTTGTGGAACAAACGTGATTTCGTCTACTTCAAAGTTGATACCTTCAAATGCTTCTTCAAGAGCTGTTTTTGCTTTGTAGTACTCAGTATGTGGAGCGAATACAGATACTTTGCCGTCTTCTACTTCTACATCTGTTACGTCTACATCAGCCATCATTAGTGCTTCAAGTACAACTTCGTCGTCATCGCCTTCAAAGCCTAAAACAGCTAAGTGGTCGAACATATGCGCTACACAGCCCGGTGTACCAATTTTTGAATCTGTTTTAGTGAACGGTAAACGTACATCTTTAATAGTACGGTTAGGGTTATCAGTTAAACAGTCCACAATAACCATACAGTTACCCGGGCCATAGCCTTCGTAACGTGCTGGAGAGTAGTCTTCCCCTGCTCCACCGGCTGCTTTTTTGATTGCATTATCGATTACGTGTGCTGGAACTTGGTCTTTTTTTGCACGCTCAATAATACGTTTTAGCGCTTGGTTTACTTCTGGATCTGGTTCGCCATTTTTAGCAACAACGTAGATTTCTTTACCGTACTTAGAATTTACTTTAGTTTTTGCATTGGCTGTTTTAGCCATGGCGTTTTTGCGGACTTCAAATGCTCTGCCCATCTTATGCCTCTATGAATACATTTGATAATTGCCGATATTTTAGCAACTCATGACCGCTTGGGCTAGTACTAGGGCATTTTGAAAAATAAAAAACTAACAATAAATCTCAGGAAAAATAAAAAACAAAGCTATTTAACATAACACTTTATTTTCTTGAAAAGAGTCAACCAAAGTAGGCAATTCTGAAAAATGATGCATTACATAATCGGCCTGATTCGCATATTCAGGAATTTCATCTGGCGCGTACAAGCAAGCACGCATGTTGGCATTGTGAGCTGCTTGTATATCAAATAAATAATCGCCGACATAAAGTAACTCAGACTGATCAAGCTCCCATAATGTCGCAATCGCATTTAAAGCACTTGGATCAGGCTTAGCAGGCGCATCAGAGCGAGTCAGCACGGTTTCTATTGGTAAGGGATTATTCTTTAATTTAATGGCAGCTGCACGGTCGTAGTTGCGAGTCACAATCGCCATCGGGATGTTATTTTCTTTCAGCCTCGTAATTGCCTCAGCAACGCCTGGCAATAAATGCGCATGCTGCGCATCAATAAGTTCATGCTGATGAACAATATTCATCGCTTCTTCACGCATGTAAGGCGAAGGTAACGAAGCAATGTAAGCAAGTAAGTCATTATCAAGCGGACAGCCTACCTGTGCTTTGATCAGTGAAAAATCCAACTCCGATGAAACCAAAGTACCATCTAAGTCAAAAATTACGCCACGGATATTGTTGTCATGGATAGTCATATAAATCCCTGTATATGAGAAGTGGGAAAATGTTGATGCCCATTAATAAGATAGTTTACGAAATGGGTTTATTAAAGGATCAAAGGATTAAAAAAGTAACTTTTTTAATCCTTTAGGACTGCTATTACTCTGGATTGACCGGTTCAAATCTAGCTTCAAGCCAAGTATCATCTTGGCTAAAGGTCAGCGTTTTTACCTTACCTTTACCCTCAATATTTACCATATTCACTTGTGTTGGCCATAGGTCGCGAAGTGCTCCGTTGCTCATTCGAATACCATTAATTCCCTCAGGGATCATGACTTCTTGATAAACCCAAAAGAATTTACCATCAACTTGCGCACCCACATCTTTAAGCTCAAGCGGCTTGCCATCTAAAGTTTGTAGAGCAATATGTGACTCAACATAATCAGCAAAACGCTTCTGATCTTCTTTATTTGATAAAATATCAGCATTGCCGTCAAACAAATATTCAACGGCGTGCTCTGTATCATGTAAATAAAAACGATGCATCAGCTCAATATTGTTGGTGCGTTTGTTAAATAACACGGTAGTCACAGACGCTTTTAACTGGTGCGCCATGGTTGGCGCACTCAGTAATAAAGCAAAAATAATGGCTATAAAGCGCATTATTGTTGCTCCTGGGCATCATTTTCGTCGTCTTCTTTCAGCTCAGTTTTAATATCTTGCATGATATCGCGGCTGACTTTCGCTTTACTCTTCTCACGTTTGTACACTTCAATACGTGATGGAATAATACGACGCGGGTAGTTATTGTTTTCTACATCAACATCCGCTGTTTCCCAGCGAGGGTCCACTGTAACAGACACTAGGTTTTTACCTTTTTCTGTAACAATTAGCTTTTGTACATGCTTGTGGTTACGACGCCAGATTTCAGCCGGAATGTACTGCTCTTCTTTCGTACCATCTTCATAAGTAAGCTCTAATAAGATAGGCATGACTAAACCACCTAAGTTTGAGAACTCAAGTACGTAGTAGTTTTTATCTTCTTTGATTGCACGCTCAAACGTTTTACGCTCCCAAGGCTCTAATCCTTTAAGGAATTTGTTATACGCGTTACGCTCTTTGTTAGTTACTGTGAAACGGTCGTTTTCGTCGTAGAAGTCAGTTACATCTGGGTTTTCTTCAACCCACAGTTTTTTACCTTCTTCTTTATTACGTTTTACGAATAACGGCATTGGCTTGTCAGCTTCGATATCACGTAAACGATTAAAGTCGATATCAGGATTTTTGGTATCTAAACGAAGTTGGTAAACCTTGTCTAGCGAGATATCAACGTGATCTGTGGTGTAGAACCAACCACGCCAGAACCAATCAAGGTCAACACCTGACGCTTCTTCCATAGTGCGGAAGAAATCAGCAGGAGTAGGGCGCTTGTATTTCCAACGCTGTGCATATTCTTTGAATGCAAAGTCGAATAGCTCACGGCCAAGGATCACTTCACGTAAAATGTTAAGTGCAGCAGCAGGCTTAGTATAAGCATTAGGGCCTAAACGTAATACGCTGTCTGACTGTGTCATAACAGGCACTTGGTTTTCAGACTTCATGTACTCAACGATGTCGCGAGGCTCAACCCCCCAAGGAATAGTGTGGTCCCATTCGCGACCAGCAACACCATCTAAGAAGCTGTTAAGGCCTTCATCCATCCACGTCCATTGACGTTCATCAGAATTGACGATCATAGGAAAGTAAATGTGGCCAATTTCATGGATAACCACACCGATCAAGAAGCGTTTTTCTGCTTGCGAGTAGGTACGAGTTCCATCTTCTTGTAGATCTGTACGCGGGCCATTGAAGGTGATCATAGGGTATTCCATACCGCCTACAGGGCCATTTACAGATTGAGCAACTGGGTAAGGGTAGTCAAACGAGAAGCGTGAATACACTTCCATTGTATGAACTACTGACTCAGTAGAATACTTCTTCCAAAGGTCACCACCTTCTTTAGGGTAAAAAGACATCGCCATTACTAACGGCTGATCTTTACCGCCTTGATGATAGCCTTTTGCATCCCACATAAACTTACGTGAAGAAGCCCACGCAAAGTCACGTACATTTTCAGCTTTAAAATGCCATGTTTTCGTTTTGTTTGTGCCTTCTTTTTCGTTTTCTAACGCTTCTTCTTCAGTCACGATGAAAACAGGGCGCTTAGCATCTTCAGCTTGTTCAAGACGCTTACGCTGTGTGCTAGTCAGAACGCTGCTTGGGTTATCAAGTTGACCCGTTGCCGATACGATATGGTCAGCAGGTACTGTAATTTCTACATCGTAATCACCAAACTCAAGTGTGAACTCACCGCTGCCTAAGAAAGCTTTGTTAGTCCACGCTTCATAATCAGTGTATGCAGCAAGACGAGGGAACCATTGCGCTAATAAGAAGATATCGTTACCATCTTCTTCAAAGTGTTCATAACCTGAACGTGCACCAACGGCGTCTTCTTCAACAATGTTAAAGGCGAAGTCCATGCTGAACTCAACGTCTTTTCCCGGTTTAAGCGGCTCGTTTAAGTCGATACGCATTAAGGTATCTACTACAGTAACTTTAAGCTCTTTTCCGTCTTCGTCTTTAACATTGGCGATTTGATAACCCAGCTCGTTGTCGGCCATAAATTGCTGACGACGTAACTGACCTAAGCTCAATTTAGTTGATTTTGGCTGAGGATCACCTTGCAATGTTTTACCATTGAAAGTAGATGTCATTTCAGCAATTGAGTCAGATTTAAAGATATTTTGGTCTAGCTGTAACCAAAGATACTTTAAGGTGTGCGGCGAGTTATTTTTGTATTCGATAGTTTGGTTTGCTGTTAAGCGACGTTTCTTTTCATCTAGCTTTACATCGATGTCGTAGTTTACTTGCTGTTGCCAGTAATTTTCAGCAGGCTCACCGGCCGCACTACGGTATACGTTTGGAGTTGGAAGTGCTTCATCTAGCTGACGGAACTTGTCAACGAATGAGCCTTTAGTTTGCTCAACAGATGACGCCATAACAGCTGAAGATACTGCTAAAGGCAATACCAAAGCACTCAATTTGAGAACTGCTTTTTTCATTATTTATCCTGTAATTAGTTTGCAACCGTAACATCGCAAACTAAAAACAAAGTTGCAACATTATCACGATAAATTGCGGTATTTTTCCGGTAGTATTCATCGGTTATTACTAATCAAGATTAATTGTTGCTTTTTTTAATTAATATCTTGTAAAGGGGGTTTACAAAAACTGATTAATTTTAATTCAGCACTAATTCATTCCAAAGCATTACAGTTAAAGAGAAGGTAATCGACTTAAATTCTAGTTAATGATGAAAGGGTGATTAGATGAAGTTTTATATTGTAAAAAAAGACTCTCGTTTAGCAGCCATTCCTGCGCAAGAATCAATCTTAAACGAGTACCAAGATCGTGGTTTTAAGTTTGTTGAGGTCATCAATGCATGTGATGAATCAGACGCCCTATCACGAACAAAACCAGAGATTAAAAGAGCTAACAAATGGCTAATTTGGTCATCTTCTTTGGTTATTTTGACCCTATCCATAATTATTTTTTGCAATTAAGTAATTTTTGTAGCATTTACTATTGAAATTTACTGCCATTTATATTTAAAATCGCCCACTTTTTTGATTTTGGGGTCTACGCAGCATGCATTTTAACCCCAAAATGTTTGGTAATCAGCATAGAATTCGGTGAGCGTATGGATTTCTATATCCTAAAAAAACAACAAGAACTAATTGCAATTCCAGCGGACGAACAAAATTGTAAACAGTACCTAGATTCAGGGTATTTTTATATCGACAAAGTAGCGGCATGTAATGAAACAAATGCCCTTAAGATTTTACAAGCTAAGCAAACTAAAGCGCTTAAAGTACCTATGATAATGGCATTGTTAGCTTTGCCAATGGTGGTTTTTGCTTGGTATAGCTTAAGTTAACAAACCAGGCTGGGCATCTTGGCTCAGCTTAGGTATATTGACGCTCTTAATAAATAATAAGAGCGTTTAATGAAAGTCCTTCATACATCTGATTGGCATTTAGGCCAACAATTCTACGAGCATTCCCGATTCGATGAGCATCAAGCATTTCTAGCTTGGTTAACCGATACGCTTGTGTCAGAGAAGATTGACTTACTACTGGTTGCGGGTGACATTTATCATACGGCAACACCTCCTGCCAGCGCAGAAAACCAACTCTACCAATTTATTAAAACCACTAAGCAGCATTGCCCTGACTTACACATAGTGATTATTGCTGGTAACCACGATTCAGCAAATCGCATTATGGCGGCAAAGCCTTTATTGGCTCAGTTTGATACCTATGTTGTTGGCCGCTTTGATAGTAATGCTCCTCATGAAGTAGTACTGCCAATCAGCACAAAAAACGGCGATGCGAATGTTGTTGCTATGCCGTTTTTACGAAGTAGTGATTTAAGCAGTTATAACCGTCAACAAGAGCAACCGTTAAGTTACAACCAAGCCGTTGCCTTTGCTTACAAAGATGCATTACAAGCGGCAAGCGAATTACCAAGCGCGCCATTAATTGCCATGGGCCACCTGCATGCAAAAGGCGGAGACATCTCATCGGATTCTGAACGTAACTTAGTGATTGGTGGTGAAGATGCGATATCGGCAAGCATATTTACTGATCAGCCTGATTATGTTGCACTAGGGCATCTTCATAAAGCTCAAAGCGTCGCGAAGAAAGAGACCATTCGCTACAGTGGCACGCCAATGCCGATGTCATTTTCTGAAAGACGCTATCAGCATCAAGTTGTGCTAGTCGAGCTTAGTGACTCCGGTACTTCTGTAAACCCCCTTTACATTCCTAGCTTTTGTAAAGTCATGTTGCTACCAGAAAAAGACTGCGTACCACTTAACGAACTCTGTGAACTTATAAAACAGCTCGATTTAACGGATGAAGATTTAGCGCCCTATCTGCGGGTTAAATTGAGTGCCCATGACACTGACACCACTTTCAGAGAGCAAATAGAACAAGCCCTTGAAGGTAAGCAGGTTAAGTTTTGTGGTATTGAAAGGGTGCGACAACAAAGCAGCCAGCAAGACGATGAACAAACCCTATTTGAAGATGTCTCGCAAATTGAAGCGCTAAATCCACATTCACTTTTAGAGCAAGCATTTGCAAACAATAAAGATATGGCAGGGCAGGCGGTGCCAAAAGAATTAGAAAGCTTACTAAGCCAAGTGATCGATGAATTGAATGCAGAGGACCTACTATGAAAATTTTAGCGATTCGTGTTCACCAACTAGCCTCTATCTTAGACGCCGAAGTCGACTTTAGCGCTTCGCCTTTAAAAGAAGCAGGGTTGTTTGCCATCACCGGTGATACCGGCGCCGGTAAAAGCACATTACTCGATGCCATTTGCTTAGCACTTTATAACAAAACAGCAAGGTTACGCGGCGATACAGGCAATAAAATTGACTTTAACGGCGACAATATCAAACTCAATGACTCGCGAAACTTATTACGCCGCGGGGCAGGGCAGGGCTATGCCGAAGTCGACTTTATTGGCCAAGATAAACAACAGTACCGAGCAAGGTTAAGCTTTAGCCGAGCGCGTAATAAAGCCGATGGCAAGTTACAACCTGCACAACATAGCCTGCACTCTTTACCTGATGAAACCCTAATCGCCGATCGAAGCGCGGCAGGTAAAGAAATCGAGCGTATTATTGGTTTGAGCTTTGAGCAGTTCTCACGAGCAGTCCTTCTTGCGCAACATGAATTTGCGGCATTTTTAAAAGCGACCGGAGATGAGCGTGCGCAACTACTTGAATGCTTAACAGGCACCGATAAATTTAGCCGTATTGGTCAGCGAATTTTTGAACGCCATCGTGAGCAGCTGCAAGCATTAGAGCAGTTAAAGTTAAGTTTAAGTAATTATCAGGTTTTAAGCCCTGAACAGGTCGAAACGAAACAAGCAGAACAAAAAGCGCTTGAAGCTAAACTTGCTGAGTTGCAAAAGCAAATAAAACAATTTGAACAGTACCAAGGGTGGTACAAGCAAGCATCTCAGCAGCAACAACAGCTAAACCAGGCAGAGCAAGCAAAGCAAGAATTACAGCAACAAATGCACGCGCTTGCTGAAAAAGCCACTGAAGCGAAACAAGCCCAGCAATGCCTAGAAATAAAAGATAACCGCGAGCGCGTTACTTCGATTGCTGCTCAACATGGGCAACTTATTAAAAACCGTGAGCAGCTTTTAAATGTTGATCATAAAACAGTGATCAAAGACGCTGAGCAAACGCTTGAGAAGCAAACCGCGCAACTAAACCAAGCAAAGCAAGCACAAAAAGACGCACAACCTATTATTAGCCAGGCCCGTGAGTTAGATAAGCAGCTTGCCGTATTAAACCAGCAAGCAGCGGCGCAAAAAGTACAAGCAGAAAAAGCAAAGCACCATCATCAAGAGCTGACTAATACACTAAATAGCCATAAAGCCGAGCAGCAAAAACAGCTAGAGCAACAAGCGCAAATCAATGGCTATTTAGAAACACACGCACAATGGCAACCATTAGCGAAAGACTGGTCATTCTATAAAAGTGAGTTAAGCCGCTTTAGCCAGCAACAGCACACAATTAGCCAATCACAGCAAAACGTAAAAGCTCTTCAACCTAAAATTGATGAGCAGCAAGCAGCTGCGCAGCAGTGTAAAACTCAATACCAAGCCCTTGAGCAAGAAATTAAGCGCCTAAATGAGCAAGATACCGCCTTTAAATCGAGTTTAAATACTCAATCAATGGCCGATATCGACGCTAGGCTTGATGCGATTAAGCACCTGATTGAAAAGCGCCAAGTATGGCAAACTAATCAGCAGCAGTTAAAAAATTGGCAAACCCAGCTAAACACTTTAAGCCAAACGGAGCAGCAACTACAAACAGCATTAAAAGATGCGCAGCAAGGTGCAGAGCAAGCACAGCAGCAGGTTTCGTTTTGTGAGCAAAACTTACAGCAAGTGCAGTTAAGAGCCAGTGAAGGGGTTAGCCAGTTACGCGCCACTTTAAAGGCAGGGGAGCCGTGTGCAGTATGTGGCTCAAAAGAACACCCCTTTATGCATGAAGAAATGGTTAACGAGCAATTTAGTCAACTTATTAACGACTTTACCAACCAACTAACTAACGCCAAACAGCACTTAAAAGCTCAGCAAGCATTACAGCAAGCTAAAAGTAATGAGCTGGCGGCATGCAGCCAACAGATAAGCTCGTTAACTGGGCAAATCTCAGAACTGAGCGCTCAACAACAGAGCCTCAAAGAAACCATGGCAGCTAATCGTACTGAGCTAAATGATTTAACCGAAGATCAGTTAAACGAGCGTCAACAACAGCTCAGCCTGCAAAAACAGCAATACTACAAAACTCTTGAACAGCAACAGCAGCTGCAAAACACGCTTGCGGTTAAGCAAACTGACTATAATCAGCAAGGGCAAGCGCTACATAGCAAAGAGCAGCAATTAAACGAATTACAGCAACAGCTGAATAATCAGCAAACACGTTTAAACGAGCTCAATGATGAGCATCAGCAGCTTTACACGACACTGAATCAAAAGTTCGCCAGTGCACCATGGTGGCAAGCACTCAATACACAAAGCATTTCTTTAGAGAACATTGCAGATCACGTTGAGGCTTATCAAGCTTCGCTGCAAACGGCAGATGAGCTTAAAACTAGCTTAAAAGCCATTGAGCAGCACCTTGCACATGTAACGCCGCAGCTTAACGAAGCACATACCTCTTTATCTCAGTGCAACGAGCAACTAAGCCAAACTGAAAACGAACTAACGCAGATAAAATCAAAGCGCGGGGGCTTATTTAGTAACGCAGCGATATCGGTAGATGAATTTATAGCAGAGCTTGAAAAGGCGATAGATTCAGCGCAGCAGGCACTGCAACTTGCCCAAGCAACCCATAGTAACGCGATAAAAGCGCGTGACGAACAAGCCATTCAAATCGCCAATTTTGACGAGCGTGAAAAAGAACTCACCGCAGAGCAAGCGGCGCTTAATGAGCGATTTAGCCTTTGGTTTAACGATTTTAAAGCGCAGCACCCAAGTTTGGATGAGCAAGCAGTTAGTCAGCTATTAACGATAAGTCCCGCTGAAATTAAACAAACTCTGGCAGATTACCACAC
>Ga0049100_1000155_pt1 | contig 15004 bp, 10 predicted proteins | sample WorMetimpBELIZE2_FD_55036 | JGI IMG/M metagenome (GOLD analysis project Ga0049100, IMG submission 55036) | Marine gutless worms symbiont microbial communities from Max Planck institute for Marine Microbiology, Germany - Olavius imperfectus... | ecosystem: Host-associated > Annelida > Digestive...
TAAAGGGGAAAGTTAGCGAGAGTAAGGGGGAAGGGAGCTATCAGCTTGTAGGTTGGGTAGAGCGGAGCGAAACCCAACAAGTTAGCGAGTTGCTAGGAGAAAGGGGAAAGTTGCGAGTTTCTAGATGCGAGTTGTAGGAGGTGTTTTAACGCCGAACAAAGAGTTATTAGATATCAGTCGTTAGAAGTCAGATTAAAAATACCCAAGTTAGCGAGTTGCAAGATGAAAGAGTAAAGAAGCTTTAAGCCACAAGTTTTAATTAAGATTGTGGCTGCACATTGCCGTGGTTAATCCCGATACCATAGGCGTGAAATTTATTTCGCGCGAAGAAGATAGAGTAAGTTTAAAAACAACTCCTAAAGCCATGTGTTCTTTAATTTAACCAAATAATGGCCCGATACTGAAGTATAAGGATTGGAGCAACTGTAGACATTTTAAACTAATTAATAATTCTTAAGGTTCGTAGCCTGCGCCCCAAATTCCAAAGCTTAAATTAATTACCATTTTTTGTTTCCAAAATGCCTGAAGAAATAATGTAAGAGCAAAGTTATAGTCACACTTGAATCGGCACTGATGTGTTGTTTCTATGTTGTTAACTAATAATTGAGGATATCATTATGGCACAATCAAACTCATCTAAACCTGCTTCTAGTCACCCAGGGCCTGGTGGAAACTGGCCATCAACAACTGGTGAAAAATCTGGTGTGAATAGAGGTAATGCAGCTCCTAAAAGCGGCAAAAAGTAACAAGGAGTGGGCCCTCAGGGCCCTATATAAAAATGGAAAATAATAAAGCTACATTCCCTACTATCGGTGAGTATGTTCGAGAAATTTTTAATATCACTGGACTCTTAGCTCAAAAGGATAAAAGTAGTTCGATCTTGAGCGATAGTGAGAAGAAAAAACTTCAAACCAAGCTTAAGCGATTAGCTGACGAAAACTCTAAAATTGATGGCAAGCTAGACGAATTAATGAATTCACTTAAGCTTTTGTTAGAAAGGGCAATAGGTGAAGATAGAATTGTTTGTATGGCGCTTGAAGCCATCGAAGAATTGCTTATTACCTATAAAGCGGTTTTGGGAGATGATGGTACTTTCCTAGATAAGAGAAACTCTGCTAAGTGGTTTATAAAACAGTATGTTTTAGATCGAGTTTTGCTTTCTTTCTATAAGAACTATTTAAGACTAAATGTACCTGCATCGAAATTGAGCCTACCGGACTTGAGAATCTGGGCTTTGCCTAATATTGAAGGGCAGAAAATCAATTGGCCATTAAGGAAAGCCTGGCAGCTCATTTATGACTCTTTGTCTATCAGCCAGTCTTCATTTCATTACCCAGATAAGAGCTCGGGAGACTACAGAGCAAGTCAGAATTTAGAAAATGCCCAACATTGGAGTACTACTGATCAAATCCCGAGCATTAGTTCGTTGTTTAATAACTTGGAATATTCGTTAACGTTGTTGAGTTCATCATCTAATGAATCGCTTAGACGAGTAGTAAGTGCGTCAGAAAAGCAGCGGTTAAAGCTAATTTTGTTTATTGGACGAGTATCTGCTTATTGTTTTAGAGAAGTAGATCGTAACTTTGGGCGTGAGTTTTTGCTTGAATGTATTAAGCATGTCCAAGGTCAGTCGAGTAGGTTATCACGTATCAATTCAAAGCTAGAAAGACACTTAAAGACTGTAGAAAAATCCATAGGCTCAATGAGTGAAGTCGATGTTAATAAACTTTATTTTTATGAAATATCAGAATATTGGGCACAGTTTGCAATATCTACTGAACACGGCTCTAGATTATTACAGAATTACATAACTCATGACTCTTTCATAGATTTGACAAGTTTAGAAAAAGCAAAGCTCGTTATAGCCCATGTAGGGGCATATTTAGGCCATAGTATATTGACATCAATAGATATGACACCGAGTAAAAAAGGGATGCCCTACAATTTTCCTGAGTTTCTTTGTGAGGGTTTACAATTAAAGAAATCTCCAACCTCTTTGACAGAAATAGACAATTATTTTAACCGCTTGAAACTGGCTAAACTTGATGGTGTTTTAAACTGGTTAGCGAATTGGTGTTATGCCAATTACTTTTATTCTCAAAATTCATTCAAAGAATCTTATATTTATTACGAAGTTGCATTTAAAGGCGCTAAATATTGTGCAGGTCGTAATCAATACTTGCTTGTAAACCAGTACATTGAATCATGTGCTAAAAATGGGAAGTTTAAAGAAATGAAAAAAGCAGTGGCTTGGGCGAATTATTTGGGTTTAGAAATAAGGTGGCTAAGAGGTTGGGATAATCCAGAATCTGAATCAAGCTTAAAAGATTTGTATAAATTTATGGGAAATTACAGTTTGAAATATAACAAACTTTAGCTATCTAGGAATGGTCTGTACTGCCATGTAAAAACTTTATGGTCTATATGACCAGTCAAGGAGTATACGTATGCCTAATCTTTCTGAAAAATTATTTAAAAAGCACATTAGACAAATAGAAGCAGATATTGAATCTGACTATCAAATGTTGAAATTTGGTTTAGATGAACATAGTGCGCAAACAGGGATAGCGCAGTTAGGGAGTAAGACTTGTAAAAAGTGTGTCTCCGGTGATGGAATTAAAAAGCGAATTTACGGTAGTTTTTTTGAAGCAGAAAGCTCTGCAGATGATCTTTATGAACATTCCAATCTTGAACTCGAAGCTTATAGATGCCCTATAGGTAGTGGTTGGCATTTGAGAAAGCCTAGATATAGATAGAGAGTTTCACTTGTTTATGATTCCCAAACTCAAATAATTCTGATCATGATTAATGTCGTACTCTAATAAGTCTGTGACTTTATTTTGGTAGTTTGTGAGTCGAATATAGTTTGTGACTCATAAGGAATAAAAAAGGTGAGCCTATTGCTCACCTTTTTTGTTTGTGGGGAGTTTTATTTCGGTAATAATTAAAACCTTTTCATATAGTTCAATAGATAAGCCGTTTAGGTATAGTATATTTACATGCTATGATTTACAAAAAGTAGCAACTTACAGTTGCGAGTAAAAGGATTTAAAAGGGCAATGTCTCAATTACAAAGTGCTATAAAGCAGGATTACTCAAAAATAATTCCAAATACTATTGTCGAGTTAAAGGTCCCTTCAGACTTGAGGCATATAGAAAAAAGCTCTTTTAAAATAGAGAATCGATTTTTCTATCCCGCACTTGCTGGGAATGGTCTTCCTAATAACGATAATTTCATTCAGCTACTCAATGGTAGCATTAGACGATTTTCTCTGAGCGCTAAAGAATTAGATGAGCATCGAAGTCTTGTGATTTCAGGAAATGATATTGAAGCTTCATTAATAGAAAATAGAGGAAGAGAGCGCTTTGTTAAATATGCTAAGGAAGCGGCAAAGAGGTCTGGCGAATTAGGTGAGTTAACATTATTTGTTTTGTTGGAAGCTTTTTTTAATGCTCCTAAAATTGCTAGTAAAATGAAATTGAAAACAAGTAATTAAATGCACGTACATGGTGCTGATGCGGTTCATGCCACGTTAAATGGAAATAGTTTCTTAACATTAATACTGGGTGAATCAAAATTTAGAGCTGATAGAAGTACTGGTCTAAACGATGCAATTGACTCTGTTTCAGGATTTGTATCCAACTATCTAAAAATGGATAAAGAAGTCGAGTTAATAGAAGGAAATCTGGATCAAGAAATCTTGGATGCCAGCTTAAGAGATAATCTAATTAGGTATTTCAGTAAATTCACACCTGAAAGTAATAAAACAACGAAAACTATTGCAATTCTTCTCGGTTACAATCGTAAATCTCTATACAATAACTTATCTAAAATAGAGGATTATGAAGAAAGGGTAAAGCAGCTTGAAGAACGGTATAGGATACATGCTAGTGAGGTTGCTAATGAATTTATTGATAAGCTTGAATCCGAGAAAAATCCTCATTTTTCTAATGTAAACTTTATTTATGCTCTACTACCTTTTGATGATTTAAACAATGTTAAAGAGGCTTTTCATGTATTGGCGAGGCTTCAAAAATGATCGAGTGTATATTTTCTCAATCGGCTGCAAACCTTTGGCTAGATAACGAGTTTCAAGAACACTATCAAAAGTTAAAAGTTGCTAATATCAAAGATAACTTAGTCGCTGACCAAAAGCTTGAAGATGCTATAGATTTTTCTAAGTTGATAAGGGCTGCATCTATTTTTTCTTTAGTGAAATATAAGGAAAATGAAAGTCAGAAATATCATGAGGCTGCATTTAGGATTTCATATATTACAAGAAAATTACATTTCGACACGGATGAGAATATATCTAATTTATCTACTTTAATACTAGCAAGATTAGGTAACTTTCCAACCATAAAAAAACAACTTGCAAACGATGAATTAGAAGGCTACTTGGATAATGTTATCACCCATTTGCCTCATAGTTTGGCATTAGAAACGTTGGCTAGGTATGACGGAAACAAAGTTACCATTGCAGCCGAAAAAACAAGAGCTTCCGTACTGGAACTTACAGATTTTCAGCGTGGTCTTTGGGAAGGGTTAAATAACGAATATAAGTTGCTGAGTTTTTCATCCCCAACTTCATCAGGGAAAACTTTTATACTGCAAAATTTTCTTGTTGATAGGGCAATAAAAAATCCTGAGCAATTTGTTTCTATCTATATAGTTCCGACTAGAGCTTTAATCAGTGAAGTAAGCCATTCTCTTAGAGAACTACTTAAACAACGAGATGAAACAAGTGTAAGGGTACTGTCTTTATCTGTAGGTGATGACGAAACAATACCTAGTAAAGTTATTTACGTTTTTACTCAAGAAAGATTGTTGAGTTTCTTGTCCAATAAAACTATGTCGCAATTACCATATATTGATTTGGTTATGATTGACGAGGCCCATCAGATTTCAGAGCGAGCCAGAGGGGCGTTGCTTCACCAATCAATTAATCGGTTAAACAACTCTTATAATGTTGGAAAGTTCGTTTTTTGCTCTCCGGTAATTTCAAATCCACAGCTATTTGAGAAGTTATTTGTTAACAGTTCACAGTATAGATCTGAAAGCCAAATGACGACTCTTAGCCCTGTTACTCAGAATTTAATAGTTGTTAGCCCGCTTAAAGGTATTACGGACAACTTAAAGCTTGAACTGTATGATAGTTCGATTAATCGATTAAAAATATTTGATAGCTTTCAATTGCCAAACCGCAGAGTGGCAACTTCAAAATCTCATTTTTTAGCATATTGTTCTTTCCATTTAGGAAAGGGAAAAAGAAATATAATTTATGTTGATGGTCCGAGTAGTGCTGATACTGTTGCGTCTGAATTGATAAAAATGATTAAAACAGAATGTGACTTAGAGGAAATTAGCGAATTATCTACTTACTTGCAAAATTCTATTCATAGTGATTATGTGCTGGCTAAAGCGCTAAAGTATAGGATTGGTATTCACTATGGAAAGATGCCTTCTTTAGTTCGAGATACAATTGAAAGGTTGTTCAGAGAAGAGAAATTAGACTTTATTATTTGTACTAGCACTTTAGCTCAAGGCGTAAATTTACCTGCCCAGAATTTATTTATATTAGACCCGAAAGTTCAAGATTCAGACACAAAGAAATATGAACAAATAGATCGTTCTGTATTTTGGAATATAGTTGGTCGAGCTGGGCGACTATATAAAGATTTTGAAGGAAATGTATTTCTCCTCAAGCAACCGTCCCAAATTGAGAATTGGGAAGACACTTATTTGTGTAATGAAAAATTATCAACGGTTATCCCAGCTACTGAATCAGTAATAGCAGGGGAAACTGAGAGATTAATAGAGCATCTTACCGACCCTGAGAAAAATGCAAATAGAGGGATTGAAGAGGTTGCTAGCTACATCTATGATTTGGCTAGTTCAAAAGGAGGCATTGAGCGTGAGCTAGCACTATTGCCTAAAATTGATTCAGAAATGGAAAATAAATTGACAAGTGCTGTTAATGAAATTTCAGAGCAAATATCAATTCCTGATGAAATAATAAAGCTAAATGTTGGCGTATCCCCTGTAAGACAGCAAGCCTTGTTCGATTTTCTTTTAAGCAAGGAGAACATTGATGAGTGGCTTTTACCTAGAAATCTATCGAATACGGCTAAATTTCATTTCATAGTCACACATATACTTGAAGTTCTCGATTCCCCAGCCATGGATAAAGACTCTTTAGAAAGTTACGGTTGGGTATTTACAATTCCAGCAATAAGCTGGATGCAAGGAGTATCTTTAAATCGAATGATTTCTAAGCATATTGACTATAAACGTAGAACAAAGTACCAAGGAAAAGAGCTAAACTCTAAGCAAATCAATTCAGTAATCCGTGGTTTTTTTGGTGATATCGAAACAAATGTTCGTTTTAAGTTAGTGAAATACATTAATTGTTATAACAATCTACTAACAGAAGTCTGTAGAGTCAAAAACGAAGTAGAATTAATGCAATTAATTCCTGTTCACCTGCCTTTATTTTTAGAAGCTGGGGTTAGTAACCCTATTCAATTAGATCTAGTTTCTCTCGGCTTGTCTCGAATAACAGCTATTGAGATATCTGACTTATTTAGAAATGCAGAATACACCGAATCTTATGATTTATTACCATTGCTTGAAAGGGTTGTTGCTGAAAAGGAAAGGTTACCGTTAGCTTGTTTAGAAGAAATTAAAAGGGTGCTAAATTAAATGGGTGACTTTGACAACCAACTAAATTGTGAAACGCATGGAAAATCTAATGCAACATTCATTTGCCATCACTTTAAGAACCAAGGGGTCAGGTCTTTCTTTTTGCCTAACCCCTTTACTAATCCAAACCAACACTATGCTGTTAGCACCTAGCACCTAGCACCTAGCACCTAGCACCTAGCACCTAGCGCCTAGCACCGTAGGCGTGAAATTTATTTCGCGCGATCCCATTAAAAAACAACTTCGGAAGAATTTTTGTATTTATATGGGTACAAATATCAAATAACCTGTATTATGCATGCTTTGTTGTTGGGTGGTGAAACCTCTTAATTAACCACCTGATTATGTTGTTGAAAATTTAAGGTGAAAGAATGTTAAAAGGGAACTTTGTGCGCATTAAAAGGGCTTTGGCCGGTTTGCTTGTGTTAAATCTTGGGGTTGCTGGAGCTTCGGCTAATGACGATACACCAATAGAGAGTGTGGTTGCTGATGCTAATCTCTTAACGTGTTTACAAGAAAGTGGCTATAAAACTGTGGGTGAGGTGACAAAAATACATTGCAGAGATCGCGGTATTACCTCAGCCAAAGGGCTTGAGCATTTTAGTAACTTAACAAAACTCATCCTCAGTAATGAAGGGGATAGCTTCATAGTTGGTGAAATTGGTGGCATTACAAGTAGACCTGCCGATAAGAAAGTGCCAAACCAGCTGACCGAAATCGACATAAGCCACAACAGCCAGCTTTTCCATGTTAATTTAAGCCAAAATAGCCTTACGAGTATTGATGTAAGTAACAACGAAGAGTTAGAGACTTTAATGCTGAGTGGTAATAAGCTTTCAAAGCTTGATGTAAGCACTAACAGTAAACTTACATGGCTTGATCTTAATGATAATAAGCTGACAGGTGAATTGACGCTTGTTAATTCTGAACTATATCAACTTAACCTGTCGGGCAATAAGCTCACAAAAGTAAATATACCGAGTGGTATTCGTAACCTTGAGCTTGCAAATAATCAGTTAAAAAACATAGATTTAAGCAAGTTCAAGATGCTCAGCGAACTAAACCTAGATGCCAACCAGCTTAGCTCTTTAGACATAAGCCATAATAAAAAGTTAACTGCACTTTACGCCGGTAATAACCAGTTAAGCACTATCGATTTAACAGCAAACCCCATGCTTCAAGTGCTCTTTTTGTCAAATAACAAATTAAAAAACATTGATTTACGTGAACATGCAAATTTAGTAGATATCAGCCTTTTTAATAATCCACTAAAAAAAGTAGATGTAAGCAAAAGTTATAATTTAGAGCTGTTAGAACTCGACAGCCGTGTTGAGTGCATAGGCATAGGTTGTGCAACAAGGTTTGAAGGGTATTAATAACAGCGTGTTGGGCAGAGCACTGCGAAGCTCAATAAGTTAGCGAGGGGAAAGGGGAAAGGAGCTATCAGCTTTCAGCCGTCAGCTATCAGATTTAAAAAAAGAGCTTTAAGCCATAAGGTTTAGGTTAGATTGTGCCTGTACCTTGCTAAGGCTAATCCCATACCGTAGGTGTGAAATATATTTAGCGCGAAATAAATTTCACGCCTACGGATGAGCATTTCAATTTAACTATGTGCAGGCACAATCTAATCTAACTTCTAACGACTGATATCTAATAACTCTTTTTTCGGCGTTAAAACGCCTCCTACGACTCGAATTTCGCCTCTTTCCCCTTGTAACTCGCTAACTTTTGTTCTTAATCTGATGCTCTTATGTTCATCGCGCGAAATAAATTTCACGCCTACGGATGAGCATTTCAATTTAACTATGTGCGGGCACAATCTAATCTGACTTCTAACGACTGATATCTATTATCTCCTTTCTCGTCCCTCGCACCTATTAAATTTTTTTATCCCTCCATAATTCATCCATTATTGTGATTTACCCTTTGAAATATGAACCTTTTGTACCCCAATTTGAGTGGGTTAAAGCTTATCCGTTTCGAAAAGAAGTCGGTCGGACTGTTAGTAGAAGTAAGCATTTTATTAATTAATAGTTTGTCGAAATTACAATAAATAATTAGGAATCGTAATATGAATCAGTGTAAAAGGATTAGTGCTGTGTTGGCTTTATCCCTACTTTCACTAGTTGGGTGTTCTGATGATGACTCTACCGAACAAGAAGCTGTTGCTAATGTCGCTTTGAAATCTATGACCTCAGTCTCCGATGACGTTTATCAACCAGGACAACAGATCACAGTTGATTTCAGTACCGAAACAACCTTATTAACGAATGAACACGTTGGTGTTTCATTTATTTTAATTGAAAAAAGTAAAGTCGCTGAACTCGAAACTGAAGATGAGCCAGATGGCTACGATTTGGGTGAGTTTTATATCGAGCAGTTACAAGAAGGCGAGCAAAATCATACGGCAACATTAATTTTACCAAATGAAGATCTCGCTGCGGGTGAATTTATTATTGCCGCTTTTGTTGACACAAGTGGTGTGATCTCAAACGAAGTTGATGTTACAGATAATAAATCCCGTGGCATTGAGTCTGGTGACGAAAGCACCTATAGCTCAGTAACCATTAGCGATGGTCATTACCATGATTTTGTTTTAGATAAACTTAAAGTGGGCGACGGCTTTGCTATTTTTCCTGGCCCGGGTAAAAGAGATACTACAGGTACAGGTGAACCAACACAGAAAGTACCTGATTTAATAGGCTTTATTAATGCCACCAAATTTGGTAATTCAGTCAACGAGGCTGATATCAGCGCAACAATAACCATCGGCGAAACGACTTATCATGCTCACTTATGGAATGAGCAAGCACAAGCTTATATGGAGACGATGCGTATTAAGTTTCCTGATCATGAGCAATCTCATTACTTTCCTTGGGATGTTGCAGTAAATGGCGTATTGCTAAAAGCGATACACGATGATTTTGATCACGATGGTGGTGAAAACAGTTTTAGCATGACATTTACCTTCCACGACAACTCTGATGAAATTGAAGCTCATAGCGAAAATAATAGTATTACCGTTGAAGTACCTTATGCGCTTTATCATGATGAAGTGAGTACTGCAGAATCGGTAGAGCTTAATAGTAATAAAACAACAATAGCGTCAGCATCAGTGATGCAGACTACAGCTTCATCAGCAACAACGTTAGCCAAAGTTGGCAGTTGGAGTGCGACTTATGGTGACAGCGATGCTGTGGCAATCAGCCCTTCTTTTTATAGCTATATGAATGTTTCTTCTAGTAATGGTGGTTCAGCCGAGGGGCTAGTAGAAGCAGACCTAGATCTTTACCTATTTGATAAATCAGCGAGTTTGGTTAGTGCCAGCGCTGAAGCGAGTGCAAATGTAAGTGATGGTGAGATTACATATGCAGCAAACTTTAGTGTGCTGGGTGATACGTTAATTGACGAGGGCGACACGTTAACGGCCTTAGACAAGTCTTTAGGGTATAGCTGGAGCGAAGAACAAAAAGTGGTTGAAACAACGTTCACCATTGTAATTGTTCCGGTGACCGTTGAGGCTGGTGTTAGTGGCAGCTTGGATTTAGGGGTTGGTTTAGCTTACAGCAATAGCCGAATTGACTTAGGGGGAGATATTGTTACTGCCAGCATGGATGCGTATGCCACTGCAGAAATAAACTTAGGTATTGCAAGTGGCGGTGTTGGTATAGACTTTTTGATTATTGCAGATACATTTAATGCCACACTTTATGCAGATTTAGCTAAAGCTATCACTGATTCTAAAATCACCTTAGGGATTGATGTAACGAATGATATTGAGGCTATTTCCGGCGAATTTTATGTTTATGTGAAATACCCTAAATACAAGTGGTGTTGCACGGTTAAGACAAAAACCAAAACTCAAACTATCTACGATACTAGTACCTTGTACGATAAAAGCTGGACAATTTTAGACGAATCAGCAACCTTAAACTATTAGTATGAAGGCTAAGGTATAATGCGTTTAATTAAACTGAGTTTATTATTTGGCACTTTATTAGGCTATGCTTCGGCCGCTTATGCAGTGCCTCATTGTACTGTTTGGGGTGAACTTCAATCAAAAGCTGATACGAATATTGTTTCGATGAATAGCCCCTCAAAAAGCCAGTTTGACTTGCAAGGGCGGTTAATTTATCGGCCTTTGTTAGTTGCAGAAAAATTTCACTGGTTGGGTTTTGAGCTATACCAAGCTCAAGCAAAGTTGAATAAAACAGTGAGTACCAGCAATGAGTATGCTGTGCCTTTTGCTGTGAAAGTTAGCAATAACTCAGGTGAAGTTTTAGATTATCGGTTTAACGCTAAATTAAAAGCGGCTGATCAACAAAAGCTGATTGCTTTATACCGCGCCTTTCACCGTGCAAAACCCCCTGAAAATATACAGGGGGATAAGTATTGGGTTAAAGAGCGAGATGACATCGGTCAGTATAAATCACTCTACACAGTGCTAGCTGATAATAAACTAAAGCGAACTAAACTCAGTTATTTAGAACCAACCGACACTAGGCAAAGCACTAATGCTGCGAAAAATCTAATGCAGTTGGAAGTGGCGAACATTATTAGTGATGAGTTTACTTTTGAAAACGATAAGTGCTGGTTAACAAAAACCCTCGGAAATAGTCATATTCAAGTCAGTAGTAGTGATGGAAGTATGAATATTGAAGTACTGCAAACACTAAGTTTAAATCGTTCAAATCAATCGATACCCGATGATGCAAGGTTACTACAATTACCCGAAGACCCTAATCAATGGGAAGATTTAAGCACAGATTGGGTTTACCCTAAAGCGCCGCCTCAACCCTTAAAAAATACTGAAGCGTTTATCACTGCTTTAAAAAGTATGGATTGGCTAGAGGGAGACCGAAAAACGCTTTTGCAATTTCTTTATGACAATGATCAGTATTTGCTGAGCTTAAAAGAGCTTATTTCAACTAAATCAATTGCAGATCCTTTGGAAAGTAAATTGTTTATGTACCTAGGTAAGCATGACTCAGTTAATTCAAAACAATTACTGACAGAGGTATTTGTTGAGCCTGGTTTATTTTCACCAAATCAGCGCTTTAGAAGTTTAATGGCACTAAAATACAGTGAAAAGCCGTTAACTGACATGCAGGTTGAGGCGATTTTTGAGTATTCCATGTCATATGGTCTTGATGAAGAAAATTCTAAGCTGGCTCATAGTGCTTTAATGGTAATGGGGGCGATTGCAAAAAATCAGCAGGGCAGTGAGTTTTCAACTCAGTTAACACAAAAGTTAGCTGATTCATTAAATTCAAGTGCAACGGAGCAAAAAGCATCAGCCCTAATCACCGCACTGGGTAATAGTGGAGACTATGATCATCAACAGCTTATTGGTGATTATTTAGCTGGCGACAGTCCAAGATTACGCCTAAATGCGGCAGAGGCTCTGGCAAAAATGCCAAGTAAAACCAGTTTGAATTACTTGAGTAATCAACTAAATCAAGAAACTGATAGTAAAGCGCAAGGGGCGATATTAAAGGCAATGGGTAATAATGAGTTAGACGCAGAACAAGTCGATAGTATTTATGCCTTTGCTGACGCTAGTAACCCGAAAGATATTCGCAGTGCCGCTATATCGGCGTTAAGTCAACAAGCGAAGTCAAAACCAGAGGTGAAAAGCCGTTTAAAAGCACTGGTTAAGACGGAAACTAATCAAAAGAACCTGCGTCAATTAATGAAAGCGCTGTATGGTTCGTAGAGCTATCAGCTGGTAGGTTGGGTAGAGCGGAGAGAAACCCAACAAGTTAGCGAGATACAAGGGGAAAGGGTAAAGGAGCTATCAGCTTTCAGCCGTCAGCTATCAGATTGAAAAGTTAGCGAGATGCGAGTTGTAGGAGGCGTTTTAACGCCGAAAAAGAGATACCAGTCGTCAGAAGTTAGATTGGATTATGCCTGCGCATAGTTAAATTGAAATGCTCATCCGTAGGCGTGAAATTTATTTCGCGCGATGAGCATAAGATCTATCAGATTGAAAAGTTAGCGAGTTAGAAAGAGTAAAGGGGAAAGTTTGCGAGATGCGAGTTGTAGGAGGCGTTTTAACGCCGAAAAAAGTCATAGGGGAGGCGCAACTAACACTACGCTGTTAGCACCTAGCACCATTCCTACGCGATATAAAATCGTTGCTACCATCTCGCTAACTCAAACCTACTGAATCAAACTCACTTGTTTTACGTACGTATCGGTTTGCAAACCAAAGTGGCCGAGAACGTAGGTGTAGGTGGCATTTTCATTCCATAATCGGCTGCTGTGAATGCCGTACACATAACAAGTTGTTCCTAGCACTAATTCGGGTTTAACACTAGGGAGAGGTTATGATCTGAGAGATAAATCTGCTAGCCTTATTTCAGCCCAACTTGTAAAAGCAGGTATTAATTTAATAGAAGCAAACCTATTAGCTTCAGCTTCAAGGCTTAAAGGAAGGGCGGCAGAGCTTTTTATAATTAAGAACGATTTATTGGACTATGAAATTAGTCCAAATGTACAGCTATCTTTATTTAATATTGCATATGCAGAGAAAGAAAAAGTTGTTTTGCGAATATGCCAAAAAGCAGATACTGTCGCTGCATATGGAGCTGTTGATTGGGGTCAATTACCAAGTTCTTTATTGGAACTTTTTGTTGATTTAACTTATCGAGGCGACTATTCGGGAGCCACAAGAAAGTTCTTACAAAAACCACTCGCGCAAGGAGATATTAAAGCTTTGAAGCTTATATTCAGTGATCGCTCTAAGTGGAGTTCAGTGCCTTATCAGAGGTTTGCTATGAGAAGTAAGTTCGCAAGTACTTTATCGGTAAAACAATCGACAATGCAGGTTTCTCCATGAATTTTAAAACAATGGCACTATCCCTTTCTATTTTTACCAGTTTCGCTTGTTCTCAGGAATCGAGTTTAGAGAAGGTTGACAATATCCAGCCGATTCAGGTAATCAAAGGTCAGTTAAAAAATGAGACTGTTACTTATTTGCGCTATAACACTGAGGTTCAACCTTGTATTACACTAAAATTGGACAGAATGGATAAACAAAAGCAGTTATGTATTTTTACCGATCAACAAGGGAATGCGGTTGATGTAAGGACTGATGTTGCTGGAGTCGACTATTTGACCCCCGCCTTTTCTGAAAGTTCTTTCACAGTGACTTTAGATCTATTTAGTTATTACTTAGATTGCCAAATTACCCTTATAAATAAATCAGTAAAAGATCCTGTGTGTAAATTTAGAGATATGGATTAAAAAAGATTTATAAATAAAAGTAAAATATCTAGGGCTTTTCTAGCTAATGATTAGCCCTAAAATCTACCTAGTATTGCAATTCTACATATTCAACTAGCACATTTTGCTAGTAAAAAATCTAATAATTTGTACTTAAAAAATGCACAAAGGTTAAATTAATGTAAATTAAATCTTGCTTTCGTACCTGTTTGGTCTATGTTTTTGGTCGGAGGTCACTCCTCCAACCTGATAGATAAAATGACAATCAACAGGAACACACATGAAAATAAAAACACTCTCACTAGTGCCAGCTTTAATGTTGGCAGCGGGTATCAGCCACAGTGCTTTTGCTGCGCAAGGAGTCGCATTTGTGCACGGTACAGGCCAGCAAAGCGATGCGTATAATGACTATTGGACAGGCAGTTTTGTCGACACGGTTCGTCAAGGTTTACCAAATAGTAGTAATTACACGGTCATTAATTGTGACTTTGATCAATACATGTGGGCAGACGCGGCATCTGGCTGTTTAGCAGGGCAGCTCACTACATTTATCACTAATAAAAACATCACAGATTTAACTCTGATCACCCATTCTAACGGTGGCAATGTGGTGCGTTGGATTTTATCTAACCCAACATGGGATAGCCGTTATCCAAATATTATTAGCAAAGTCACGCGTACCATTGCTCTGGCTCCTTCAAGTGGTGGCACGCCGTTGGCTGATGCGGTTATTGCGGGTAATTCATTCGAGCAAAGCTTGGGTTGGCTTTTAGGTTACGGCAGCGATGCAGTAAAACAACAACAAGTATCTTGGATGGAATCGTATAACGCACAGTGGCTGTATGGCACACCGAACCGCCCAAGTTTACCGTCTCGATTCGAAACCGTGGTGGGCAGTGATGTTGAATCAGCGGTATGGGATAGCGACAGCTATTGTGGCGGTTATCAAAATCAAGTGGGCCTTGAAGTAACGCAAAACTGGTTAGATAGCTGCTCAGATGGCTTTTTAAATTGCAGTTCTCAGTCGTTAGCTGGGGTGGTGTGGTTTACCGATAAATCACGAACCCAAGGTGG
>Ga0049100_1000157_pt1 | contig 14804 bp, 14 predicted proteins | sample WorMetimpBELIZE2_FD_55036 | JGI IMG/M metagenome (GOLD analysis project Ga0049100, IMG submission 55036) | Marine gutless worms symbiont microbial communities from Max Planck institute for Marine Microbiology, Germany - Olavius imperfectus... | ecosystem: Host-associated > Annelida > Digestive...
AAAATCTTGCGTGTAAGATCTCGCTCGTCGCATCATCTACAAATTGGATAAGACAACACTTAGGCCCTCTGTCTTCAAACCAATTGTGAAACGATCCATCGGCCTGTACAAGGTCCCCTTCTTTGCTTTTCCTCCTTTTGGCCTTCCACCGCCCTTCTTGAATCGTGAGTTTCCTTAATGTTTCCCTCGATACACAAATACCTTCCTCTTTGAACTTCTCCCCTGCGAATGTTGAACCAAAGTTAGGATGCCTTTCCTTTATCCTTTTCACAATTTTATTTCGCTTCTCGAGAGACATCCTTCTGGGATTCGGTTTCCCTCTCTTGGAGATAAGCCCCTTTGGCCCTTCTCATCTCTATAGGTGCGAATCAACCCCTGAGTATGCCTCAGAGACAAGCCCAAATTTTTCCATGATTGAAGTTCTCGCTACTCCATTCATATGGTCATCATCGTCTCCAAAATTTTCTTTGCCCCCAGAAAAATTCTTAAAAAACGCCATTTTAGTATTGCAGGATTTGCGACATTATCACTTTGCGCTTACATTTAATATTTTGCTCTTTATTTTATTCGTGGCGATAAGTTATGCTGTCCCGTCGAAATGTGGAGTTTTTTCAATGGATGGTGTTGCTCCTAGTATTTCATGGGGATGCCTACAGGTAGGCCCTGATGGGGTTACTTTGAGAGTCTTGTCCGACGCAAAGGATGCCGCACAGCGAGGTTGCCGGTGGCTATTTGTGTTGTGTATGATCAAGTTTATTGTTCTCTCCTTTCGAAGTTTCCTATTTTTTCTTGGAGATGGCCTAATAAGAGGTGTGTGGTTCAGTCTTTTTAGTGTGTCAGAGGGTGTAGGACATTTTTTGCGGCAAGGGAACAATTATTATCGGGCATTTATCTGCTGTGTAGTGGGGGGCTGTTTGCTAGCGCAAGGTTTTTTTGGAGACATTGCGGCAGTGGGCCCCGCGATTACTGTCCCGGAGTTGTCACACGTATTCCAAGGTTCAGGACGAGAAGAATTATTGCGAGGGCAGTCGATTGTGCGATGTGAAGGAAAGCTTGCAGAACTGTATGATGTGCTGCTGGGGTTATGTCAGGATCTGAAGTCCTGCCTCAATGAGGGAGCACTCCCCCAGTGGATTTGGCTATGCGATCAGTATGCTCTGTGTTGGCAGGCTTTGTCGGACAGGTATCTGCAGAAGGGAGCATGTTGTGTAGAGATTAGAGATAAGCAAACATTTAATCGCGCAGTTGAGGATGTCAAGAAGAAAAGAAGTGAGAGCTTACCCAAAAGAGGTGAGAGCTTACTCAGTGATTTAGATGCGTTAACAAGTGCAAGGGAGCTAAGTGAAGCAGCCGTGGAGGCTTTGGAAGAGTGTGTAAAAAATTTGAAAGGGCACCTGGAGCAATTCGAAAATGAGGTTCGTAATGAGCCCCTTGATGAAACCTTGCGGGGAGACCTCCTTGGAAGATACGAGCAAAGTGAAGCATACATAGGGGCTTGTGGAATGATCGAGGAAGGAGAAAAACGTGTCAGAGAGTGGAGAGAGAACCTCAAGGGCACGGGACTGTGGAAGGCCGCGCTACTGTGCGTAAGTGAAGGGAGTGATTTCGATAAGATTTGTGAATTGGTGTTTCCCATGGCAACAAGGTTGTGAGTGTGTTTAGCTTAGAAGATTGGAGTGTTCGGGGCGCGGAAGAGTTTATGGGACTGTTGAGAGAAATAAGTGGGGGTTAAAAAATGTCCTTCCAGATGGATCTAAAATGGAATATTACTCAAAATATGTGTGCTGCCCGTCCGTTGGGGCAAATAGGCTGGCTTAAATTGGTTCAACATAAAGGGGTTGGGCGTATTGGCAATCAATGTCAATCCTTTAGAGGTGCGCATTTCTTGGGCACCCCTTTATGGTGGGGGCTTTTTTCTTGCGTTGATTTCAAATTTGTTTTATTTAATCGCCCGTATAATATAAAATTTTCTAAGGAGGTTGTTTAGCTCGCTAGAGGGAGCGAAGGAGGTGGGGTGTTTTTGAAAATCTAATTTCGCAATAGGAGAGTTGTGGTGGGTTGTACTGCAACAGGTGTTTTTTTAAGAAGACGTATGGACGCGCTCGAGGCAGTGCATGCCCTTTTTGCGGAGCGATGCGGATGTAATGCTAGTGTTATTGCTAGATTTAATCGTCCAATTCCCTTTAACCGCTTAAAAGAGGGCGTGCGCCTAGTTGAAAAAAGGCATTTTTTGTTGAGGTGTGGAATTAGTCTGCATCCCCCTACCTTTGTGGAGACAGAAAATGTCGCGGAAGTGTCGATTATTGAGAAGATCAATGATGAAGATTGGCAATCACTGGCAAGTATAGAGGTGCATAAGCCCTTTAACCGCAGGGAAGGGCCTCTCTTTAGGCTTTCCTATCTGGCTGGCAAAGAGTTCAATGAACTGGTTTTATCGATGTGCCACTCTATCGGAGATATGCACGCAGGAATATCTGTTTTGTCCGAGATATGTGAATATGCACTTTGCGACAGACCTTCAAATATCGAAGGAGATGGTGGAGTCACAGATATATTCGTTGAGAAATCGGGACTAAGTCAATTGGGTTGTTTAGAGAGAAAATCTTGGCAGCGAGGGTGCACAGGGTATGGCAATCTATCGGAACAGATGGTTGAAGCAAGAGGCAAGGAAAGTACAAGATTTGTTTATCGCCATTTGGATAGAGCTGCTTGCCCCGCTTTTTTTAAGAAAAAGCGGGAGAGGAACCTCTCTTTTCAGAGTCTCTTTTCTGCTATTGTCTTGAAAGAATATGTGCATTTTGTGGGGATGGCGGGGGGGCTGCATTTCACATGTCCCATAAATGTTAGACCGTTTATTGAGTCGGGGACAGGTCCTTTAGGGTGTAAAATCACCTTGTTGGAGCTCTTTTTGAATGGGATTTGCACCCTCTCTTATGAAGACTTAGCCTCTTTTATCAATGTTGAAATTGTCGATTTGCTACGCAATAGGGGGCTTCTTCTTCAGAATGTATTTAATTTGTCCTCTACGGACCGTACTCCACATCCTGACTTAATCTATTTGGGAGTAAGTAGTGCGGGGGGGCTTCGTTCCATTAAGAACTTGAGTATGGAGGGCTTGTGTTCGGTCTATTTCAACGCAGTCTTGGGGAATAAATTTACCTTGCATCCCATAGTTTGTGTGTTAAAAGATCGAATATATATCACCTTTTGTTTTTCGAAAAAATTGTGGACCGCTGCGGAGGCGCAAACCTTCACTAATCGTGTCGTAAATCGCATAAAAAAGGTCTAACTCTTCTGTCTACCCTTTAGCAGGTGGTTAAATAAAAATAGAGTGAAGGAGAATATGATTGTTAAAAGTAGGGCCATTAAGTATGGGGAACCCTTAGAGAGTAGAGATCCGAACCACTCCCCAAGAGTCCTGATTAGATCTATCATGCCGATGAGCAGGCCGCAAAAGTGGATTCCCTTGAAGGAGACGTTTATCGAATAGAAACAGGGGAGGAACAGCCCTGACCCCAACCCAACGATAGAAAAAGAGATGTTATTGGCTGTTTGCGTCTGTGTGATAAGATAGATGATTACCCCTATAATCGATACGGAAACTCCAAAGATGACGAACATCCTATCCCCCTGACTCTTGAAAATTTTACATTGACAAAGTAGACATCCGAGATACATTGAGATGCTCGCGCACAGAGCGTGTTGTAATTGCATGTCCGGGGGGGATCTTCTTTCCAGATTTAGAAGAAAGGCAAAGCAACCAACCTCTACTAGTAATACACATATGAGAAAAAGGAAAAAAGGCGGCCCAAGGAGGGAGGTCTGCTTTAATTTTTTTAAAATCTCCTTTACTCCGACGAGTGAAGCATGTGAATGAGTTTTTTCTGTGATGTATCTAGAGAGCACAATGGAAATAAGGCTGAGGACAATTCCGGCCAGCAAAAAATATTTTGCGGGGAGGAGAAATGTATGGGACACAACTCCGGTGAATATCCAGATCAAAGCTTCGAATGCGATAGATTTTGCCATTAGCATCCGGCCCTGTGAGTGGTTTCCCGACAGTTTCTGGACATGTGCATCTAGCAATATTGCCCGACCTATTATGGACGTATTTCCAAATAGAGCAAGTATCGCTAAGGAGACGGGTAATATAGCGTGCGGAATGATGTAGGCGAATAGCTGAGGGTCAACGGAAATAGAAGAGAATAGAGCAAGGATGATTAATGAGAAGTAGAGCATCCACTTTCTTTTTATGGAATCCACTCCTATACCTATAACTAAAGATCCCAGGACATTACACAAATAAAATAGCTTTAAGTATCTCGGATAGACTAATACAACACTTTCTAGCACAATTTCAGTTGCGCAGATTGCTCCGATCCCCACGATTTCATTCCATTTTTCTTTGGATTTTTCCTTCAATAGGTAATTGATAAATTTCCCTGTAAGATAAGAGGAGAGGGAGGCGATTAGAAGATACTTACTTAGAAACTCCCAGCTGTTATCAAACAATCTCATTATAAAAGAGACAAGAAAAAAGGGGAGTATGAGAACGAAATAGTAACGCAGTTTGGTTTTAGTTATATGCGCCTCTCTCTTCAAATGCATCCTGGATAACACGGGCGAGTAAGTCCGTATCCAAGGCAACAACTAAATAAAAGAATGACCCATAAAAATACAAGAAAAAGCCTCCTGAATTATTTTCTTCCCCTTGATGTAATCTTCTGTTTGGGTATACAATCTTCCCGGGAGAGTGTTAAATTTGGGGTTTTTATGAGTGCAGATGTTTCGGTGGTGGGTGCCGAGGGAATCCCTACTGCGGGAGAGAGTGGCGGCACTTTCCAACTGAGGGAGGACGATCGCCTGGGCAGGGTAATACAAGCAATTCTTAGAGGCGATAGCTCAGCGGAAGGGGGGGGGAGAAGAAAGGGCGCACACATGGTTATGAAGTGGTGTGTAGGTCCTGTGGTGGGTTACGTGGGCAGGCTTCCCTTTATGCAGATGAGCATGAAGGTCGCAGGAAGCAATCATGTGTTGGGGGTTTGCTTTGCCATCGGCACGGACTTTGCTTTTGGATCGTTAGTTACAGACTGCTGGCAGCAGCTGTCTGATGAGCTGTTCTCTCAGCCGAAGGGGCGGGCCGCTCAAGAGCTTCCTACAGCAGTGCAAGTGGTATCGGCTGCCTGCTCCCTATTCATGGGCTTGGCTACGCAGGTACCCTTTGCCTATGCTGCCCACAGGTACAATGCTCCCCCCTGGGACTTGGTCGCGCCGGTTGCGGTTTTGGTCTGTGATAGTTGGGTATATGTATTTTCGACGTTTAAACTGGTACAGAGGCTTTGCCTGGCGGTGCAGCAGCGCTATTTGCTGCAGCAACGAGCGCTGCCTATACTGGGCGTAGACTCGCAGCCTAAGGTGGAGGAGAAGTTGTTAGGTATATCTAAAAAAATATACGCCCAACTTGACAACAATGAACAGATTTTGCTCGGATGTTCCCAAGAACGGAGGAAGGAGATTGCGGCTGAGTTTCAAGCGGCTATAGCTGCGGACGAGAACGTGCCTGGGACGCTTATTAAATTGCTCTTGCAAAATGGCCTGTCGCGATCTGTCCCTGCAGAGGAGAGAGGTGAAATGGGGTGTATGCCGTCTTATTGCTGTGAAAGAGAGTGGTTTGTAGCTCGCGCAATTCGGAGTATGCTGCGAGTGTTCGGTGTGGGATGTGCTTTGGTGAATATGTGGACGCTAATGACTGTGTCTTGGGATGAAACGAAGCACCTAACGGGCAGTGAGTCCTTGAGCTATACGGCTGCCGCTGTTTATGCAGGATCTGCTCTCTATATTAACATGGTTGCTAACTTCGGAATAGCGGATGTGTTTACTGATTTGGTGACGGGTCACCATCAGTGTGATCTCCCCCATAGGCTCTCTCGGACGTTGGCTTTTGTCCTGTACATGATAAGTTTGCTCTCTGTCGCGTTTTCCTATGGACCCTCTCTAGAATTGGTTCGAGATTACCTGGGCCCAGATCGGGTAGGTGGGCATACCTCATTTTTTGCGTCAATATGCGTTTGTTATGCGACGACCTCTTTGGTCTCGACGGCCAGTATTGCGATAATCGACAAGTTACTCGAAGTAAAAATTAAGTCGACTGGGAGCTCAACTGCAAAAAGCTTGCTCTTGTTGCTGGAGAAGTTGCGCGAGCTAAAAAGAGCGGTTGTTGGAAGCTCCGCTGTTGATGTGGCTCGTCTTGTTGGTGTGGGGGGGTATTGTGGTGATGAGTTGCGTGACGTGTTGTTAGACGAAGTTGATCTCGCAGCAAATAAGGTGGAAGAATACCTTTTATCGGTCGGGGCTACAGAGCAGACTCCTCTGCTGCCAGCAGTTTAGATGTTGTTGGTTTGTGAGGCGCGCACTATTGGGGACATGTCTGTCGGAGGAGGTGGGAGGTTCATCTTTTAGGTGCATTTGCTCCCTCTATTTTCAGATTTCAGTCGTTTTCTATTGCGTGTTGGATGGATTTATCCTCCAATCCCAGTTTCTATTTTGAGCTTAATGATTTTTTTGATAAAATGTGCGGTGAGCTTCCGAAGCTAAAGAGTTCTCAATGGGCAGAAAAGCTAAAATTATTGGGCTGGGTTCTTACCTTCCCGAGAGGGTCTTGTCAAATCAAGATCTCGAGAGGATGGTGGAGACTTCAGATGAGTGGATTGTCACTCGAACGGGAATGAAAGAGCGGCGGTTGGCGGCATGTGATGAATTTACCTCTGACATGGGGTATATGGCGGCGCAGCGGGCGATCGAGGATGCTGGGATTGGAGCGGAGGAAATTGACCTCATTCTTTTTGCTACGCTTACCCCAGATTATATTTTCCCCAGCACCGCCTGTTTGATACAAAAACGCCTGGGGCTTATCAATGCTGCGGCCATGGACATACAGGCTGCTTGCACGGGCTATCTCTACATTTTATCTGTTGCCAAGGCCTATGTTGCATCGGGGGCCTATAAGACCATTTTGTGTGTTGCCGCTGAGAAGCTCTCTTCGATTGTGAATTATGAAGATCGCAATACTTGTGTGTTGTTCGGTGATGGAGCTTCGGCATGTATTGTGGTGGGTGAGGATGTACCTGGGTATGCGATTGAAAACGTCTCTCTCGGTGCAGATGGAAGGGAAGCAGAATTGCTTATTTTGCCTGCGGGAGGTTCAAAGAGGCCAGCCTCTCTTGAGACGGTACAGCAGGGATTACATTTTCTCCAAATGGAGGGGAAGGAAGTGTTCAAGCATGCGGTACGTCGTATGGAAGATGCGGTAACACAGTGTTTAAGCGCGATAAATCTCAAGAAGGAGGGGATTAATTGGATGGTCCCCCACCAGGCCAATATTAGAATTATTGAATCCCTAGCGAAGCGATTTAATGTGCAGAGAGAGAGGGTATATTTGACTCTCCATAAATATGGGAATACTTCGGCCTCTTCTGTAGGCATAGCGCTTGATGAGCTTGCGAAGGGGGGGCGGGTAAAAGGGGGAGAACATATCATCCTCTTTGCGTTCGGCGCGGGATTGACGTGGGGAGCTGCGGCGCTAACAAAATGTGGGGTGAGGAGTGAATAAAAAGAGGGTTGCCTGCATCTTTCCAGGGCAAGGGGCTCAGTATGTTGGGATGGGCAGAAGTTTTTTTGAGGCCTTTCCTGTTGCTCGTCAAACTTTTGAAGAGGTTGATGAGGGGCTTGGTTTTTCTCTTTCAAGGCTAATTCTTGATGGGCCCATTGAGGAGTTGACTCTCACTAAAAACTGTCAAATCGCTATCTATGCTGTCAGCATGGCTGTTTGGAGGGTGGTTCGAGAGCAATTTTCTGTGCCTATTTCATCGATTATGGCCGCTGGCTTGAGTCTGGGAGAGTATACGGCCCTTACGGCGTCGGGGAAACTCGCTTTTGTGGACGGGATTGACCTTGTTAGTGCGCGTGCGCTCTATATGCATGAGTCTTCGATCAAGTATCCGGGGACTATGGCTGCCTGCTTAGGGATAGAATTGAGTAGGGTTAGGCCGATTGTAGAGGGCATCGAGGGGGTATGGATAGCCAATCTAAATTATCCTGGGCAAGTGGTGATTTCTGGGACATTGGCGGGAGTTGAAATGGCGGGCTCAATGTTAAAGAAGATGGGGGCCAGACGTTTTATTCCCTTAGATGTGTCGGGAGCTTTCCACAGTGGGCTGATGAGTGAAGCCAGGGACAGATTAAGGGAAAAGATTGAGGAGGTGAGGTTATATTCTACTCCATGCCCCTTGGTTATGAATGCTTCTGGAGATTTTGTTGCATCTGAGGAGAGCATGCGACAACATCTTATTGATCAGGTTACCTCTCCAGTGTATTGGGGGGATGGAATTTGCAAAATGGAGGGGAGGGGTGTTGAGCTCTTTATCGAAATGGGTTGTGGAAAGACGCTTAGCAATATGAATCGTAAGATTGGAGTGGGTGTTCCTACCCTTTCCATAGAGAGGGTAGAGGACTTGGAGCCCTTAGCTAGGACAAATATATTTTAGAGGATAGTCAGTGTGGGATTGTTAAAAGAGAAGAGAGCGTTGGTCACTGGAGGGACTTCTGGGCTTGGTAGGCAGATCGCCTTGACATTTGCCGATGAAGGGGCGCATGTAGCTATTGTAGGGACGAATCTGCAGCGAGCTAGGGAGGTGGCGCAGCGCATCCAGGATGAGAAAAAATTTCCTGGGCAAAAGGTCTGGTTTGAGACTTTGGATGTTTCGAAGAAGGCCGAGGTTGATGATGCGATAGGGCGGCTACTCCTTCTCTGGGGGGGTATTGATATTTTAGTAAATTGCGCTGGAATTAAGCGCGACACGCTCTTTATGAGGATGAGCGAGGAGGCTTGGGATCAAGTTCTAGCGACCAATTTAAAGTCTGTGTATAATTGTACTCATGCCTGTGTTCGGGCGATGGTGAGGGCGCGATGGGGCAAAATCATTAATATTACTTCGGTTATTGGCTTGACAGGAAATTCAGGTCAAGTTAATTATGCTGCTTCTAAGTTGGGGATGGTTGGGCTTTCTCGCTCCTTGGCGAAGGAGTTAGCTCCGCGTAATGTCACTGTTAATTGCGTAGCTCCGGGTCTTTGCGCAACGTCGATGACAGATAGCTTGACAGAGGAGCAAAGGGAGAGAATCTTAAAGACGATCCCTATGGGGCGGCTGGGAGATCCCCGAGAGATTGCTGATGCTGTGGTGTTCTTGGCGTCGTCCAGGTCTGACTACATCACGGGGCAGGTGTTGACTGTTGATGGAGGGTTAATAGCTTAGACAGCGAAGTTCTTCACTTAAAATGCACATGAGGAGGTTTTGATTTTAAACATGCTTAAACAAGGGAATAAAGGGTTATGTCAATAGAGCAAGAAGTTAAGGAAATTATAATAGAACAGCTTGGCGTTGAGGCAGAAGGAATCAGTGAAGAAAAATCTTTTGTTGAGGACTTAAATGCTGATTCTTTAGATTTGACCGAGCTGATTATGACCTTCGAAGAGAAATTTGGCCTTGAGATCTCAGAGGGTGAGGCAGAGCAGCTCAAGACAGTGGGTGATGTCATTAAGTTTGTGAGTCAGAAGAAGGCTGAGGGTTAATTGTCGTCCTCGCTGTGACCCTCCCTTAGGGCGAGTTTAATATGCCGCACCAAAGGGTAGTGTGATATGAGATGTATTTTAAAGTGGGGATGAGTTTAGTCTCCCCGGAGAGTTGGCGATGGAGAGGAGGAAACTCGTTATTATTGGAGCAGGTCCTGCCGGGCTTACTGCCGCGATTTACGCTGCTAGAGCCTATCTTGCGCCCTTCGTATTTGAAGGCTTCCTCAGTGGGGTAGCGGGGGGGCAGCTGATGACCACCACAGAGGTTGAAAACTTTCCAGGATTTCCGCAGAGTATCGCGGGCCCTACCCTGATGGAGGGGATGAAGGAGCAGGCGCAGCGATTTGGAGCAGAGATTCTGCCAGAGGATGTGGAGTCTGTGGATTTGGCACAACGCCCATTCTTGGTGAGAGGGTCTCAGAGGGCGTTTATGGCCGATAGCATAATTGTGGCGACAGGTGCCGTTGCTAAACGGCTCGATGTTCCTGGGGCGCGTGATGGGGAGTTTTGGCAGAGGGGGGTGACTGCTTGTGCGGTGTGTGATGGGGCCTTGCCCATCTTCCGAGATAGGGAACTTTACGTAATTGGGGGGGGGGATACTGCGGCTGAAGAGGCCATTTTCTTGACGAAATATGCCTCCAAGGTCTATATCGTCCACCGCAGAGATAAGCTCAGGGCTTCCGAAGTCATGGCGCAGCGGGTTATGGAGCATCCCAAAATCGAAATCCTCTGGAGCCATGTGCTAAAGGGCGTGGAGGGGGATGAGGTCGTAACAGGGGTTAGTTTAGAGAACTTAGAGAAACAGAAAGAGATTGCGCGCGAGGCGGCTGGTGTCTTCTTTGCAATTGGCCATAGCCCTAACACGAAATTTTTGGAGGGACAGGTAGAAATCGACAACCAAGGCTATCTGGTTGTGGAATCGGGAACGACTCATACCTCTGTTGAGGGAGTTTTTGCAGCTGGAGATGTGCAAGACAAGGTGTATCGACAGGCTGTTTCGGCCGCTGGGTCTGGATGCATGGCAGCTCTGGACGTTGAACGTTTCCTCACAGCGCAAGGGACTTAATGCTCCTCCTCTTTTTGCTAGCTTTCTTTCCTTTAGTAGCGCTCAATGCCTTCGTCGTAGATCCGTGGTTTAACACCATCGCAGAGTTTACCTTGCGCCCCTCTTACATATATCGCCACTCCCTCACCATGGATCGAACTCCTGAGTATTCTAAGAGCTACGTTTTGCAGGAGCATCAAATTGGCCTCAATTTGGGGGTGAGATTTCTCCCCTGCTGGGAAGCACAGGTGGAGACAGATGTTTCAAAGGTGGGGGCCCAAATCCGATACCTCCTCTCTGATGATGTTGCAGGAGATCTATTTAGCATAGTTTTGGGAGGGCAGATCTTTTATGTTCTTAAGCGCAGTATGGCGCATGGGGCTCATTCTCCTCTTGGTGCACGAGTTAATTTGGAGGTAGGAGTTTCTATCGGAAAGGAGGGGGCAGATCTCTATCAGTGGCTTCATAGGTTCTACGGATTTTTAGGGATAGGTTTGGATGGTCGAGGACATCTTTGGGTCCATCCCTTCCTTTCACAAGAGATAAAGGTTGCTAGGCGCCATCTATTTCAGCTCTTCGCTGAGGGGTACATGATGGGCCCAGGAGAGTATTTTCACGGTGCCGACACCGCTCATCACTCCAGCAGGCGCCATCGATCTCTGGACATGGGGACAGGTTACACCTATCTGTTAAATATTTGGGGGACGATAAGTTTAAAGTATGCCCACCGCATCTGTGCCCGTGCCTGCTTGAGGCATACCCACTCATTTAGGGTTGAATATTGCCTGCCATTTTCACCCTTCTGACAGCCATATGGCGGTTGCTGTCGCATATTTTCTGCAATGGCTAATGGATAAAAATATAGACGGGGCATTAAAAGTTTCGTTGAGCGTATCACTGAGTGTAGCGATGGGGCATCCTCGCCTATCGTTAACGATTTCGATATCGAGAAAAGAGAGGGAGCGACCCAACCCCGTTCCTAGCGCCTTAGAGAGAGCCTCCTTTGCAGAAAAACGGCCTGCTGTAGGTATGGCTGGGTCTTTGTGGCGTAAACAATACTCTAACTCTAGCGGTGTAAGGACCCTTTTATAGAAGGAGCGACCATATCTTCTGATAGCGTCGCGGATACGATCGATCTCGACGATGTCGTTGCCGATGCCCTTCAATATAGATTGCTGCGACCGGTGCATGGGACAATCTCACCTCTCGTTTTGCTTCTTATCTTCCTCGTCTATGCAAGCATTACAGAAAATCATACGCCCAGATGAGGTATGTTTCACTGAGAGAACTTTAGCATCGATGATACTACCGATAAAATTGCCACCACCGTTGATTACAACCATCCTGCCGTCGTCCAAATAACCCACCCCCTGCCTTGGCTCTTTCCCGTAGCGTTGTACTTTAATTCTGATCACTTCCCCCGTCTTCATCAGGGGCTTGAGGGCGTTTGAGAGTGCGTGCAGGTTGATGATTTGAACTCCTTCGACTGAAGCTGTCTGAACGCGGCTGATGTCGGCTGTGAGGATGTTTGCTTCGAGCAGACGCGCCAAGCGGATATATTTACTCGAGATGTCCTTAACTTCGGGAAAATCGGTATCATTAAAGCGGAGGCGCAAAGAGGGGATCTGCTCTAGCCTCTTAATCACATCCAAGCTATGACGCGCTCTGCTCCTTACTTGCTCATCCTCCGTTTCTGTATGGGCGTATAACTCCTTAATGACAAAACGGGGGATAATTAGGTGTTGATCTAAAACGCCCGTCGTACACACGTCGATGATACGGGCATCCGATAAGATCGATGCATCGATCAAGAGATCCTTCTTTTTTTGCGTTGTAGGCGCAAATTTCACAAAGGGGATGCTGATATAAAGCTCGTCTGAAGCCCGTAGGGTCATGATAGAGCCCAGGTAGGTTCCAAACAGGAATAGGGCGATCTTGATGATTTCGAGCGCCCTCGGGGTTAACACTGAGGAGAGGGTACTTAAATCCAGGATAACGTTGCAAATTAAAACAAGGGCTTGGCCCATCAAGTACCCAACAAACAGCCCTATCACGGTGATGTTGAAGGAGCGGAGGTTAAATCTGCGGAAGAGCATGTCAAATCCAAAGAGCAACAAGCTAAAAACCACCCCAATCGCAACTCCCGATAATGTATTCGCTACTAGGGGCCCCTCCGTCGACCGAGACAGCATATATGTGGTCATGAAGAAAATGGAGAGGACCGCAAAGAAAATACGGACAAAGGCCAAAGAGATATTCATATTGAAAACAACTCCCATTATTAGTCTATTAAACACCCTCCCATTGGGAAAGTGGGCAAATAGTGATGCGTATCCACCAACCTCGCCATTCTTATACAAAAGAACAGTTTTTTAAAAGGGTTTTTGTAGCTGTCACGATATTCTTGCCCCTTTTTTCATAATTTTTTTGGCCCTTGTTATTAAAGTCCGGGGGTCATAGCCTCCAATAACTTTCAAAGTTGTTGTATTTTCCCGAAATCTAAGAGAGTGGAGAGATACGAGGTAACTTCTTGGAGAAGGGCTACACGATTAGCGCGCAGTTGAGGCTCTTCGGAGAGGATCTTGACCTCATCGAACAATGCTGAGAGGGGTGCATGCAGTTTGACAAGGAGTTCAAGGGCCTCGTGATAGTTTTGTTGTGAGATAAGAGCTTGGAAGGGGGTATGCAAGGACAAAAGGGTTTCATAGATTTTTTTTTCGGCAGGCTCTTTGAGAAGATGGGGCTTGACGGGATGCCGCCTCTCTTTGTCGGTTTGTCTTTTAGCGCGTTTGTATACTTCGAAGAGGTCGCGAAAATGTGGACTTTTGCGGAACATGTGGAGTGCCTCGACTTTGAGGTATTGATCATAGGGGTTGGTACAGCGCCCTTGAAAAGCGGCCTCAATCTCATCTCTTTGAAATCCATACTCCTCTAAAACCCACTTGGCACGTGCCGTGACAAATTTTAAAACAGCGTGCTCTTTGACAAGTAGGGTTAGGTCTAGGCTCAACCTATTTTCGATGAGGATCTTCAGGATGCCGATAGTTTGTCTGCGGAGAGCATAGGGGTCATGGGATGAGGTGGGAGAGAGCCCCACCTGAAAATAGCTGATTAGGTTATCGAGCTTATCGGCTAGACTTAAGATGATGGCGGTCGTGGAGGAGGGGAGGGCGTCTTTTTCAAACCTGGGAAGCCAGTGCTCTTCGATAGCCAGCGCTATTCCTTTATTCTCTTTTTGATGAAGGGCATAATATTTGCCAATGGTGCCTTGCAGGTCGGGGAATTCCTGTACGAGGGCTGTTGCAAGATCGGCCTTGCACAACTCTGCCGCCCTTGAAATGACCCTTTCTTCGCCTAATTGTAGCATTTGATTTAGGGTTGAGGAGAGGCGCTTGATTCTAAAGACCTTTTCTGTCATTGTCCCCAAGTCTTTTTGAAAGGTGATCTTTTCGAGTTTTTTTGCGAAGTCATCGAGAGGGGTCTTTAAATCTTGCTCAAAGAGGAAGATTCCGTCAGAAAGGCGTGCAGACAGGACATGTTGGTTTCCCCTCCTAATCGTTTCATTTGGGGTGTTGTCAGCGGTGATAACGAAAAAGGGAGCGAGATCGCCGCTAGGTGTGATGAGAGGAAAATATTTTTGGTGTTGGACCATCTCCGAAATCAGAAGTTCTTTGGGGGCCTGTAAAAAGTGTTTGTCGAAGGTAGCATATGTCAACATAGGCCACTCAGAGAGAAAGAGCACTTGAGAAAGCACACTCTTCCGTTGGGTTGCTGTTGTCGAAGTCTTTGCCTCGATGTTGCCCAGTTGCTCTTCGATTGATCTCTTTCGCTCCTCTACTTCCACCATCACGTAGTGTTCTAGGCATTTAGAGATATAGGTGGAGGCGTGATCAATTTCAAACGAGTAGTTATCTAGTTGTGCATGCCCTCGAGAGGTTCGCCCCGCCGAGACACCTGCCAATTCAAATGGAACAATCTGCGCCCCAAGCAGGGCAACAAACCATCTCAAGGGGCGCGCATAACTTGTCTCTATGTCATCCCAGCGCATTTTTTTAGGGAAATTGAGGTTAGCAATGACCTGGGGGAGGGAGTGGCTCAATGTGTGCAGAGTGGTGGCTCCCCCTTTTTTTT
>Ga0049100_1000158_pt1 | contig 14774 bp, 10 predicted proteins | sample WorMetimpBELIZE2_FD_55036 | JGI IMG/M metagenome (GOLD analysis project Ga0049100, IMG submission 55036) | Marine gutless worms symbiont microbial communities from Max Planck institute for Marine Microbiology, Germany - Olavius imperfectus... | ecosystem: Host-associated > Annelida > Digestive...
TGCTTAGTTTATAAAGGCTAAGGCCAAATATAAGCAGTATTACTGGCACAATTACAAGGTTAAGTAAAAGCGAATTAGTGTATCCTTTCATCACCGATTTTTGATTCACTAACCAAACAAGGTAACAGGTAACAATTGGAAGTAATAATCCATTGGCAGCTTGCGCAAAGATGATAACCGCAACCGGATCAAGCCCAAGCGATGCGACCAGTGCACCGAAAACAAGGATAGTGATAGCAACCAGTTTAAAACGTGTATCACTCATTTGTGTTGACCAACCAAGCATGCCGCAAACAGCGTAAGCACCCGCAAGCGGTGCAGTTATTGCGCTAGTAAGTCCAGCTGCACATAAACCGATAGCAAAGAAATAATGAGCCATACCACCTAGAAGGGGCTCAAGTTGCACAGCCATATTGGCCGCTGAAATTTTACCTGCATCGGTATCATAAAATGCCACAGAGGCTGTCGATAAGATAGCTAACGTGATTATGCCACCTAAAGTTATCGAAATACCGGTATCAAGGTTTGTTTCTTTGATTACTTTGTCGATATTTTTTGAACTATCGTGTTTTTCTGCAAGTACCCCAGAGTGTAAAAACAGGTTGTAGGGCACAATTGTTGTGCCAATTAAGGCAAGTACCGTGGTAATTGAATTATCAGGTAAGCTAGGTATAAATCCTTTTAGCACTTCACCAAGTGGCGGAGCTGCCATCACCAGCGTTGAAATAAATACTAAACTCATCAACACCACTAGAACAATTAACGCACCCTCAATGACTTTATGTTTGCCAGTGTACAAGAGCACTGCACTTAAAATTGCAATAAGGGGAGTCCAGAGTAGTGGACTTACAGAAGGGAGTATTTCTTGCAGTCCTAAACTGGCACCAGTCAGATTGCCTGCTTCATAGGCTGCACTGCCAATACCAATTGCACTGATCACTAATATGGCAGCCAGGGCTTTAAAAATCGGTGTTTGAATGGTGGTTCTGAGTGCAGATGCTAAATCAAGTCCTGTAGCAACACCAAGACGAGCAGCCATTGATTGCAACAAAATAGTTGCTACAACTGAGAACAATAACGTCCAAATAAGAGCAAAGCCAAAATTAGCACCTGCAACACTTGCCGTAGTGATGGTACCTGGTCCAATAAAAGCTGCGGTGACAAGCAGTCCGGGCCCTAAACGCATAATAAAACCTTTTATTATTATTTTTATACATTAACTATTAGCAAAACAGCTAATGTTTTAGAAATCAGAGCATATAGAGTATAGACAGACTTAGTATGGGTAAAGTAAAACAGGTGAATCGCTTAAAGTTAGCGAGTTGAACTTAGACCAATCCACACTGTAATTTTTATATACAGTACGTAGTAATGGCACAGTACGCATAACGAAATTAAAGTAAATACACCTAAAATCAATGGTTTGCTTTAAGTTTTGGCTTGGTAGGTATCTTGCAAAGTATAAGTCTATATGCTTTTAACTAAAGGAAATGAAAATGCCTGAACTTACTCTTTCAGCATATGCGGCCGTGTATGTTTACCTGATTATGCTGACAATTCAGTGGGTGGTTGCCGCTGTCACTAAAGCCAAACAGCCCAATGCGGTGCCTGGTAAACTCGATAATTCATTAAGCCACGATAGCTTTGTATTTCGTTCACATCGCACATTTATGAATACCTTAGAAAATAGCCCGTTATTTTTAGGTAGCGTATTTCTTGGGTTCTTTTTAAACTTGAACAGTAGTGCGTTTGCACTGTGTATTTGGTTGTATGTGATAGCCAGGATCATTCATATGCTGCTGTATTATGGTGTAGCAACTGAGCAGAATCCAAGCCCACGCAGCTATTTCTTTTTAATCGCTGCTTTGGCAAATAGTGTGATGCTTGTTTTAATTGGTTTACGATTGATTTAAACAGCATTGCTAACATATATAAAAGGCATTGAATGAATGCTCATACAATGCCTTTTTTAATACTGAAAACCTAGCTACTCAACGCCAATAAAGCCACCTGTTTGGTGTGACCATAGGGCAGCATAGATACCATCTTGGGCAATTAGTTGCTCGTGAGAGCCTTGTTCAACCACGCCACCTTCATCAAGCACAATGAGTCTATCCATTTGCGCAATAGTTGATAGGCGGTGCGCAATGGCAATAACTGTTTTGCCGGTCATTAAATCGTCTAGGCTAGTTTGAATTGCGGCTTCTACTTCAGAATCAAGGGCACTGGTTGCCTCATCTAAGATTAGAATTGGTGCATCTTTTAGAAGGACTCGTGCAATAGCAATACGTTGACGTTGACCACCAGAAAGCTTCACACCGCGTTCACCAACTTGTGCGGCAAAGCCTTTATTGCCTTTGCTGTCTTCTAAGTCTTCGATGAACTCAATTGCTTCTGCTTGCTTTGCGGCCGCAAGCATTTCATCTTCAGTAGCATCGGGTCTGCCATAAAGAATGTTATCTTTTACTGAGCGGTGTAACAGCGAGGTATCTTGCGTCACCATCGCAATGTGCTTACGTAAGCTTTCTTGGCTTACCTCAGCGATGTTTTGACCATCAATGCGAATTGTGCCTGAGTCAACATCATAAAAGCGCAGTAACAAATTCACTAAGGTAGATTTACCTGCACCAGAGCGACCTACTAAACCTATTTTCTCACCCGGTTTAATATCTAAATTTAAGCCATTGATAACAGGGCCGCGGAGGGTCTCGTTGGCAGCTTTACCATAGTTAAATTGCACATTCTCAAAGCTTATCGACCCTTCATTAACAGTAAGAGTGCTTGCGTTTTCTTTATCATCCACTTCAATCGGCGTTGATAGGGTTTTCATACCATCAGCAACAGTACCAATGTTTTCAAATAGGCTACTGATCTCCCACATGATCCACTGTGCCATTCCGTTTAATCTCAGTGATAAACTCACCGCAATGGCGATAGCACCAACACTGATGGCGCTAATTGACCATAGATATAAAGAGAGGGCAGCAATACTAAATACCAATAAATAATTAAGGGTGTTGATAGAGAAGTTTAGGCTAGTAACTAAGCGCATTTGCTTATATACCGGTTGTAAAAACACATCCATACTATCTTTTGCATATAGTTCTTCTCGCTGTGTGTACGAGAACAATTTGATAGTCGAAATGTTAGTGTAGCTATCAACTACACGTCCGGTCATTTCTGAGCGCGCATCAGCCTGCGAGCTGGCTACTTTCTTGAGCTTAGGTACAAAATACATTTGAATAGCGGCATAAAGAACTAACCAAATTAATAATGGCAACATTAAACGCCAGTCAGATTCTGCGACCAAAAATACCATGGCGCCAAAGTAGACCACGATATACATTAGTACATCGAGGAGTTTCATCACCGATTCACGAACAGCTAATGAGGTTTGCATCACTTTAGTTGCAATACGGCCGGCAAATTCGTTTTGATAAAAACTAACACTCTGACGAAGCAAATAACGGTGTGCTAACCAACGGATAGACATAGGGTAGTTGCCAAGCAGCGCTTGATGTAAAACCGCTGAGTGAAAGAACACGACAATAGGTAACACCACCAGCAACATAACCGCCATTTTTGTAAGCTCAGCCTGCTGTTCTACAAACAAGGTATCTGGGGTGTATTGACCAAGCCAATCGACAAGCTGGCCCATGTAACTAAATAGCGATACTTCTAAAATAGCGAGTGCAGCGGCGCTTAACGACATCAGCAGCAATGAAAGCTCCATGCCACGAGTATAGTGACGGCAAAAAGCAAATAAGCTATTAGGTGGCTGAGAGGGTTGCTCTTTAGGAAACGGATTAGTCATCCGTTCAAATAAACGATACATAGACGACGCTTTTTAAAAATCAAAGTGGCCTTACTATACCATTTGAGTGGTTTTTTAGCAGTTCATTTAATTTAAAAACTAAGATTAAAATCTATCAACTATTCAGTTATTTACATCTAGTGTGAGAAATGAAAATATAATAAGAAAAAGGAATTAATGATGAAAAAGTTGCTTTGTACGCTGTCCCTCGTTTTTAGCTTACCGCTTTGTGCCTACCAAACCGACACCCACATATTTAAGGGCAAAAAAACCAGCATCGAAAAACCCGTAACGGTGACATTACCTGATGGCTATCAGGACTCAAAAAAATACAATGTTATCTATGTATTACATGGCTACAGTGGCAATCACAGCGATTGGACTAAGCTTACAAACATAGAAAAACTGGCAGACCAATATGATGTCATCATTGTTAACCCAGATGGCAACTTCGGTTCGTGGTATCTCGATTCTGATATCGACAAAAGCTCGCAATACGAAACCTACATTGCAGACGATTTACTAAATTATATCGATTCTGAATATTCGACTAATCGGTCTAAAAGTGGCCGTGCAATAACAGGCTTATCAATGGGTGGCTTTGGTGCCTTACACATTGCAATAAATCACCCAGACCAGTTTGCAGCAGTTTCAGGGATATCTGCTGGGGTTGATGTTAGGCCCTTTAGTGCAGAGTTTGACCTTGAAAAAGTACTCGGCAGTTATGCTGAAAACAAAGAAAAATGGGATAGCATTGCCATTATTAACAACCTCCATAAAATTGCTGCTGGCAATACGGCATGGAAAAAGGGCGCTGATACCTTACCTATTATGCTTGATATAGGCGTTGATGACTTTTTTATTGAGCAAAACCGAGCGCTACACCAGGCGATGTTAAAAATGCGCATCCGCCATGACTATGTTGAGCGTCCGGGTATTCATGACTGGCACTATTGGAACAAAGTGATTGCCTACCAATTTTTATTTTTAACCTCACATATGGCGCCATAAAAAGATGCTTCAACGTATTCTGGTGTTAATTGTTATCGGCTTTTTCGCTTTTATTGGTTGGGTTATTTATCTTGCCAATACTGGTCAAAAGTCGGTGTTTTTCGAGCTCGTTGCGGCCATTCCTTACGGTGATAAGTTGGGGCATTTTTGCTTATTTGGACTACTTACGTTATTCATAAACCTTGCCTTTAAGTTTAAAACATTGAACCTTGCTGGACGGCCTATTTATTTAGCTGTGTTGATTGTGAGTACGTTTGTGATTATAGAAGAGCTAAGCCAATTTTTTATTGAATCGAGAACATTCGACTTTGTTGATTTAATTGCAGATTTTACTGGTATCGCAATATTTAGTGCCATATCTGCATGGCTTAGCAAAAAGTTATATCCACCTAAGGTCTAAACTTTCAGTGACTTGTTAGGTTTCGTCTATACTCAGTATAGTGCTAGCCTAAAAGTTGCGTATGAACAAAAATACCTCAGATTATTTGTCAGATATTATTGAGCTATTACTCGATGCTGTTTGCGTAGTAGATGTAAAAGGCACCTTGCTGTTTACTAATCCAGCTTTTCAAACCATATTTGGTTATACGCTCGAAGAAGCTATAAACAAAAAGATGTTAGACTTTGTTTACCCTGAGGATAGAGCAAAAACCATTAATGCTATCAATCAGATAATGACAGATAATCTACATCCAAGGTTTGTAAACCGGTGGGTGAAAAAAGACGGTACTGTGGTCCATGTTTTGTGGTCTGTCTATTGGTCAAAAGAAAAGCAAGTCAGAGTGGCGATTGCTCATGATATAACAGAACAGAAAAAGCTTGAGCAAAAACTCATATTCATGGCTGGGCACGATCCACTCACTAATCTTCCTAATCGTAGCTTTTTAATTACCCAACTAGAAGAGTCACTATCCACTGCTAATACTATTTCTGTAATTATTGCGGTATTGTTTATCGATATTGATGGCTTCAAGCAAGTCAATGATATTCACGGCCACAGTGCTGGCGACAAGCTATTAAAAACTATTGCCATGCGAATTCGCCATGTATTGGATAAAGACGACATAGTTGGGCGTTTGGGAGGGGATGAGTTTGTAATTGTTGTAAAAAGTGTAAAACGCAAAGCTGATGTAATAAAAATTGCTGATAAACTAAGTCGTGAAATATGTAAGCCTTTAGTTTTTAATGATGATGAACTGTGTTATTCCCCAAGTATTGGTGCAGTTCTATTTCCAGAGCATTATGGTGATGCAGAATTCTTAATACAGTGTGCAGATAAAGCTATGTACAAAGCTAAGTATGAAGGGGGTAATCGCTTGGTGTTTTATAACGAGGGAATAAAGTTATCAGGCACTAAAAATATTAAATAGTATTAATAGCTTTATCGGGAAATGTTTTAACCTATTAATTTGTTTTCTAACGCATTACTATTGCGCGAAATGAAATATTAGTTAGCCTTTAATGATTCATTGAAGGAGTGAAACTATGTTAAAGCGTAAAATAACAACAACGGGTGCTTTGTTTAGCTCATCGCTGTTATTGGTCTCGGCAGCTCATGCCACAACACCTCAATATAAAGATCAACAAGCTTTGCATGATATTGCAAGTGCTGTTTCTAAAACACGTATAGAGCAAGATATTCAAACGCTGGTTGATTTTGGCACTCGCCATACTCTCTCTGAGACGAAATCAGATACGCGCGGTATTGGTGCTGCAAGACGTTGGATCAAGTCTGAATTTGAGGCGATTTCTAAAGCTTGCGGTAACTGCCTAGAAATCATCGAGGTAAAAGACACTATCTCCGGTGAAAAGCGTATTCCAAACCCGGTTGACGTGGTCAATATTGTGGCTATACAGCGTGGTCAAGTTGATGCAAACCGTATGGTTATAATGTCGGGTGATATTGACTCGAAAGTGTCTGATGTTATGGACTATACCTCAGATGCGCCAGGGGCTAACGATAATGCATCTGGAGTGGCTGGCGTGCTTGAATCGGCGCGAGTTTTATCAAAGTATAAATTTAACGGCTCAATTGTTTACGCAGCATTATCTGGTGAAGAGCAAGGCTTGTTTGGCGGTAAAATCTTAGCTAAATATGCACAAGAGCATGATTGGCGTGTTCATGGTGTTTTAAACAATGACATGATTGGTAATTCAACGGGCATTAATGGTGTAACAGATAACACAACTGCACGTATTTTCTCTGAAGGCACACGCGTTATTGAAACGAAAGACCAGGCTCATAAACGCCGTTTTACGGGTGGTGAGGTTGATTCAGCAAGTCGTAACCTTGCGCGCTACATAGATACAATCGCAGATCGTTACATCGAGAATCTAGATACCATGTTGGTATATCGACTCGATCGGTTTGGTCGAGGAGGGCATCACCGTCCATTTAACGATGTTGGCTTTGCCGCTGTGCGTATAATGGAAACCAACGAAAACTATAATCAACAGCATCAAGACTTACGTACTGAAAATGGCATTACTTATGGTGACACCATCGACCATGTTGATTTTGCCTATGCGGCGAAATTAACGTCACTCAATGCAGTGACAATGGCTTCAATGGCGTGGGCTCCAGCGCCGCCAACGGGTGTTAGTATTTCAGGTGCCGTAAAGCCGAGTACAACATTAGCGTGGCATAAAAGCGATGATCCAACGGTGGTTAGTTATAAAATCTATTGGCGTTATACCAGTGAGCCACTATGGCAGTTTAGCCGCGATGTTGGCAAGGTAACCGAAGCAACCCTTAAAAATGTTGTTATCGATAACTACTATTTTGGTGTTGCGGCTGTAAACAAAGACGGTATTGAATCACCGGTTGTATTTCCTGGCGATGTTGGCGCGTTCGAATGGCCAGACAAATCTGCTAAATAGCAATCGTTAAGTCATAGCGGACACCACCCAGTTCGCTATGAGCTGCTGTAATACGCCAGTTATGGGCTTCGACAATTTGTTTTACTATCGCAAGCCCAATTCCTGAACCTGACTGTTTCACTGTTTTTAAGTCAGGCACTCTATAAAGATGGTCAAAAATCTTTGCTAAACTCTCGTCGCTGACGCCAGGGGATGAATCTTCATAGCAGATTAAAAGCTGTGTTTGGTTTTGGCTAATCGTCAAATTAATCTTACCAGGGTGATTTGTGTACTTAAGCGAATTACTGATTAAGTTTGCAAATAACTGTGAAAGCCGTGTTGCATCGCACTCAAAACTTAGTTCATCAGCAACATTTTGTGTAAATGTCACTTCAAATTTTTCAAGCTGGATCAGCATATCTGCGTGTAAACTTTGGAAATACTCAGCCGCATTAATTGTTGTTACGTTGAGCTGAAAGCTGCTTTGTTCTAAAAGTGAAATTTTATTTAAATCAGTCACTAAAGTTGCCATGTCGGTGATTTTTTGGTTAAGTTTTTCGTAAGTAAGCTCATTAAATTGGGCTAGGCCTGCTTGAAGCGTTTCAAGGTGTAAGCGCAACCCTGTTAATGGACCACTTAGTTCGTGAGCTACTTGTGATAATAACTTACTACGTTGACTGATTTGTTTATCCAGATAATTTCGGCGCTGTTCAATAAGCTGTTTTCTCTGTCTTATTCTTAATAAAGCAATGCCCATTGCAGCTAAAAGCAGGCTAAATAATAAGACGCTGTATAAAATAGCTTGACGTTGTGCGGCAATAGCTTGGCTTTTTTCATTGTCTTGAAGTTTTAAATCTTGTATTGCTAAATCGCGGTCGCGCATTGCAATGGAGTTTTGTAGCTCAGCTAAACGGTGGTTGTAGTTGTTACGGGCAAAGGCTTTTTCAAGCTCTGTAATAGCACGTTGATACGACAGGGCTTGTTTATAATCAGCTTGTTTTTCTGTCACAGTGATCAAATGTTCTAGGGCAATGATTTGCTTTTGCAGCTTATTTTTTTGCTTACTTAACTGGTAGGCTTGCTCAGCATAATGTTTAGCTTGTTCGTGCTCAGTAGAGCCAATGTACAGCTTAGCTAATGTAAGTAATACATCTATATATAAGTGATCGTCTTGCTTGAGTTCAATGAGCACTTGTTTTTCAATGCTTAATGCTTGGTCAGGTTTATCTATTTCGAGCAAATTTATCGCAATATTATGGTTTGCCCAGGCAGTATTTCGCGTACTGTTATAACTAGCGAAGACCTGCTTAGCCTCTTGTGCGTATGCAAGTGCTGCAGGGTAGTTTTTAAGTCCATATTCGCATTGGGATAGCTTAACTAAACTATGTCCGATATCAGACAGTGAACCCGTTTGCCTATCAAAACTAAGGGCTGTAATAAACTCGCTCTTTGCTTTTTCGTATTGTTCTAAATCTAAATAACTTTGGGCAATTGAATAACTTATACCTGCTTGTAATGAAATAGACGGCGACATTTGCTGAATAACTTCACGGCGTTTTAGCTTATATTCTAGGGCAAGGGTTAACCGGTCTAACTGTTCAAGATTACGCGAATAACCATGGTAGAGCATTTCTTTTTGCTTTAAGGATAACTCTCGATTGTTGTCGTGAATATAAACCTCAAGCAAGTTTAAGGCTGCTTGATATTCACCTGCATTATGATAAGCACTGACAAGGCTCACAACGGCATCAATTTCGTAATCGGTGAGTTGCAAACGCTGAAACAGCGCGACATTTTGTTGAGATAAGTGAATTGCAGATTCTAATTTATTTGCACTATATGCCAATCGAGCTTTGACTAAATACAATTCGCTATAAATAGAGGAGTCACTTTTATATTTTGGAGAAGACTCAAGTTCTTCTACTATATTTTGCGCCTGTTGAAACTGACCTAGGTGTATATGAACGTGAATTAATCTAACATTAAAGCTTAATCGCTCAGCAAAACTGGCAGATTCAATAAGGCGTTTATCTATATTTGTTAAATATTTATAGCGTTCTTGGTAATCGCTTATTGTTCTAGCTTCATCAATGTGGCCTTGTAGAGTTGACGCAATTGATGCAAATGACAAGGTACACAGCAGAATAACAAGAGCTTTAAAGTTCATTTTTAACATTTATTATTATTTTTTCTGAAGCAATTCTAGCACATCATGCTTTTGTGTTGAGTGAATTTGTTTTTTGTGATTAAAAAGAATTGCATTTTGCGATATAGATGGTTGCATCTTGCAAAAAGGATCTGCAAAAAATATTTAAAACCTTATTTTTTAATGAGTTATATTTTGGAACAATTGCTGCTTTAAATAATTACATAACCACAGGAGAGTGTAATTATGAAAAGCAAAATACCCGTCTGTCTTTTATCAGTGCTTGCCACTAGTTATGTAAGCGCAGCTCCGTTTGAAGAATGCCCAAGTAAAGCATTTCTAATACAAGGTACACCTGCACAAATGTTTGGAATTGATTTGGTCTCTGCTAAAGTGACAGTATTAGCACCGTCATTAAACTTTAGTGACGAAACAAACAATGAAAGCGTAAATGCTGTGGGTTTTAACTATAAAGACCAATATATGTATGGCTTTAGTAAGCAAAGCCCGAAGAGTGTTGTCAAAATTGGTGATGATTATCAACTAGAACGACTCGTGGTTAACGGTCTGCCTGATACTAACTTCTATGTGGGTGACATCCATGTAAATAGTGAAACTAATCAGGCGGTATATTATTTGTATCATCCCAAATTCGGATTGTACGGTATTGATTTGACAGAGCCTGCTGATGAATACCAAGCTGATTTAGTTGCGGGTTCAGCTAGCTGGGGGTTAGCTATTTATGATTTTGCTTTTCATCCTAATAGCAACCTTTTGTATGCAGTTGAATCAAATGGCGACTTATACGAAATAGATCTTAATAATCAGACACCCACTTTTGTGGCGAACTTAGATATTGCTGGTGATACCGGAGCGAATGGTGCTGGGTATTTTGATGTAAAAGGACAGTTTTATTTTAGTAATAACCGAAGCGGTAAAATACACAAAGTAGACCTTAGCATCAGCCCTGTAAACGGTTACACGCCTACTGCTGCGGTGTTTACTTTAGGGCCTACATCAAATCAAAATGATGGTGCACGTTGCGCAATTGCTGAGGTAAAGGTAACGGATAATTCAATCGATTTTGGTGATGCACCAGCTCCTTATCAAACCTCACTCGAAGACAGTGGCGCAAGACATTTATTTGACCCAAATGCAGATCAAACTAATTTGGTTTACTTAGGTGCTACAGTAGATGGCGAGAATATTAATACACGTTCAGACTTACTTTTAACACCTGATGATCAATCAGATGACGGCGTTAAGTTCGTCACTGATTTGGTAGCAGGCACTACCAGTCAAATTATTGTTACCTCTGCAAATGACGAGACATATCTATACGCATGGTTTGATTGGGATCAGAATTACCAATTTGATGCGGATGAAATTACGGTGTCTAAATATAGGTTAAACCAAGGCGATAATAGCATTTTGGTTAATGTTCCAGATGATGCCGTTATGGGAACAACCTGGTCTCGCTTTCGTGTAACTGATGGTAGTGAAACCAATCCAATTACAGCAACTGGTGGTGTTATTGGTGGGGAGGTAGAAGATTACTCTGTAACAACATTGGGAAGCCTAGTTTACCCAGGAGAAAATAGCTGGGTAACACTTGCATTTGAGGATAAATGGCCATTTTCTGGAGATTATGACTTCAATGATTTAGTTATAAACTATCGAACTACAATTATAGATCAAAATGGTGTGGCTACAGGTTACAAAATAGAAGGTGAGCTAGTTGGGATAGGTGCTGATTTTCATAATGGCTTTGCAGTTAGGTTATATGAGACTGTGGAAGGTTCAAATGATAAACGCATTTTACGTAGCCAAATTAATGCTGAAAAAACTAGTTTACTGATTAATGGTCTTGAACAAACGCACGAGATCTTAGAGCAAAATACTGAAGATGCTATTTTCGTGATTATGCCTGATACTTGGGATTACATTGATAAACAGTCTAATTGTAATTATTTTAGAACCGAGACGGGTTGTGATAGCAATAGTAAAGTCACGTTTTCATTGTTTATTGATTTATTACCAGGTACAGCGACCGCTGATGCACCTAAGTACACATTAGATCCTTTCATATTTGCAGCTGATGGACACTATCATGGTGAAGCCTTGGTTGGTAAAGACCCTAGAAGCTGGGAGGTTCACCTTAAGAATCAGCAGCCGACAGAAAAATTTGATATGCAACTATTTTCTTTCGCAGAGTCTGATGATGCATCTGACAGTGCGCAGGGTTTTTACTTCCAAACCGAAACAGGTCTACCTTGGGCAATTGAAGTAGGTACTTCTTGGGCTCACCCTAAAGAAGGGGTAGATATTACCCATGCATACAGCGACTTTAAAGCATTTGCAGAATCAAAAGGACAAGAAAAGCCAATGTGGTTCAACAATGCTAAGCCTGCTAACGTGATTTCAAGAGGAGAATAATTATGAAACATTATACTTTAGTGATCATAAGCTTAATGTTAGCTGCGTGTGGTGGCGGTGGTGAAGGCGACTCTGCAACTGAAAGTGCTGGAACAAATGTAACGCAAGCACCTACAACAGATACAACACCACCTGAGACAACGCCTCCTGCTACTGGCGTGGATCCTGAGACGATGAATGATTTAACGATTGCTCCTGAGTTTAATTTAAGTAGTAAATTAGAGCTCGATGTAGATGTAGATTTGAATATTGGTGACACCAGAGCCTTTTTAAACATATGTCTTAAAGGCGACGACGATAAAGCCGATTATAACCAGTGTTTGCTTCGTGCACCATTGGTACAGAGCAAGCTGTCATCTAGTTTAATGTTAGCTAACAGTGGATTAGAGCTGGTGGCCGAGGTGTGGTTTTATGACACTCAGAGTGAGCCTTTACGTTATTATTGGAAAAATGATAGTGAGCAGCCAATGGTGTTTACGATTAGGTAAGAGTGATCGATTCTTTTCGTAAATGAGTTTAATTTGTAAGAATCTTATTTTCAACAGCTTGAAGAGGAATGAGTGATGGAATACATAGAGCAAGTGTTAAAATCAGTAAAGAGTTCTAATCCAAATGAAACGGAGTTTTATCAAGCTGTTGAAGAGGTTCTGTCTTCGATTAATCAATATCTCGAGATTAATGATAAGTATCAAAAAAACTCTATTGTTGAACGATTAGTAGAGCCAGAAAGGCAAGTCATATTTAGGGTTCCTTGGCTTGATGATCTTGGAAATGTTCAGGTTAATCGTGGTTTTAGAATTGAATTTAGTTCATCGTTAGGTCCTTTTAAGGGCGGCCTACGATTTCACCCCAGCGTTAACCAAAGTGTGGTTAAATTTTTGGGCTTTGAGCAAGTCTTAAAAAATGCATTGACAGGTTTACCGTTAGGAGGTGGTAAAGGTGGTGCTGATTTCAACCCCAAAGGCAAAAGCGACCATGAAATTATGCGTTTTTGTCAGTCATACATGACTGAGCTTTTCCGTCATATAGGTGCTAATACAGATGTTCCCGCCGGTGATATAGGCGTTGGCGCTAGGGAAATCGGTTATTTGTTTGGGCAGTACAAGCGGATCACAAACCAATTTAGTGGCGTTTTAACAGGAAAACCTGAATCATTAAATGGCTCTTCTTTAAGAACAGAAGCAACAGGATACGGCGTTGCTTACTTTCTAAGTGCTATGTTAGATGCGAAAGGCGACTCTTTAACAGGAAAACGGTGCTTAGTGTCTGGTGCTGGTAATGTTGCACTTTATCTGATGAAAAAGCTTGATGAGTACGATGCTGTGATTCTTAGCTGTAGCGATTCGAAGGGCACGCTATATTGTAAGAATGGGCTTGACGTAAAATTAGTGATGCATCTAAAAAGTGAACGTGGTGCTGAGCTTAGAGATTATTTGAATGAACATAAAGATGCTGAGTTCACACCTGTCAATCAATACCCAACTGACGGTCATCAAGTTTGGCGATATGAAGCAGACATTGCTTTGCCATGTGCGACTCAAAATGAAATTACTAAAGGTGATGCTAAAGCTCTTGTAGAAAACAGATGTTTAACTGTGTGCGAAGGTGCCAACATGCCAACTACACCTGAAGCAATGAAGATTTTCAAAGAGCACAACGTTTACTTAGGGCCAAGCAAAGCCGCAAATGCTGGAGGTGTGGCGACGAGCCAATTCGAAATGGCTCAAAATGCCAGTATGCAAAAGTGGCAATCTGAGCAAGTTGATGAAAAACTTCAGCAAGTTATGAAATCCATTTTTAATACTATTTCAGTTACTGCCAAGCAGTACTCTAATGAACACGACTTGGTGCTTGGTGCGAATATAGCGGGGTTTGAACGAGTTGCAGATGCAATGTTAAAGCAAGGTGTTGTTTAGTGATTTGACAATATAATTAGACACCCACTTTTGTTCTAAGAATTTAAAATGTAATTAAAGAGACATCCATTTTTTACATAAACAATAAAGACACCCATTTTATTTATTGATATGAGTGCAGTATCGCATAATTTAGATTTATCTCGGCTAGATGAAAGTAGGGAGTTGGTGCTTAATTATTGCTCTATCTGAAAAATTAGCTATTTAATTTATATCATAAGTAATTTCAGAACGTCGATATTTCTATTTATATCAATAGCTATTTATTAGTATTGTTTTGTAGTTTTAATAGATTAACAAAACAAAGCTTGGCTATTAGTTATTGAGCTTCTTCTCTTTCGTTTCATGTGATTTGTGTAAGCTGTGATTGCTTGTTCTTTACCTGCAGTATTTTTAAATGAGCGGGTAAAGGAAGTGGTGAGTGTAAGCCAGTTGTCAGTACAAATATTTAGTCTTTCAAGTATTGGTAATGCATCTTCAGGGATTTTCCTTGGTTTATCTTCTCGTATTGAGCGACCAGTCCAATCAACGAGTTGCAGGTATGTTTTGAGCTCATATGGCAGACCTTTAGGCATATGCTTACGTGGTTTAC
>Ga0049100_1000164_pt1 | contig 14176 bp, 19 predicted proteins | sample WorMetimpBELIZE2_FD_55036 | JGI IMG/M metagenome (GOLD analysis project Ga0049100, IMG submission 55036) | Marine gutless worms symbiont microbial communities from Max Planck institute for Marine Microbiology, Germany - Olavius imperfectus... | ecosystem: Host-associated > Annelida > Digestive...
CTTGCTGACCTGGATTTAAGCTCAAGTCCTCACAAAATCCCACAGGCGCTTCTTCCTGTAGACCGATCCTATGATCGGTCCGATGGTTCGTGCGTTGTAGGTGCGGCTCTGCACCTTTGTCAGTTATCCACAGGTTAAATGTTATCCACAGGGTTGGATGATGTCTGATTTTAGGGAGATTGATTAATGGCAGACACTTAAACGGTAATCTTACCGACACTTAAATTTCGCGTTAAGCCTATCTGGCCGACGACGCGCGCATTTCGCGCTGGATTCAGTGCGGATGACAGGTGATTTCTGGGGAGTTGAGGGTCTCGGCGCGGCGTTTTCCAGCGGCGGGGAGGCTTCCGGCGGTCGGGAAGCGGGATTTCAGGCGCGGCCGAAGAGCATCCTTTCGGCCTCTTCGAGGAGTCGTTCTCGACTCCAGTCCCAGTGCTGAGCTTTGAGTTCCGCCAGCTTGAGGTTGAGTCGGCGGCGGTCTTCCCAATCATCCGGCGGCTTGTGTTTCGGTTTTCCACTTGGTCTGCCTGGAAGGCCAGGCAAGGCTTTCAAAGCCAATGCCAACCGGGCCTGCCCGGCGCGCTTTTCTTCTGAGGTGGCCTGGTCGGCCTCCCGCGCCCACTGCTGGACCTTCTGCTTGAGTCGTTGACTGGCCTTGGTGCGTTCCCGTTTCAGCATTTTTCCCAAGCCGAACAGGGCGAATAGGTGGCGGGAGATGGCCTTGACGGCGGCCAGGCCCTTCCAGGAGCCATCCGGCCGCCGCTGGCGGGGCTGGGCGAGGGTCACCAGGTCGGCGGTCTTCAGATCGGCCAGGGCGCGTTCGGCGCGCTTGAGCGTCATGCCGGTTTGCTGGGCGATGTAGTCCACGGTGAGGCTCAGGAAACCGTCCGGGGTGGGGATGCCGACCCGCAGGCTGGCGAGGTCGGTGTATTTCAGCAGGGCCTTCGCCATGAGCACGCAGGCTTCCCGGCGTTCGCTGCGTTGCTGGCGTGCGCTGCCGTTGGCCAGGTCCAGGGAGGGGATGAGCTGGCGCGGATTATCGTAGTAGTGCTCGAGCCGCTCCTCGAGCTCCGTGAGTATCGGAGGGACCCCGCCCTTTCCGGTTTTGGTGGGCCGGGTCAGTGTGAACCTGGGGTTGCGCGGGTCGTGCCCGCAGAAATTACCCCCTAGGTTTGCGCGTGGTACGTAGGCCCGGCCCACGAGAACCCCCTGGCTCGGCGAGCGGGGAGTGGGCCGTTGTCACGTTCCGAATCCCCGTGGTGAAAAAGCTTGCAACAGGGGATGTCTACGGTTAGGATTTTCATCGACCGTTACTCTCGCCAAAACTGTTACGGTTAATCGGCCCGTGTTCGGATTGCACCCTGAACACGGGTTTTCTCTTATTAGGCCTCTTGGTGCTGTTCTCGAACCCGAAAACCTTCGAGGTTTTCGCGGTTATCCGCTCCAACCCGGCGTTCCCTCGCCACCTGCCCCTCCTGCTCACACTGGCCGGGGCGATTGTTCCTTCCAACCTAACACAAACACTTTGCCGGTGCCTAATCCGCCCAACAGCGAAGGGTCGCTGGCCTCGGGGCTGACGTTAGCAGTGTCCTAAACCGACTGGCGATGCTTCACCAGAGGGGATGCTCCGGCCAGCTGAGGGGCTGACCATCCGAGCACTTCCCAGGCGGTCGAAGGCCGCCGTGAGATCGCTAGTACCCATCGGCGGTGCCGTAAGGTCTTCCCTCAGAGCCGCGATCCAGCGCAATTGCGCAGAAGTGAAAGGAGTTGACTCAGTAGGGTTAATTAAATAACCTAATTGTTATGAAGTCGGGCCTTGGCGCGGGTGCAACCGCATCAAGGTCATAACCACGACCAACCTAACCCCGAGGTTCGGCCATGGCTAGATAGCTAGCACCGATATGAATCGGACTTTGGTGCGGGTGCAACCACACCAAAGCCCTAACCACGACCAACCTAACCCCGAGGTTCGGCCATGGCTAACGCCAATCATATCTGTTCCGTGCCGGTTCCGCACTTCCTGCGGCGGAACCGGCCTCCGCCTATTCCATCTCCCCGGATCGAAAATTCCGCGCGTTAGGAAACCATGCCCCCTGGTTTCCGGCTCGCGCTGGCCGTCGCGTTTTATTTCGCGCTGGGCACGGCCGCCCATGCCGATTTGCCATTGACCATCGAGGACGTGATTGCGAAAGAGCATGAGCTCACGATAGAGCTCGGGTTCGATTATGGGAACTTATACACCAGCGACTTTGTAGAAAAGCGCAACCAAGACCTGCTCTCAACGACCCTCGGCATCCGATACGGGCTCACGCCCAGAACGGAAATTTATGGGGGGATTCGTGGCAATGCCAACCAAACGCGCGTATCAACCGGCCGTGTGCGTTCTCACGCATCAAACGGGCTACAGTGGAGAAGTTTGACGATTGGTCTCAATCATCGGTTTTCTCCCGATAACGACACCCCCGCCCTCTTGGGATATCTGCAATCCGAAGTCATCGAAAATGCCACGTTTACGAATCAGCCTCACGCCGTATATGGGAAAACCTGGGAGGCTGGAGTAACCACCTACCGGCGGGTAGACCCGGTTGTGTTCTCGCTCTCGGCTGGGTTTCGATACAGCCGGTCTCGGGATATGAACGGGGTTATTGGAACCATAACCCCCGGCAACACTGTACGGCTGTCGGCCAAAATGAATCTGGCGTTGAATGCGGAAGCCTCTATGTTTTGGGGCACGCGCTGGAGCTATCAATCTGGCATGCAGATGGGCGGTCATCCCATTGAAATCAACGCCACGCAAACCAGCCTGTTGTTGGGGGGAGCTTATGCGGTCTCGCCGCGGACAACCCTGCATTTCGACCTGTCGGCTGACATCAGTGGCCGGGGCGGGGGTAATTTGGGAACCCTGTTCAGGCACACGTTCTGACAAACACCGCGGTAACCTATCGTGAAGAATAAACTAAACCATGTTATCTTTTCTTGTTTCCTGGCTGTTCTATTCAGCACTCAAGCTGTGGCGAATAGCCAAATCCAGGAGGATTTCGCGTACGCTTTCGGGTCTGCCGAGGGGTTGGATTCTGGCCGTATCTCGCTGCTTTCTCCCCAAGAAATGGACGAAACCGAGGGCCTGTTTCTGGGCTGGCTGATTCGTCTGGGACCAATAGCGGCCAGGAAAACCATCGCCGCCTTTAAAATTGTAAAAGTTCAGCTTTTTTCGGGTAGAAAACAAAGAGAGGTTTGGATTAGGTTTGGTCGAAGCCATAGCTCAGAAAAGGGTTTTAAGACTTTTGCGATTAGATGGGGCTCTAACCGGTATCATCGGGATGATAAAATTAAGGATATAGTATTAAAGGAATTCAACCAAAAACTGCATGAAACGAAAATACCGATCAACACTTGGAGAACCAACCAACCAGGCCATTTGCATTTATTGAAATGGAGAAAATGGATGGACAATTTACGACCCAAGCCTCCGGCTTCCTCGTCTCATGGTCCCCATTCTACTTCCCTGGCTCATAGTGCTCGGGGGGATAATCCGGTTGTGTCTCCAGCGTTGCACACTGGATCCGGGGGCGTGATTGACTCCACTGTGGATTGGGAGCTCATCACCGCTGAAGACCTGTTGAATGGGAGGTATGATGAATCTATTTTAAAGTCAGCGGCCAAGGGACCAAAAGGCCGGGGCTGGGGCATGGAGGAATTGACAGAAGAGCAAGCGCGTTTAGGCTTGTCCATTCTGGCTTTTGTCGTAGACCCGGAAAACAACGCGGAGATCGATATTCCGCTTAAGGAACTCTGGGGACATCTCAGGATGAGCGTCCACCTTGGCCGGAACCCGAGAAAAAACGACCGCGCCGCCCGGTTGGCTAAACTGGGATTGAAGCAACTGGAATATATTATTGGTCAACACCGTCAGGATTATCACCCAACGGAGGAAAATATGGGCCGCCGTCCAGGCGATACCCACACTTTAAGCGCGGCGCGCACGGATGCCACTTATCTGCCCATCCAGGCCCATTGGTGGCTGCACGATTTCAACTATCGGAGATGAAGTCCATGGCCCCGGAAATCGAAGCCAATCGGGCGTTCTCGGTGCTCAAACAACTCACAACCGCCTTGTCAGCGGTTGAGGGCCGGGCGCTGTTCGTTTCCGGGGTTTGGGAGCACAAAAAAAGCGATTATGCGCAGCTTCTTCAAGAATGGCCCGTGACGACGGTTGGTTTCCACCGTGCACGGGGACCGGGCTTCTGGAGGTTTCTTGGTCTCTTCATCGGGCGCTATTTTATATTGAGACTGGAAGACCCGGCCTTTCTTGTCAACGTCTTCCGGATACCCGGTGGCGACCGTTCCATGGCGGCCTGGAGCGTTGACCAGGCGGACGCCGCGGACTTTCAAGCGGCGTTGCTGGCTCAAAGTCTTGAGTCGGGGGGATGTAACACTACTCTTTATGGCGACCTGATGGCTTTTGTCCCGAACCTGTTTTGGTTCGATCTCCTCGAAGATATCGGTTTCGACGAGCCGTATCTGTGGCTGCACTGCGGGGAGCGCGTCCCGCGCGCGCTCAAACAAATCATCGCCGACAATCGCCTGGAACCTTATCTCAATCCGGAGATATGGCCCAAATGAAGGCAATCACGGCCACTGCGACCAGAAATCCCCGCGAGATCACGCTAACGCTTAAACAGCTATCCATCTCGGCGGATAAGCTTGGCACCATTTGCGGGTATTTCTTGAGCTGGCCGGTTAATCCGCAGAATTATAGTACCGTAGAATGGATATCCCCGTTGGAATTGATCGAAGTTCAGGATAATAAAATCGTCCTTTGCAGAGTGCTCGATCTGGATTATTTTGTAAACTTGTATTTCATGCGGCGGGTCAACGTCAACCGTGCGGATAAAGAGCACGCCGTCCTAACTTTTGTAATGGGGAATCGAGAGCACGCCGGGAAAATAGGGCAATCGCTCGTGTCCGTTCTCAATCATGACCTGGACCGGGGAATGAAACGGCCGCCATTACGGGCGGCCTTGCACCCGGCGGTTTACCGGGAATGCCAGGACCCCTCGTTGCTCCTATACTCGATCGAGAGCAAACAAGAAAACCTTAAGACTGTTAAACCAGCGGCCGTAACGGTTTCTTATGGAAAAAGAACCCCCGAAATATTGGTTCGGACGCTCTCGGGCTAACCCCAATATGCGCCGGGGGCTTTTTATCCTCCTGGCGCTCGCGCCGCTGTTCACCGCTTGTTCCGCGCGAACTCCCGCCCACAGCCCGGCCGCACCGGGTGCGTCCCCCATAAAAACCTGGAAAGCGCTCCGGGATGACAGTATAGAAAAGCAGCGCACGGACGAATCCTGCGGGTCGGCCTCCGCCGCGACGATCTTGCGCGCGTTCTATGGCGTTGACGCCTCCGAGCCCGCCATTGCCCAGAGCGTCCGCGCAATGGGCCTCGAGGACGGCACGTTCCCCAAGCTCTCGCGAACCTCCTTTACCGATCTCGCGCACGCCGTGAAACCCTACGGATTCCGGGCGCATGGGGCCACGCTCCGATTCCACGACCTGGCCTCCCTGCGCGTGCCCGTGATCGTGCCTCTCCGGTACCGGGGGCAAGACCACTTTTCGGTAGTACGGGGAATTCGTAACGATGGGTTGGTCTGGCTCGGGGACCCCGCCTGGGGGAACCGAAAGCTGACCGCGCATCAGTTCAAGGCACTGTGGGCATTCGGCGCGGACGGCACCGGCCGAATCTTGATCATTGTGCCGGAGGATCAGCGGCGGCGGCCGGTTAACGCCGCATTCTTCGCTGAACCAACGGTCAACTCCTCGATGCTCGCGGCCATTGCGCGCGCGCCCATCAAGCCCCATAGCGGGGCGTTCCAATCGCCCTGGGGCAAATCCTCTGGCCTCGGCCACTGACTTTTCACGAAGGCTCCGAAACGTCAAACAGCACGAGCGACAAAGCGGCTTAGGCTTTCCCCGATGCTTGGATCAGGGCCGCCATCGCTGAGGGCATTGGCGGCCATTGCGAGCCCTCAGGAAGCCCGCAGACACGATCTGGAATGGAGGCCTATAGAAAAAAGACGGGGCTCTATGGGGGGGGGCGTCTTCGGCTTGGGCAGGAGCCATACACGTGGTTTCCTGACGATCCTCTCCGATTGGAGGCCGCAATCGGCCACCAGGGTCTCAGTTGGCCCCAGCCGACCTCGGGGGTATTTCTCAAAAATGTGCTGCGGAGCCTTTTTTTGGCCCCGAATTTCTCAAAAAACAGCTTGAAATCTTCGGCGTTGGCTCAGTGTTTTGAAAAGTATAGCTTTCTGCATCCGGCCTGCGCGCGGGCACCCATTTAGGTAACGACCCATTCCCCCCTGACCTGTTTGATTGGAGAAAAGAAGCGTCCGCCAAGGGTGAAGTAACAAGCGTGTTAGAAATTCGCCCTGGTAATGTGGGTAAGCTTGGTATCGCCATTGGCAATAGGGTATACCGGATCAAAAATGTTAACTTAGATTTTTTATAACCGCGTCTCTAACATTATCTTCGCTAACTCCTTCTTTAAACTCTAGCAATGGAATACCGACCTTCTGAAAGATCAGCCTCTTCACGGCGTCTCTGGATTCTGCATTTCCTTGAAAATGCCCGCTTCCATGATACTCAATAGCCAGATGAGGAGCTCCAAGTGGGTCGATGATTAGGAAATCTACACGTTTACTATTGATTGAGCGAAAGGCTAAATCGCTAGCGTAATCACTATGCGATTTGTTATCTGTTCCTATAAAACTCCCAAGCGAAACCTCGGCTAATATACGATATCTTGGTTCAAGCGATCGTTCCAATACCGAATAGACTACTCGGAATGATTCAGCGGTTATTGGTTTGCGACTACGTAGAACAGCCTGTTCAATAAATTTTACTTGGTTTGAATAATCACTGAGATCCTGTTCCTTCGCTTGATCTTTAATTGCCTGCCTGGCCTGCGCTCGATCTTTAGCTGCCTGCCTAGCCTGCAAGAGTTTCTCAATCTTTTGTGACTGCTCAGCTAATTGGGTCCGTAAAAATTTTATCTCTTTATTTTTAGCTGTCTGACTGAATGCCTATGGCGCGTTTCCGAGTCCCTACCCAATAGGGAAATATAGAGAAGGTCGCAAAAATACTGCGGGGAGCCTCTAAGGAGCTTCTGCGTTACCTGACAACCAGTGTAGTTGCTTGCCAGTTCCGGAGACAGGTTGATAGGGTGGTGAAGTGGCCTAATTCAGGTCCAGCAGAAAGCCGCAGGATCAAGCCATATGTTCGGAGCCGGGCTTGGCCGGATGGATCACTTCAAGCATTACTTCCGCATAGCCCTAGGCCAGGTCCTCGCCTTCTACCCCCGCGCCCAGATCGCCGGTGACGGTTGTGGACTCACTCTGCGCAACAGCCTGCCACCCGTCGCGAAAAAACGCATCCTTGTGCATAACCCCCAAGAATAACTCGAGTTATCCACGGTCACTTCGTGGGACAAACCGATAGATACCGCTATCTACTGCTATTGGAACTGGCACGCCTGTGGAAAACTGGGACGCTGCGGTGCCGACAGCCAAGAACGGTTCAAAGGTCTTCGTGTGGAAAACCCGCGAAGCAAACCCGCTGGGGCGGGATCGTCTGCGCCAGTTCGTGCGCCAGGAGCACGGCCGGCCGCAGGTCGTCCTTGCTCGGCCCGGTCGGCAGAATGACGAGATTACTGTGCTCGGCGATCTCCCGGGTCGCGCGCGTCGCCTGGGGCGCGCCGTCGATGACCAGGTGGTCATGCCGTTCGCCGGCGTCGAGGGCGCGGTGGACGGCGCTGAAGCTCTCGACCGCGATTTCGGGCCGGAGACCAGCCTCGATGCGGTCGCGGTGCCAGTGAAAGGTGGTGCCTTGGCTGATGTCGAGGTCGGCGATTTTCATGTCCCAGCCCTCGGCCGCGAAGGAACAGGCGACAAGCCGGCAGAGGGTGCTCTTGCCGGAACCGCCCTTCTGGGAGACGACTCCGATCGTGATGGCCATGAGGGGAAGAATCCTTTGCGGCCAGGCCAACCTGGTGACCTGGTAGCCGGCTGACATGCAGACATGCGGAACGGCGTGATTGCAAGCATGCGGGCCTGTTTCATCCACCCCGCCCAGACAAGCCGTCCGACCTTTCGGAGCCGGGGCGAACCGGTCTTGGTCATCGGTAAACCTGTCGGCAGGATGACATGCACACATGCTCGCATGGTAAATGGGCCGAGCGCGGCACGGTCGGCCACGGAAGTGAACGGAGAAAGCGGGGCAGGGGAGAGGGCCAGTCCAGAGTGCGGCCGCTATTCCTTCGTGGCCGACAGTTCCGCGGGCAAATCAGCGGTCATCGAGGAGCTGCGCCAAGCCCTTTCAAAGGCCGACACGGTGATGATCGCCACCGATTGTGACCGCGAAAGCTGAAATATTCGGCACAGACCGATTGTTCCGAAAAGTATACTTTTAGGGAGGCTGAGCTTGAGAAGTTCGGGGACAAAAAAAGTCCTATTTAGGGGCCTTCTCTCAATGAAAACGTTTCACAGAGCCTAAGAGATCGGCTCTGGGCTAGCAGCTGAATAAGCGCAAGGATGCGCGCGCAGGCAGGATGCCGGAGGTTACAGGGACGTAAGGATGACGGGGTCCGGGCGCTACAATAAGACGTTCATCACCGAGCTAGTCGGACGTGTGGCTGCAGAAGCAGCGTGGACGATGGAGATCTGAACATGCACTTAAAAGCCGTTATCTTAGAAAATTTTCGCCGGTATAAAGAACGCACACTTATACCAATCGAGAATCTCACGGCCTTTATTGGCCGAAATGATTCTGGAAAATCAACTATTCTTGAAGCGCTCGAAATTTTCTTCGAAGGCGATACCGTTAAGATTGAACCCGGGGATGCTTGTGCATCTGGAGATGCCAAGAATGTTTGCATCGGGGCCATATTTAACAACATTCCTGAGAGGCTCGATCTCGACTCCGGAGCCCATACTACGCTTCAAACCGAGCATCTTTTGAACTCTTCAGAGGAGCTAGAAATCCTTAAGGTCTACAACTGTAAGACCCAAAAGGTTTCCCCGCCTAAGGTGTTCGCGCGGGCTATGCATCCTATGGCGGATGATCTGAAAGACCTTTTGCAGAAGAGCAATTCTGATCTCAAGAATCTGGTAGAGAGAAAGGGTGTTGAATCGAAATGCCATCGAAACAGAAACCCCTCTATGCGAAAGGCTTTATATAATACCGTCAGCGACCTGAGGCTCACCGAGACGGATGTTCCCCTCAACAACGGAGATGCCAAGAACGTCTGGGAATCTATTAAGCGTCATCTTCCAGTCTACGTCCTGTTTTGTTCGGATAGAGTTAGCACAGACCAGGACGATGAAGTACAAAACCCGATGAAGATGGCAATCAAGGCGGCCCTATCAAATCTAGCGAAGGAGCTGGATGATATTACGCTCAAAGTTAAAAAAGTCGCCGAGGAAACAGCGTCTCGAACGTTGGAACATCTGAGAACTTCCTATCCAAACCTTGAGCTTGCATCTGTGTTGAAGCCTAATTTCCATAAGCCAAACTGGGCCAATATCTTCAAGCTCAACTTGGAAAGCGACGACCATATACCACTTAATAAGCGGGGTTCCGGTATCCGCCGACTCGTTTTGTTGAGCTTCTTCCAGGCTGAGGCATCCCGGATGCAAAAGGAACGCCAGAGTAGAGAGCACACTGGTGTTCCTGTTATCTACGCTATTGAAGAGCCTGAAACATCCCAACATCCAGACAGCCAAGAGAAAATTATTCAAGCTTTTTGTAAGTTATCCGAATCTGGCGAGCAAGTCATCCTGACTACTCATGTTCCTGGGTTAGCCGGTCTTCTTCCGCTCAGCAGCTTACGTTTCGTCGATACCAATCCTGAAACTTCTCAGGTTCGAGTGCGCTCTGGTACCAAGGACGTTTTCTCGGAGGTCGCCGAAACTTTGGGTATTCTTCCTGAAGCAACTGATAAATCCGACGTTAAGGTGGCGGTCGCCGTTGAAGGGCCTACTGACATTGATGCCTTGGTGTCCTTTGCCACTGTGCTAACTAAATCAGGGGATCTAATTAATTTCGATCAATCAAAGGTATTCTGGACCATAGGTGGAGGGACTACGCTTAAGGATTGGGTCGAACACCGTTATCTCGATAAACTCGGAATCCCACAAATCTACCTCTTTGACTCCGACCGGACTTCATCCGAGCTGCCTCCCTCAAAGAGTACAGAGGATCAAGTCAAAGAGATTAACGCTCGTTCGAACTGTAAGGGGTTCCTATCTCACAAGCGGACTATAGAAAATTACGTTCACCCAGACGCTATATCTCGTGTGTCTGATGGAAAAATAACCCTTCCCTCTGGCATAGACATGGACTACGGCGATATTACCCAAGAATTTAAGTCCGCCTTTGATGAGGCCAAGAGTACCTACAAATCTTTGGATTTCAATCCCAAAGACCACGCCGATAAATCAATTAAAAACGCCAAATGTAAGAAGATAATTACTGCCTATGTGATGAGGAATATGACGGCGGATGAAATCAAAGACCGAGGCGCTTATAAGAATTCATCAGGAATCATGGGCAATGAGGTCTTGGAATGGCTATCAGCGATCCAAGAACACCTTTAGCTGGACAGGCCCGTTGCGGGTGAAAACGGAACGGAAAACCCTGGCGCCGCCGAAGCCGATGGACCTGCCGGCGTTGCAGCAGCGGGCCGCCCGCCTGAAAGAGGCCAAGGGCATCGGCACGCCGGCGACCCGTGACACCGTCATCGAAGGCTTGAAACGGCAGGGCCTCCTCGAGCTCGAGAAGAAGAAGCTCAAGGCCTCCAAGCTCGCCATGGCGGTGTATGCGCTCCTGCGCCGGGAGGCCCCGGAGGTGCTCAATCCGGCGGCGACGGCGGACATGGAGCGGAGGCTCGACGATATTCTGTCCGCGCGGCAGGATGCGGATGCGGTGATCTCGGCTCTAGCGGGGCACGCGGCCACTTTCAACGAAAAAATGCGCGCCCGCGCGGACGGCCATGGAAAACCACTCGACGTGAAGACGATCGGCGGCAACGGTGGCGCACCCTCACCGGCGGCGCTGGCCTATGCGCGCAAGATCGCCGCCGCCAGCGGCGGCAAGATCCCAAAACAAACCCTGGCGGACCGGAACCGGCTGTCGCAATGGATCGACGCACATAAATCGGACGCGCCGACGGAGAAGCAAGTCACCTTCGCGCGGTCGATTGCGGCACACCAGCGGATTGCTATCCCTCCGGAGGTCTTGCGTTCCCGCGCGGCACTGTCCGCCTGGATCTCGACGCAGGCGGGCGGGGAATGATCGCGCGCTGTATGCCAGGGATCTGTGCCCCCAGGAGGCTCTGAGAGGTTCTCAGAGGGCGTTCCGAGCCCAGACCTATCCCTACCTACTACTGATCGGCTGAGGCAGCCCAGAGAGCGGCGCCGAGAACCGGGGACCTGCCGCCGCAGCGGCCCGCATCAAAAAACCGTCTATACGCGCCAAGCAATCATCCTTCGAGCACAGGTCGAAGCCTGCGTCACTGCCCTCTTCGGACTATCAGCCGCCGATATGGATATCGTGCGCGCCGTCCCTGTGCCCACCTGAATTTCTGGGGGGGCGTTATGGCTTCGGCGGTCCGATCCGCTCCCAGGTGCGGTTCTCTTTTTGTGTCGGCGGCAGCTTCGGGTCGTCCGATTCAATTGTCACCTCGCGCGGTTTCGGCACCTTGCCGCCTCGAGGTCCGCGCTCCTTGTATTCACCGGACCGCTTCGGCTTCTCTCCGGGTTTCTGCGTCGTCATCGCTCAACCTCCTTCTATACAGCAAATTATATACTCCCCCGCTAGCTTTCTGAGAAGGCGAAAAAGCTCGAAACTGGATTTTCGGGCTGGGCCTAGGCGGCTGAGCAGCGTGATATTGTCCGTTAAACGAGCGTTTTTGGTAACGCATGAGTGGACGGTGGCGGTCGATAGTGAGGTTAAGCGATTCGTGAGGATGAGGTGCTGTGGGCGTATGACGCGAGAGACCGCGTAGGACCGCCGGAGCGATACCCGGATCGGCCACAGAATCTATGAATAGGGCCTATAAACCGAACATAAGAAAAATTTATTTAAAAGATTAAAAACAAGTTGTTTACACATAAAAATATTTATGTCTTACGACTGTAAAAAGATATATTTTTTCTCTTTATCCCCTCCTCCAAACTGCCCTATTCTATTCGGAAATCTACGCTTCAATAAAAAATTTATATATCGATTCATAAATTTCCTTATTTTATAAAATACTCTGGCGGAGGCCCTGGCGCTCTATCCGAGCGATCTCAACGGCGAACGTGGCACGGTTCGTATCCACAACGGGAAAGGCCACAAACCGCGCACGGTCGGCCTCGACGCCGCGGCTTTCGGCCTGATCGACCGCTGGCAGTGCGAAAAAAAACAAGCTGGGGCTCGGCCCGCGCAGCGTTCCGCTGTTTTGCACTCTTGGGGGTGGCTCGATGGCACAGGCCGGTGTTCGTAATATGCTCAAACGGCGGGCGAGTAAGGCTGGGATTGCCAAGCGTGTGCATCCGCACGGCTTGCGGCATACGCACGCCATGGAATGGATCGCCGACGAGCGCGTCCCGCTCAACACGCTACAAAAGCAACTCGGCCATGCGAGCCTGACTACCACGTCGGTTTACGTCGATCACCTGGGCGCTAAAGACGTGATCGCAATCGGACGCAAAAGGCCGAATTGGTAGCGATGTTTGCCGATTGCGAAGAACGGCGGGAGGCTGATCGGCGCATGCTGGAAGAAATCCGCGCGTTTCCGATGGAACAACAGTTGAAAGTGGAGGCCGAACTGCAACGCCTGGCGGACCAGGGGTATCGTGAGGATGAGGTGCTGTGGGCGTATGAGCTGTTGCTTGCGAGACGCGGCTAGACGTTTCCTGGCTGATCCTGTCTGATGAGCCGACCGAGCATCCATAGGCCGAGTAGCGCCTCAAAAAGTATCCATTGATGATAATCCTTAAACTCCAGGTTGTGATTAAACACCCTGATCGATCATGCTGGTCAGCGGTGTCTAGCGAAGGGTCGGTAGGTTAAGTTATCTTGAGTTCGGGAAGAGTATGGCGGACAAAATTACTCAAGCAAACGAGGCTCTTCAGGTTCAGGTAGCGGAAATCTCGATGCAGGCCATTAACACACTGTTGAATATATCGATATGGGTGCTCGGTATACTCGCCGTACTGATTGCGGTTGTCTCGATATCCGGCTGGGTCGCCATACGGTCCGCAGCTGTGCAGGCCTCGAAAGACCTGGCGGGGGACCGTTTGGATGACTACTTGAAGGGGAACGACTTTGAACAACTAATAGAGGAAAAACTTTCTGAGGCGGTCGAAAGGAAGACTCAAAACACTGTAATTGTTCAGCGTATTGAAGTCCATAAACAGAAACAAGGCGAGTCCGAGTTCCCCTCCAAACCCGGAGACGGCGATGATAACTTCTGAGCAACAGTCTGTGATTGATGGACATACGAAGTCCGCACCCGTTGATGTGAAGAAGATTGCCAAATCTTTTGGGTTGGAAGTTTATGAGGGCCGCCTACCTCCGGGTGTATCGGGTATGCTAGTTCGTGATGAGGCATATAAGACGAAATCTGGATTCGTTTGTTTCGTTGATAAAAACGAACCAGTTACCCGTCAGCGGTTTACTGCCGCTCATGAAATTGGGCATTTCTTGCTTCATCGAAATCAGATTGGCAGTTATCACGAAGATAACATTCTTCTTCGGTCTGAAGGCTTTAGTAGTTATCAAGAGACCGAAGCCAACAGGTTTGCAGCTAATTTATTGATGCCTTGGGATCTTGTTGTCAAGTATATGGATGAAGGTGAGCGTACAGTTGACAAACTATCAAAACGTTTCAACGTGTCTCGGATCGCCATGGGAATACGTCTAGGACTGCCGACGTAACGATAAAACAAGGCCAGAAATGGCACGTTGTTTTTTGGTATTGGGTTTTGATACGGATTCAAGCCAGAAATTTAGGGCAATCCAAAGAGTGCCATAAACGAGCGGTTTTGTAACACCCCCGAGCGCCCCCGAAAGACGCACAAAACCCGCAATAAAACCCGATTACAAAATCATCGTAATATTGATAGACTTGTTT
>Ga0049100_1000186_pt1 | contig 12693 bp, 12 predicted proteins | sample WorMetimpBELIZE2_FD_55036 | JGI IMG/M metagenome (GOLD analysis project Ga0049100, IMG submission 55036) | Marine gutless worms symbiont microbial communities from Max Planck institute for Marine Microbiology, Germany - Olavius imperfectus... | ecosystem: Host-associated > Annelida > Digestive...
TCACATGAGTCAGCTAGGTCAACTGACCTGCACGTCATGTAATCCGTTTCAGTACACCAAATGGAACTGAACCATCGAACAGTCGTCGTCGTCGTCGTCGTTAGCATGACTGTAGATTGTAGCGACTGTGTAGACATTTAGTTATTTTATCGTCGTGTTTAGTTTTTAAAATTTCGATGCGATGTCGAATTAAAATGGAACAATGTGCGATCACCATCGAACAATCGTCGTTAGAGACCAACTATTTTGACTGACTGTGCTGACATTTTACCCTCGTGTTGTAGTTTTTAATTTTTCATGTGATGGTAAATTAAAACAGAACAATGTTGTGTACATTTTTTCACGTTTATTTCGACACGCACACACACACACACACAAATAAAACTGAACATTGATTATTATTATTATTATTTATTATTTCGACAAACTACGACACACAAAACTGTGAACATAATAATCGTTAAATGCAGTGTCACTACTGAAACTGGCAACGATGTTGTTCATAGCTAAGCCTCTACTTCTAAGTAGACAAAAATACACGCAATAATGTCCACAAAAAGCACTCAGAACACTCTGCAACTGACATCGATTATATGTCCAATTACTACACTTAGAACTCATGTAGTGCTCTAGTGTCCGATTTGGAGCACGACCTAGAGAGTCAAAGTACTCTCCGACAGTTCCACTCACACAAATACATATCCAATGACTTCCGCTTTTATGCGACGGATCCAAGTTGCAGACCAACAGAGTGGGCTTGTCGGGCAAGTTGTCGATGCTAAACACGCCGTCAAATTCTTTAACGTTGCGCAGTAGTCGTTCAATTTGATGACCGTTCATTTCTAATTTCAGATACCAAAGTCCACTAGCAGATTTCGATCTCGATCGATCTCAAGTAGGTTATCGAACTCGGCGTAAGCGATGACGCTGACAGTGTGTGGTGTTGCCTGCGCAAATCTCAGTGCCAGACGTACGCTTCCGTGCTTCACCAGATTGAAATGGTCGGTTTCCGCAAGATCGGCCGTCAGATCGAAAGCGTAAAGCGCGTAGCCTCCTTTATAGTCTTCGCGCGTGATGAAGTTGCCTTCGTCTCTGTTTATCTTGTTGGTACCGGCGAAAAGAGTGTTGTAAGTTCTCACGTAAAGATTCTTGTCAAAATTGGGTTGTAGTGGTTTCAGAGCGTACTGTTGCTGACCGTCCAGATACAGTGAAATCTCCGACACGTTGTAATGTTGGAAGTTGAATGGGTTGTGACTTCTGCTGCCGTTAAATGCTCGATTGTCGACCAGTCCTATTACGATCCTCGTCGGTAGCTGGCCCGAGAACAGTTTTTCGTGACTGGCATCCAGGTAAGATTCGGGTATCTGGAAACTTTTGCAGACGACACGCTTGATTGGATATTTGGCTGTACTGTTTTCTAACGCTTTAGCGTGACCGAGAAACACGGACGACGACAGCTTTACTTTGCGCACAAACAGCGAAGCGTGGGTGACGACTAGTTTCGCGTCTGTGTCACCCATCAGACTNAAGTTGTCGTTGCTTCTGACCAGCTTTATTTTCATACCGACTTCGTTCAGAAGATATTTTTCTTGAAAGAAGATGTCACCATGTATGCGTCCAATCATATCGAATTCTTTGCTCTCGGCTATCAGCGCTCGTCGCTGTTGCAGTCCGACGTTTGGTTTGTTATGATTTTCGTCTTCAGTTGTGAGCACCGAGTCCATAGCTCCAGCTTGATCTTTGTAGAAAATCTCGGCAGATAGCTGCGATTTCTTTGCATCTTCGCCGTAACTCAGCAGCGTTTCCAGCATGCTTCTGTATGGATATGTATTCGTAGAGCTGCTTATCAGCGTGCCATTGAGAGAGACGTCGACCTGATTGAACATGCTGTGAAGCAGAAGATTGACTGGCGCGGCTGTGGATGCCGCTGGCAGGTTTGAGTTGTCGTTTTTGACAATTTTTGCACGCACGTATAGCATGATGTTACTGAGGTCGACATATTCCTCACCACTACCTATCACGCTAAACTCGATTGGAGCGTTGCCCAGAATGCTGGTCAGCGGCTGATATTCGACCCATTCGGCCTGTTGTATGCTGGTTTGTGTCGGTGGGACTGTGAACAGATCCAGCTCCGTTTTGACACACTCGCAAGAAANGTCTGAGACGAAGGCCATTTATCCAAATATGTCTTTCCTTTTCTGTTTTACGATGACTTTTTTCTTCTTTTTCTTCTTCTTCTTCTTCGATGTGGCGGCGGCAGTCTCACTGGAACGTTTCGGTGCAGCAGCAGCAGCAGTAGTAGTGATGTTGATTCTATCACTGTCGGACGGTGACTGGCGTATGATGTCGCCAAACGTTCTCTTTATACCGGCCAGACCGCGTTCTTTCACGGCTTCTTTGGCCGACCTACCTGACAAAACATCGCCGGCAACTTCCATACCGGTTTGTACCACATTTCCGAGAATTTTCTTGCCCACTTCTTTGGCGCGCGGTGCGACAAACGGTATGACGAATCGCTTGAACAGACCGCTTATCGTCTGTCCCAGTCCGTGTCCGCGCTGGTAGCGCTGACCGACGAACACGGGCATACCATTACCGCTCTGGTTTGCATAGTATTTTTCATACGTATGCCTAGTGGCATCACAACAATATGTCTTTCCTCTCATCTTCGTCGATCAAATGACGAATTTGGTTGTGGTAGAGTGCATTTATACTAGTAGGTAGGGATGAGCACAGCGACGAAATTCGAGGACTATGATAGATTTGCCGTCACTGAACGACATGACCGTTCCTTCGTCAGTCATCAGTTGGATGGTGATGGTGTCGAAACATTTCTTCTGGAGCGGTATATACTGCACCGGATTGAAAGTCACGTGATCTGCACCGTCGAATATGTGATCTCTTGGTGCTCTATTGACGATGCGCAGCAGTGGTGCTTTGGTATCGCCGACGATGACTTGTTCCAGAACGTCGCAATACACGTACACGATCTGGAAGTTTCCGGTCATATTCATCGCTCGCGCTGCACTGTGTACCGTGTTGCCACTATAAATTTGTGTCCAATCGAATCCAAGCATGCGAGCCAGAGGTTCGCTAAATGTCACGCCAGATATATTTACTGCGTTCGGTCTGATTTTTAACGATGCGCGATTTGTCGACGGCGACACGCGAAAGGCTATCAGCCAATCGTTTGGTTGTAAGTTGAAGGTGCGACGCTGTGCACGCATCATCTCATTTATCAATTCTATCGGTCTGACGTAGCTTCCAGGTCTCAAAGTTATCTGACGTGTGGGAGTACCATCGTTCGTAATCACGAAATATCGAAAAGAGTCGATCGTTACGTTTTCGACAGTTGTCGGCATTGTCATTTCGAGCAGACCGACTTCCCAGCTGCCGTCGAGTTCGACGGTTTCGTTAAGCTTGGTCGTGAACGTCGACGCTGTGTTGTGAGGGCTGTAGTTCATCGAACTGTTTGACGGAAGCGTTAGCGTGAAGCGACTCATTGTCGCCACGACGACGACGACTACGACGATGTATGGTCGGACACGGTACCAGATAGCCAAAACCGGCACCAACCAACGTCGACCAGAGCTCTCTGTTGGGTCGATCCAGTGACAGATTAATGAGTGCGACGACGACGATGGAAAAAGTCGTGATCAGCTGACAGATAAACACTACTTCCTGTTTTGGAACGCTGTCACCACAGAAATTCCAGCGACTATCCGACGTCCCCGACACGGACGAGATCATCGACCCAGCTGTTGAACTTTGACGGATATCCCAACCAACTGACGTAATAGCTTACTTTTCCGTTTGCCTTGCGTTTCGTTTTCAATATTTTGTCTATGGCGAAGTGTTCGCCACCAGTGACGTCAACCTTCTGAAGTTCGTCGCGGTAGAACTTGCCTTTTATCGTTTCCCCCTGCATGTCCTTCAGTCCATATGTGGGTGGGTTTGTCGGTATACGAGAGTGGACTTTGAACAGTTCGCGCGTCCACAGTTGTTTGTAACCTTTGTCGAACGGCGTGTGACGTGACTTCGTCATACGTACGATATCGCCGGGAGCAAAGTGCCAGCGTGTGATGGATTTTTTCGATGGATAGAGCCTCGATCTAACCAGATGTTCGTTGGCTGCGTTTACGTCGTTCGGTGCCATTTTTATGCTGCTGTGATGTGTGTCATTATACGAATCGACGAGGTCTTGCAAAACGTCGATGTAACGTAGCGTGTTTTTGAACGTAAAATACTTGTACATTTTCATTTTCAACGATTTGTTTAATCGCTCGACGACTGCAGCTTTAATGTCGTAATTTTCCGAGGTGTAAAAATGTATGTTATGACGTCGCAACATCGACTGGAATTTGTCGTTTAGGAATTCACTACCACGATCAGTCTGTAGCATGGCACACTTTGGTGCTGATGTCAGCACTTTCTCGAAAGCCTCCGTCACGCTCTGAGCAGATTTGTTCAGCAATGGCACAACCCACGCCTTTTTAGAAAAGATATCTATTACTACGAGCAAAAACCTGTATGAATCGTTGTAACGCGAGATATTTGTCAGATCTGCCAAATCGGCCTGATATAGATCTCCAATTCCTTTCGAGTAGGTCTTACGACGTGGAAAACGAATTCTACGCTGTCTATGCAGTGTGTATGCGTCTTGTGCGGCCAAGTAACGTTTTACGCTGTCGGTCGATGCGTTCGCCGTATAGCGTTTCAAGTTCTGCACGCCGCCAAAGCTACCCGGTAGATTGGGTGTAGTATAGTTATCGTGCAGTCTGCTGATACTTTGACCAATCGTCGCCGTCGATTTTTGGCTTTTTTTTCTTCTGTTTTGGTTGCGATGTGAACTTGAATACTTCATCGTCGTCGTCATCATCGTTAACGGAGCGTGTTGCGGTGGACGTGCTGTGCAGCTGGCGCCGGGATGTCGGTCGTAGTCTGCGCGGTGATAGCGACGGCGGCGGTGGTGATGTAACTGTGGGGGGTCTTTCGGTGGTGATACTCGGTGGGGGTTTTCTGCGCACCTTTGGCTGCTGCTGCTGCTGCTGCTGCTGATACTGTGGTCTGGCTTCGCGTATGTGTAGATATCTGTGCAGTTCGTCGATATATCTTCTCACTTTTTCGTCTTCCGTAAGGTGATTGTCTTGCAGTGTTCTACTGAGATTGATGCTGCTCTTAGTCTTGGCTACAGCCTGTAACGGTCGCTGTAGTTCTTTATAGACGCGATCGAATTGATCTACTAGAAATAGTTTACGCACGTTGTTGCTTTCCATTAATGACGTCTGGGCAGTAGGTGGTCTGCCAGTATACTACCCAACGCTGCGACTGCGGGGACGAGTAGTGACGTCAGGAAGCCACCTTTCTGTGACGCTATGGCTCTCTTCTTTTTGACCGATGTGCGCTTGCTGGCAAGCGCTCTGATGTCCTTCTTCTTTCGCTGCAAACTCGTAAACTGACGCTTATTCAGCGGCACGTTACCTTTTATCACATTCTTCGCGCACTCGGAAATACAGTCTATCAGCTCTCTGTTACACTGTTTAATCGCTCGTGTACGAGTGGCGTTTCCCATGCGTACCATCTTCTTCAGAACTGGATAATATTTTCGAATCTGCGTACTCATTTCGGCACGTAAACGGTGTGTCTCTCGCCCGGAAATATATTACTCCTCAGTCTCAATAGTTCGTCCTGCTCGTTGCGAAGATCTAGCAGCAAATAAGAGTACGGCTCTGAGGTTGCCATTTTATATGCTTCGACTGCAAACTGACTGTTGTGTGGAAACGCCTGCCTGGCCAGATGGACAAATTGACTGCTATCTCTGGGCGACTTGAAAAATATCAAGTATTGGGCATTGAGACTTATAGTTCTCATATTTTTGTTGGAATTGAAGAAATTCTGCACGATGTGGATGACAGAATTCTGTCTGTGATGTGATCCTCGCGTAAACACGTTTAGCAGGTCGGCGTTAGCTTCCATCATCATATCGTCAAAAATTAACAGCGCGTCGCGTATTTCTTCCAGTTCCGTAGCTTTAGGCATGCCCTGTCGAAAGACCACCTGCTGCGAATATTCGTCAAAGACGGGTTGATATTCCACGAAATAGTAGATTATACTCTTTGGCGTTGGCTCCACCATAGTTTCTATATTATCGATCAACCGCAGTACAAATTGTGTTTTGCCAGTCTGTGTGCTTCCACAGCAAATAGCGGTAAAAGGATGTTTAAAAGGTAACAGCNCTGCCATCGATCTCGTCTTCGCCNTCGCCGCCGCCGCCGCCGACGCCGACGCCGACGTTGTTGTTGTGATCGAGTTCGTAGTTAATTCTGTGTCTGTGTAACGCTTCACAGCGTCTCAGCGCCACTAGCTCGAGATTGGTGACGCTACCTATATTGTATTGATTGATATATTCGACCAGCAGCGTCACCAGCGTTTCTAGTTTGTGTATGCGCTGCTCGACATCCATCGTAGAAATGATTTCGTCACGTGTTTGTGCAACATATTTATAATGTATTCTGTCGCGTCGACGGCGCGATGACGACGGCGATTGTTGTTGTTGTTGTGATCGCAACAGAAAATGTTAAATATTCTTTTTCTTTTGTTGTCTAGACTTTGGTGTTTTCTACTTTATAGCGATTAATTTTTTCTATCAGCATGGGTGTAAGTATAACTGCTAGTTCGTCTATTCTGCGTCTAAATCTAAATCTATCTACGGCATGTTGCATCCACTGACTACTTCTGTCCTCGCCAGCATCTTCTAAATCGTGTACTATTACGATGTTTGAGAATGTCACTGTTTTTTTTTCGGATCCATCGTGTCAACGACAGAAAAAAAATGACAAGACTTTTAATATGAACGCGTATTTATTCACATGCACACACACACACACTACACAATCCGTCATACTCCCCAGGGGTGCGCGCTGCCCCCCTCCGACGCGCGAAGCGCGTCGGGGGGTCTCGGGATGTCTTTGTGACCGTAAGGGAGCGATGTGATTCCGTCGGACAGAAGATATCGTTTATCATCAATCGCCGACAGGCAGGTCTTGGTCTGTTCGCGTGTCGTGACTTCGTGCCTCGTCGACCTGAAAGTACGAAACTTGCAACTGGTCTCAGTCCAGCTGTTGAGGACGTCTAGGTAGTGCCTATGTTTTACGTGCTTTTTCACATAGCTCTTCGGTACGCCTTTCGCTTTGGTGTACGTGTGGTCTACGTCGTCGGAAGTCGGCGTCCACAGACTGTACATCTTACTTTTCAACCACAAAATTCGGACGGACAGTGTGCACCAGTTTCCGATTTAAAGTAGCCGAGTTTGCGCTTATTTGCCGTGGAATATAGTCGATGATCGGTAGGAAAGTTAGACGTATCGAAGCAGTCCATCATGTTGGACATATCGGCGTGCAGATCTGGCGTTTCGACCAGGAATATGAAACTGTCGGTGTCCGTAAACAACATTTGGATTTTGTCGCCATATTTGGGCAATAATACTTCGTAATAAAACCGATACATCAACAATTTTGCCATCTCTAATATGGTGAATCCTATTATTATGGGACGATTCATCAAAATATTGGCACGAGTGGTTTCGACCAAAACCAAGTCCGAGTTTATGATCGTAGATCTTTTGAAATTGCTTTTGCCAGCAGCCGCGATCAGTTTTTTGGGATCTGTGACGAGTCTTATGTTGACGCGCTTGCGCAAATTTTCGCACGATTTTCCGAAAAAAGCGTTGGGCAACAGCTTGTACAGACCCGATTCGAAATCGGTTTTTGCGTTCTGTCGCTGGCTGTTACAATAGTCGATAAACGGACGCATAAAAGCACTCTGGGAAAACGATATTATGCGATGAATTTTCGTCAGCTGCATGCCTTGTGACAGGTAGAATTTCAGGCACTTGTAGTGTGTCACGTAAGAATGTTTGTCGTTCAAGTTAGAAATTAATTTAGTGTGGGGCTTGTGCTTCGAACCGACATATTCGTACATTTGCTCCAGGGTGGGGCTCAGCATAGATTCGTGTACGGTCATATGGTCCGGACAGAGTGGATACGACGAATGCGAATGGTGAAGAGATGGTGGATATGTCAGGTCGACTTCGAGAATGTAGCCCGTCGAATTGTCGTCGCTTATCGAATTAACGTCGAAATTTTCGATTTCTTCCTCTGTCAAAAAACGGAAATTTCCAACGGGCAGCTGGTACGTTTGACAAGTTGCATACAGCGAATTAGCATCAAAATAACACAGGTGGGTTATCGGTCGTTCGGGATCAAAGTCTGGTAGCGAGGGGTTATTAGCCTTAGCATAACGGTGAGCCACGTAAGATAGTCCTCCGCGAATAGAATTTTCCAGAAGCAAGTACTGGTCTGGGTCGGTAATCAAATCTAGTTCGATCTGCGTCATTTTCAGAGCGATTTGAAGCGTCATGGAGGGTAGCGTGGGGAAGTACAGACAATCTAGACCGTGTGTGGTAATCATACACTGACGGAAACTCTCGAAACAATCCGATAAAAGCATGACATCGCTTTTCATGTAAAAATCGTGATAATCTTTGAAGGTCTGCATTCCGAAATGATCCCACACGACTCGTGCGTGTTCGTAATCTCGATCGCTGATCGGCGTTTCGGTCAAATCGTTATAGAATTTCGACTTTTCGGGCAGCGTCGTCTCTTCAAATCTGGCCAAACTGTCGAAATATGTGTATGGAAAGTGACCTTTTTCGAAGACCAAATCGCTATTGCCGAGATATTTTGTTGTCTGCACGAATTGGTCTCTACCATCTTTTTTCAACGTCGACACGAGTTTGTCCAAAGATGTGCTCAAAAAATTGTAGGAATCCGTGAAAAGTACGTTGCGAATTTGAAACTGTAATGTCTTCTCGTCATTCAGTGGTATAGCTGAAATATCGCGATACGCTAACGCACCACGTTTGGTCGTATATTGCATATATTTTTTGTCGAAATTTCTGAGAATGAAATTTGAGTCGTACGCCTTTAAGTTGTGGAAAATACACACAGAGACATAGCCGTCGCTGCACGTGCGCGGCTTCAACGCCAAATTACAATTTTGACATGCGGGAAAAAGATATCTGCCACTGACGTGGTTATGATGGCGACATTTGGGATTATTGGTGTCGAATTTAGATTTGCAATTATGACATGCGATGGCGTTATCGTGATCGATGATTTGGCCGGCGGTGAGTGGGATCATTGAGTGCTGCACGGACATAATTCGATTTATCTCTTCTGCCTCGGCGAAAATAGTGTCGAAAAAGTGTTCTATGGCACGCTCGCCAGAATATATTTTAGGTTGGATCTGATAATCTGCGTGTTTGGTCATTCGATGCAAACAGAAGCCAGCCACCTCGTGTCGGTTGACGATGGATGGGTTGGTCGGCGTATCGACGTCGTTGGTAAGATAGCACTCGAAGTCGCAAACCAGGTACAAATCCTGTTCGTATTCGTATTGATGTCTGGTGAAAGACAATCTACATTGTTCGGCTTGAGGGAAAGAAATCATCTGAGGACGGTGTACGAGACATCGTCGTTCGTGATCTTTGAGCACTCGATCAGAACTAAAAACTTGCAAACAACTGAGACAGACGTGGTTGGCGCACTTATTTCTGCTGCGATCTGCAATCAGCCTGCTCAAATTCTTGACGTAAACGAAGTGTTTTTTTCGGCCGTCGGTCGGATGATCTAATAAAAGCAAAGTTATCGTGTGACGTCGCCGGTGTGCATGCGGACTCAAATGTAATATCGAAAACGAACGATCCTTATCGGCAGTAATGCAGTGGATGGCGATTTGTTCGTTTTGATTTTCAAATTTCGTTATATCTTTGACTGACATGGGAAACGTCAGACCGTGGAGGTTTAGCGTGTTCTCGTATCGAGCGTAATTTTGCAGACGATCTGCATGATTATTGACCGGATACAGACAGCTCAGAATCGACCAGACAAAACATTTTTGATCATTGTAATTCTTAGTGTTAATTACTGCATGCTTATTTCGGATCCACGACGGGGTTGGAATGTAACTGCCGACTTGACCCAGAGGTCGAAATTTAACGAAACTTGCGCTGAGTCGATCGACACATTCTAGAATATAACCAGATCCCAATTTCGTGAAGCTGTCTACACGCTGTTTGAAGATCTCCACTGTGTCGCTCAGATCGATGTCGACTGACGGACTGACTACGATGGACGGACTGTTAAAATATGCCTCAATTCTCGACGTATCGATCTCGTTGAACTCGTTCAGCGTGCTGCGTTGAAAAACCGCACGCGAGTTGAACTGCAGACGGACGGAACTGAAACAACACACACACACACACACACACCCAATCTCGTAACATGACGTCATGTCATAAAATAGTATTGTCGGTCTCGGAGTTACAGAGTAATAATTGAAACCGTCGTAAATCAGATAAGAACTCCAGTTTCTTGCAACGGTCGTCGTTATCGAGTTACGTTAGTTAACAGCGGTATGCCAACGAGCGCCTGCCGCGAAATAATAATCTGACAGTTTTATGATCGTCGCTGGCGACGGTGCGCACTCGAGCTTATCATCATTCGTAAGTTATCATGCAGACAGGCGCTATCGTGCAAGAGAGCAACATGGAGGACCAGAATCATTCCGGTAAGCGAAAAAAAAATCTTTGTTTAACATTTGTAAATAACATAAAATATCTTGACATCTACACGTAGGCTGATAGCAAATTTTCATGCTGCTATCAACATCTACATTACGATTTCACAGCAGTTTTAATGCTCTTTATCGAAGAAGTAAATATTCACACTCAGAACTCGTGTCTGTTCAGTTACTGCAATCATTCAGCTTGTCAGTTATAAAGATGTTATTCGTGATATCAGACAGTATCTTCAACTACGTGACACAGATATGCTGTGTAAAGAGAGAGACACGATAGGTTTCTGAAGAAGACTGGTTTGTTGAGTCATACTGTCATAAAGATGAAAAGTTTAAAAATCGCTCACACTTTTTGAAAGCAAACAAATAGACGCGTGTGTTGTGGGTGTGTGTGTGTGTGTTTATAGTAATAACGATAAGCAGCGAAAACGAAACCGAGGACAACACAGACTACAGCTTGGAGGTGCAACCACCGTCACCTCCTAATGCTCCTATGAAGGAGAAATATGCGGTATGTGTTAACAACACGATGTTAATTTGTGCAAAGTAAAACTTAAAATAGCTTGCTCGAAAAACTGACATCTGAAAGCGAAAAAAATGGATAGCTCACAACAGAAGATAGAAATAATAATAATAATAAATTGAAATTAATTAGTTGGTCACATCGTATTTTCTATTATTTATTTATTTATTTGTCGTCATACTGATGTGACGTTATAGCTTACAGTAATAACTATGAAAAAATTGTTTTGTGTTTTAGGAATCGAAAGTTGAGATGAAAATAACATCAACACCCAGGGACACACCAAGACGCGTGCTGTTTCCATCGTCATCATCATCAGAGCGTCCACACCTCCAGCCACATCGCGTGGATGTGGCCTCACTATTAAACACCATGGCGCATATTTTACAACAAATCGCCATGGTGGTGGCCGCGTATAATCTGCGACGATAACGTGGACGTGATTGAAACTGTGTATAACTGTGTGGAGGTGGGTGGGGTTATTTTATAAAATAAATTTGTTTTCTGAAAGACTTGATGATTATATATATATTTTAGTCTAGCAGCAGCAGCAGCAGCAGTAAATAACATAAACATACCCATGGAGATGTAGCTGATGACCAATAGACGACAATATGGAATTGTGTAGATGGTCAAACAAATTCTCATAAGTGTCATTTTCTCGATCACAGTCAAAATGAACCTCAACCGCAGCACCATTCAATGCTTTACGTTCCGAAAATAGACATCGTCTTTCGTTTCTTCTAGCACATGACTACAAATAAAAGAACGTTCAAGGTTACAGATATGCTAATCACAACAAACTCGTCATCAAGTCAAGTCAACACAGACTGTAACATCAGTGAAATAGATAAGAAAGATAAAATAAAAATAATAAATTATAAGATGATAAAACTGATAAGAAAAAATAAACTAACCAGACACACGTTGACATCAGCATTGTCAAAACAATGATTCGGTAGATGACGCATACAATATCGACAATGACGTCTCGAATAACAGTCAACACACAAATCACCAACGCAACGTACATTACAATTTCGACAGCGTTGATTATCCATGATGATCTAAGAAGCAAATCAATAACGATAGATAGAGCGAGCTTTTATACTGAAATTTTTCGGAAATAATTACCATCTAAGGTAATATCCACATTAGTCATAAGGATGACTAGCTTAAAGCGATTTGATTGGTTACAACTAATTTAAAATGCTATTGTGAACATAGCGTGTGTAATTACTGCGAAAAACGTTAGTCATCATAATGATCACAGTCACTTTGATCTAACCGTCAAAACTAATCATCACAGCGCTATCGCNGCGTTCGCCGTCACACGCTGTGCAATCGCGACCGACTAACATAACAATTAATGAGCATAATAAAATTTCTAGGTAACTCGCAGAGATCGACAGCTGCTTTGATCTAGCCCCGCACACATCGTCGCCGACGACATCATCAAATTACATATGACTAACACACATGCGCGCGAGATGGTATATAAGTAGGTGGATGTCGACATAGTCTCACAGACT
>Ga0049100_1000198_pt1 | contig 11987 bp, 13 predicted proteins | sample WorMetimpBELIZE2_FD_55036 | JGI IMG/M metagenome (GOLD analysis project Ga0049100, IMG submission 55036) | Marine gutless worms symbiont microbial communities from Max Planck institute for Marine Microbiology, Germany - Olavius imperfectus... | ecosystem: Host-associated > Annelida > Digestive...
GTTACTGTTTTACTACAGGGGCGAATTTTCGATTTTCCTATTGATTCTTGAATGGGCCTTACAGCAGTGCAGCGCTAATTCGCCGCCTGTGATAAAAAAAAGATAGCAGCACGATGTGATTTCATATTCAGCAATAGCACTCGGAACGGGTGTCGGAACGGGTTCCAACGTGGTACTTACTTACTTAAGTTACATGTACTTCGAATATTCATGTTGACTGATCTATTCTACTACCTATCGCTCGCCACGCAGGTGGCGAGCGATAGCTAGCGATAGCAACGCAACGCAACGCGCAGTGCATGTGGAAACTATGGTGGCATACAGTGGCCACACCTATTCTGAAGTGGAAACACCATTCTGAAAACAAAACGATATTCTGAAAGTAAAACGCAAAATTCTGAGACACAAACGTTGTTCTGAAATAGAAACGACATCTTCCGAAGCAGAAACGACATTCTGGACATGAAACGCAATTCTGGAACAGAAACGCGATTCCGAAACAGAAACGGTTTTCTGAAACCGTGATTCATTGAACTGAAATTACGAACGCAACCATAAGATTGTTACTTATTTACTTTGCCACCTACGGAGCTATAATTAGGCATGACGCTGTCGCCGGAACTTCCAGCGCTCTCGGAATTTCCCATATTACAGCAATGTAGTCAGTTTTCATCAATACTTTTACGGCAGTTACAAAGAAAAGGTAAGCATGACAGCCTGTGAACACGCTATATAGTAAGTGTTGTTACTAAATAAAGGTGCTAGTGCTGTTGTCATCAGGTTGCTCTTTGTGTAGTTCGTAGTATCGTATTGTATTGAGGTCATAGGCTAACTCGTAGGTCGTAACTCGGCTCTGTGAAAACAATGCAGGGGTGTCAGGGGGTCTTTGAACCCAACCCCCTAAGATTGTGAAATGTACATTTTTGTGCAGCTGGGAAAGCTCAAAGTGACNGTTTGACTGCTAGCCTATACTGCAATAGAACGTAGGCTGATTGACTGAAATGACGCCACTTGAACAAGTAACGTTATAGGCTCAGAGCACATGCCACACCCACGGGCTTGCCCGTGCTTATGCAAGCTGTTGTGAACTAACTTGTTATGCAGCCAATGCTTTTGAAGTGAAAAGTAGTCCATTTAAATGACAAAGGTATTGTTGAGTATTTTGTGTTGCCATGTATAGCAAGTGGGCAGACTGCATGTAATATAAGGTGCACTTTGTCAGCTTGTACAATAAATGAATAGGCCTACAATAAATATAACGGCATTACATCTGTATTTCAGAGTTGAGGCTGCATAATACTGGACACTGCATTTCAGTACTGTTCAACTGAGTGATGGATGTAGACAGTGAAGGGTGAGATTTGTCATCATTCTTAGACCTCTCTGTCTACATGCTGTCATGAAGTCAAATATGAACAGTATCAGTTTAATCTTGAATGTTCAGACACCATGCTTTGGATATGTTACAATGTGGAATATATTGCATTGTTTATAATATAATATTAAAGTCAATTTCAGTCATCATGTTGCTCATCATGTTGCATCATACTGTGTTACAGATACGAGAGACAGATAATAGAAACATACTTCCGTGAAGGATTTCAGTATGCAACTATAGTACGTTTTCTGTCAGAGTATCACGGTATCAGCATCAGCCATAGGACATTACGCCGACGCCTGTCAGATTATGGGCTTCACCGTCGTATGCAACCATCTCCACTGCCAGAAGTGTGGCGTGCTATACNAATAGAGTTGCAAGGTCCAGGTATCATGTGTCTTATTGTCTTCAGTTGTACTTAAGACACTGTCCGGTAAGACGCTTTTGTATGGAAACATGTGCAATGTATTGCTTTGATCACTGTATTATTATTACAACTTACGGTTGCCAACTTTCCTTAACAAAACTTCTAGACGTTGAGGCCCATAGAGCCAAATTGCGAGGCCCAAAGGGCCAAGAGTATAGGTTGGTTTTTGACCCACATCAAAAAGAAGTCACACCAACTACACCAAAACAAACCAAACAAATTAACAAATAGAAACCGAATTAAAAAATACAGTGACAATTGAAGTAAAGTATTATTGTTGTAGTAACATTAACAAAAGCAGTATACACTACACACTGCAGCATCACACTGTAAATTGTACTTCATGAATTAACTGTTGCACTGTAGGTTAACTGCTGCGTGCCAGCAATGAGATAAAGTCACCAAGGTGTTATGCACTATTGTGTCAAATCTAAGTATTCAGTTTCAAGCCGTATCCTCAATATATGCTATCATAACACTTGTTGTTTAACACACTTCTTACAACCAGAAGAGAGCTTACACAGTGTAATTACAATGTCATATAGTCATGCAATATGCTTAGAACAAAGTAGGTTTATCATCCAGCGAGCATTTATGTTAGTTACTACGAACATATTTAGAATCTGTACAAATTGCAGCAGGTTATTGCCAAACCTACACTGTGGAAAAACATTAGCTACGACTACAGTATGCTGATTACGGTGAAAACAAAAAACACCATACATTGTGTGTCAAGTGTACATTAATACTGCTTCTCAAGAACAACACTGACATTGAAATCCCATCCTCCATAAAAGAAGAACGTCATCTGTACATGCCTACACATTAACTAGCGTACCACCAACATAGCAGCCAATAACAGCAACTGATGCAGACCAGATGCACTCTTGACGAGTACCACTGCCAACAGTGTGTTNTTTATTATACTCAGTTATTGGTAATAATTGTGATTTGTAATCACTTCACAAGTGATTTTACCATCACTGTATACTTGGTGTAATTACTGAGTAGCAGTGCATTGCCGTCTGCGGCTGTGGCAGTATACATAAGAGCAGAGTTTATGCGGACATGAGTGACTGCTACATAGTAGCTTTTACATTGCTTTCAGGAAGACTGGGTGGATACCGTACAATGTGGCGGCTGCTTGTACGACAGCATCACTTGCGGGTGACGCACGACACAGTACGACTGATGTTACGCCAGATGGATCCTGTTGGGGTCGCTGAACGGCAGCATCATCGACTTCGGCGTAGAACGTACTCCAGTCAAGGTCCGAATGATACATGGCATGTGGACGGCTACGACAAACTGGGGCCATACGGCATATTCATCAATGGGTATGTTGCAGCAATAATTAGCCTACGCAAAATGTTTTTCAGAGTGCAACATCACCACAGTAATTCTTGCTGCATTTTCTTGAATGCACAGTGTAAATCAGCAGCACTGAAATCTTACACCAGTACAGGCACTGTGTAAGATATTCATGCTGCCTGCAGTACATGCTGCTTATGAAATTGCTTCACAGGAATGCACTGCACTCAACTGAAACTCAAACTCAACTCAGCCTTCTCTTCTGTGGCCAGATCACTTGCATTCAGTATGAATATCACAGCATATAAACCGAAACGTCACAATGCTGCATGAAACACATAATGCAATTCACTATGTCGAAATACTCGTAATTATTTACATTTAATTTTCACGTTTTACTTTCAACTTGTAGCTTACATGCATGATAGTAATACATGCCAATGCGTTTGCACAGGTGCATCGATGGATATTCGAGAAAGATCCTGTGGCTAAAGTGTGCTCACAGCAACCACCATCCTGGCGTCATTGCATCCTACTATCTGTCATGTGTTGACTTCGTCGGTGGCTATCCTGCCAAACTGCGAACTGACTGTGGTACTGAAAATGTGCTGATAGCTACTATTCAGTCATTTGCAGCAGGTCGGCACATTTACGGCACGTCACCAGGTAACCAGCGCATTGAGGCCTGGTGGTCGTTTTACCGCCGTCAACACAGCCAGTGGTGGATAGAACTGTTTGAAACGTTGGTTGCTGCTGGGTCCTTCCGTCCAGGGAATGTGCATGAAACTGACTGCCTGCGCTTCTGTTTCATGCAAGTCATACAGCGTGATCTAGATGCTGTTCGCAGGCAGTGGAACACGCACAGAATACGGCCCACTGCAGGTGCTGCATGTCCGGCAGGTGTACCGGACGAGCTGTATTATTTGCCACATTTTCCTGCTACAGACAGGTTGAACAGGAACGTGGAACCCCTGCCAAACGACGTCATGCAGCAGTTGGAACAGCCACGCACATGTGCAGATGCAGATTTTGAAGACTACCTGCAGTACATGTGCAGCTTTCATCAGCTGTCATTACCCTCGGACTCTGAGTCTGCAGTGCAGCTGTATCACCGTCTGTTGCCATTCATGTGATTCCGTACGTTTCCGTTCTGCTGCACTTGTGCGTGTTCTGTCAGTCTGCTCATTGACCCTCCTGGGTTTGTACCGTGACAGACCACCCACCCTTGACAGTTTGCTCTTAGATTTCCAGTAAAATGCTGCAGTTAAAAATGTCAGTGGTTTGACTTATAGCAGCTCAGCTGTTTCAAAATCTGGGTCGCACATTTTGGCACTTCCCCCCCCCCGGGAGATATAAGTATGGGTAGTGGGATATTTTAGATATCTGGTGAAGTTCAGCCAGGGCTGCCAGTGACGCCGACCATTTTTTAAATATTGTGTGTCTTTCAGTTTCTTGTAATTGATCTGCTTGTGTAACAAAACTTGATCCCAAATTGTTCTGATCACACGCTAGTTACTCACAGTGTATTTATACTATCATGTACTGGAAGCATTGGTACACATTAGCATGTATGTTGTACATTGCTTGACATAATAGTGTGCAAACTATATGCCGTGTACCAGAAAGTGGGCTACCTACAGGTGGCAGTATCTTTGTCAAATCTTAACCTATTTTCCGAAATCCTTACACCACTGGAAAAGCAGCAAATTTGAAACGAAATAACAGCCAGAAGTTACTTCAACCACGTCGTATGCATGTGGCTGGCGCACGGCATATGCAAAACAACTTACAGTTGTCTCACTTAAAGAAGCCACTCCGTACCCAGATCTGCAGATGCAACCCTTGAAACATCCGTGCACTAATTAATGCTTGCGATCTTAATGCATGCAGGCAATAAAAAATGACAAATGCAGCAGCAGTTGTAAACAGCAAGCACCAGATGTGAACTGTTGGTCATGCAGCACATATGCATATAGCACCATGGTAATACTGATACAATGTAACAGAAGAAAAAGGAAACAAACCATTTGGCACATAGGCATCTATGCAAGTAATCAAGTTCAGCATTTTATCCCGAACAGACTTGTGAAACACAGCAAAATAATGGACGAAAAATCACAGCAAATTAAACATTGAAAAAGACTAGATTTCTGACCGCCACAACTCTGCCAAAAAGCAAAGCAAACCTAGGACATTCATTGTTGTGTAAAAACAGCAGGAATACAATAGCACCAACACAGTCATTGACAATGTGACCAGTAACAATAGAAAACCACAAGCTCTGTAGTTTGACTAATTGGCCAATAAAAGCAGCACCATTATGTCATCATAACTATGCCACAGTTAACACTTTGTAACCTTCGTTTGCACGACTAGACAGATAACCGTAATCTGATAGAATCTGCATGTTCTGTTCTGCAAATGCATTTGAAATGCAGCAGTCAAAATACAACATTTGCAGTGGATACTGCAAATTTTGACACACGTGTAACAACTAAGCATAGCCAAAGCCGTGGCTATTCTTAATGCCGAAGGCAAAGGCCTGCACAAAAGCATCATAGGATGCGTGCTTCACTGGCAGCAGGAGACAGCAGGAACAGGTGTGGGCTTTCGGAAATGCTGACTGCTGCCCGTCTTGTTCACACTCGTGAAGAAAGGCAATACTTGGACTTGGATGAAGTCCTGCAGGAGGAATGCGTCTCACGCCTGTGGCGAAAAACAGGACCTCTTCGAAGTTCAGACTGCTCTGTCCACCTGTGAATTACAGTAAGGGCAAAATGTTAACACATCAGTACTACAGCACCGGATATTTTGCATTTGTAATACAAAATCTAAATTGTGGGTGATGCGTGCAGCAGGCTGTGCTTCGGGCGTACTAGATCAACAAGATGCCCTTTCCCATGATGTACGTGCATGCTGATATTTGTTGATATTTATAAAAAAAGTTGTCATATTTTTATCTCTGCCAATGGAAAACATCCTCATCTTTTTGGGACATGATATGCATCGTGACAAGCAATGTACCTTTTATGTCCTCCAACATGTCAAGCCACCAGGCGTAGACCAGATTCTCCTGGGTCCGCCTGTTGCTGCCTGGTGTTGACAACTGTGGGGCAAACATTGCCTCAACCGTTTCTGCAGTCAGACTCTCAGATCTGCTGCACATCAAGTGCTGAAACACATCTGGATGTGCCTTCATTGCATCAAGCACACCCAGTGCTGCCAGTCCCTGCTTGAAGCTGCAAAGCAGGACAACAAGCACCGTTCACACGTAGTGCATAAATGATTTTGCAAAAAATGCTTGTTCACACTGTTTTGATGAAGTATAACGATTAGCCTGCAATGACAGCATGTAATGAGGACTACAGTGGGTACACTGAGATTGCTCCAGCGGGTGTACAGAGTGTCTCCCTTCACATAAACAAAAAGGAAAGATGCCTACCGTTCCAGAGCTGATCTGGTACGCCCGAAGCACAGCCAGTTGCACGCATATGTCAGCATCTTGTCGCGATCAGCAATATGTCGTATGTGTGGCGACACACCAGCTACTTCCAGCCACTCCACGTTCTGCAGACGCGCGTTGACTTCCGCAATGTCAGTGGTCAGCTGCAGCTGTATGACATTGCAAATACATACTTGTAGTACACAGTGGTCCAAAGAAACCCGGTCTACTCTACAAGTGCCGTAGTTTTCTTCGTGTTTTTATTTAACTTATTTAGCCAAAGTCATGACAGTTATGGCGCTTCAAAGTAGGCTGGGATTTCTGGAACCACTGTCCTGCTGGAAACTTCATGCAGAGGGATGCCGGTAATGACTGAAGCAGTGGAAAATGAAAGTGAAAAGGTTGGACTGTACACGAATGTCGGAAAATGCAGTCTTGATCTCAAACGATTGGAGAGATGATACAGAAATAAAGATAGGAGGTTCAGCAGTTGACACAGTTGAAGATTTCTGCTGACAGGGAAGACCAGTTGTGTGCCAACTGACGAGTAGGTCAGTGCATGTTAAGCTCACCACTTTAATTTACCTGCAGCAAGTCCTGCTTCATGCTGGAATCGGGCAGTGACTGTAGTGGTACGTCCACATTTTCCGGTTGCCCAATCATTGCCTGAAACAGTTCTTTGGCCAGAAATGAAGGTGCAGGACCCTCATTGACCATAGACACTGCCAGGACTACGCCTGCGACATAATAGTCGTCAGCATGGGCAGCTGAAATTACAAAACCCAACAGCATACAATGTTATTCCGGTGAAGTGTGCTGTAAGTTGTTGACTTTAGTTACATTGGGTGACTTGCTAAAAAAGGGTTGAAGAGTACCCAAAATGGATTGTCTAAACAGAAAATCGACTGTTTCAGATCAAATTTGGTCTTTTTGGTTTTTCTGCTCATTAGAATTATCATAAAATTTATGGATAATTCCCAAGAGTTCCAAGACATGTTTATATCAAGTCGTCCATTGCATTTGACTCGTAATGAGTGCATACGTTCTTACAGTGATGAAGTCTGTGTCCGTATCCATAACAGTATGAACTGGCACGAGATTATTCGAGGACTACGCCTGCGACAATACAGATCCGCACATTTTCAACAAAAAAACACTTCCATTCGTTACCTTGACTGACAACATTCAGGTGCTTAGCGTCAGCTGGGCCAATGAAGACGGGACTTGACGTTGCTAAGAAGTCAGTAAGCAGTTGGAGGAACTCGCGTCTGGGACCGCCCTGATCCACAGCACCCTCAGACACACCGATGTCATCTGTGAATTTCACGGACATGGCATGCCGAGGGTCAAATGTTGGGCGCAAGATCGTGCGTCTGGCTCCCTCCCAGATGTGAGCGCGGCTGATACTGAACCTAGTAACGCCAAGGTTGGCGTCCACGGTGGACCGCAACGCTGCCAGAATGTCTCTGGCTGTGGCGTTACTGTTGTCATTGACCTCAGTAGCACTACACAACGTAAATTGACAACACCATCAATAGCATCAGCAAGTGGTTACAAACCTTCTAGCTAATAGCTGATGCAATTGAGTTACCAGTACAGCACAACCACGTGACTCGAAACAAATTCAATGCAGGTACACAGAGACAGTTGCTGCTGTTCCAGGGCAACTAAATCAGCACATCTACATCACCACCACCAACTGGCAAAACGTGCAGATTTCTTCAAATATAACAAAACGAAAAAACACACTGATGGAAAAGCATTGCAAATGAATGAAAGATCAGTGTGGCAATATCGTCATAGCTTACTGTGAATCCAACAGACTGGCAGTCACAGCAGCCTGCAGTTGCACATCGTCATCATTGTCTGAGTCACTGTCTGACAGCAGCGACACGTAAGACTGGTAAGCAGTGGGCATACCGGTAGCATGTCTGTTGCAAAACACCAGCAATTTCCTGACAGTCATGATAGAAGTACTAAGTAGCTGTCATCAAACAACTGTTAAAAAAGCTGTGTGCAAGTAAGGCCTAATGCTTTGTATATATCTTTATTCGCTTCAAATCGCAACACGTAATGAAGGAAAAAACTGCAGTGCACTATACACAATTACAGGAGAGAAGGTTTCTTATAGAGTAAAAAAGTAGAATCATACACAAGTAGCCTAATGAGAGAGATGTAAAAAACACACACAGTTACACAGACAGATTGTACACACTGACAGATACAACAGCAGTACAGCAACGCAGCCTATCACGAGTAAGGGCAGCATAATGTCGTCAAATTAATGTAAAAGGGTACATGTAACAGTATATCAAGTAGCATATATACATTAGCTAAAGCACTAACATCGTATCTGTCATGGCTCCAGTTGATCTTGCTGCAGCGGTGAGACGCTGTTGGTTGTTAACGAACAGTGGCCGTGCCCGTACCTGCACTTCACCCTGTAATACGAGGAGTAAATTAGCACCTACAAAAAATTATCTCTGTTCAAATCAGGACATTATGTATCACATGAAGAAACTAGATTGCTGTTTTATTTGAAGATATTAGGACATGTTAAAATGGTTCATTTTTTACCGGTGAACTAACTTGATTCACAAAAAAATGTACAGATAAGAAGAAATAATAATGGCTTACACACGTATGCTTGTGCATGTTCAAAATTCAAGCTGCATAGCCATACATTACGGTAACAGAAACTTTCGCTTTGGGAAAGAGGCATATGAAGTACGCTATAAGGCTGTCATACCGAGGGTGTAGCAGCTTGTTGAGTAGTTTCGTCGGTGGTCTCCTAATGACAAACACAGTGACAAATTGACAGTTTACAATACTGTCAAATGCTGACAAGTAATGTACATCTGGACAGCTGGATGACAGCTGTGGAAGGATCAGAAGGTGGAGAAAGGGAGAACAAAGAAAAGAGAGGAACGGGAAATAAGTGAATGCAGAATGCAAGCAGAATGGAATGCACTGAAGGCATATGACCCTGCGGAATAGTTACTCCAATTGCAATGCCATGTCTGTAGACAGGCTGTGTTATTACAAGAAGCTGACGATGGTAAAAACAAGCCCATGAGCATGGACGAGCTTGCGCTTAGAACGTCAAGTGCTGGTGTCAACATCAAGTACAGCATGTCTTTCTGTCATTACAACACAAAATTTGAAAAGGAGCTACTAAATTATAAGTGCTAACAGTTGGTACAGCTTACCAAAGACTGATCAGAGGTTACTGGTAGCGAAGTTGCTGTTTCGGTGATATCACCTTGATTTTGATCTGCAGAAAATTGCAATGATAGTGATATGCAAATTGTGGGTTAGGTGACGTCATCCATACGCATACCATGGAATAGATAATTAGATAGTGGCAAATATATTTTCACACAAACATGTAGGATGTTTAAGAAATAACTGTGAAAACTGAAATTTATTAAATACGGATTCTGTCATAGTGAATTGCAAAACTTTTTGATCGCCCCTCGTACACTGTGTATTGACAAAGATCTGTCACCGATAGCTAGTGTTGCCACTAATTACCGTATGAAACACATATAGTATAATGTACCACTGTAAACATTTCAGGTCATTTCTACAAAACTTTTACACAGTAGACGGCCTCACCAATAGATGTAAACAAGAGCACTGCATAGCAGTGCATTATATGCCTGTGACCTTGACTGTTGAAGTTTTGGTCCCGGAGTCAATACCTAGTGTGGTCCATCCTTGACTGTGTATGACGTTTGCTCAGTTGCGGTGCAGGAATGCAAGTTATCTTTCAGATGGCAAAAGATATGACAGATGAAGAGTGTCATAAGAAGAAGAAAATGTGCTTTGTATTATCTATGGACTTGTAATTCAGCTCGGTCATATCACTGCACAAAACACATTTTTGCAGCAGAAAATAAACAAACCGTCAGCTGGAGAACTGTTACATTCTAGCTGCAGTACAGTTGATGATGCATCAGGATCACTGTCAGTGTCGCACTGAACTGAAATAACCGACAGAATACAACCAATGTCATGTACATCAATATTGGTTTTACTGTCTTGGAAACCCGGTTTTTCTGAATTGATGCATGTTTAGACTATAGCGTTATCCCAGTATGCCATTCATACAGTAGGTACAGTAAGTACTAAGGGCTGAGTCATGTAATTACTGAAAATAAGTATACTAAACAAACACTAAATGCTACATGACACAATCTGCAAAACTGGCATAGGATTTACTTTAGTTATAGTTTCAGTTTGCGTAGTTTGAGTAACATGAAATACCTGTGATTTCTGAATACAGAATTTGAAGTTGCAGCACTTATTTATTTGCAGACAAGAAGCAGTGGCTATGTCAAGAAGCAGTACTANATGTATATATCCCANAGTTCACTAGACTATTGATGACATGCTGTGTGACATTTGTTTTATGTTATACATACCATTTTATTACTTCTGTTATGGCATGCGTTCTGACATGTCATGTTATCAATAAACGAATATGTATGTATGTATGTATGTGACTATCATGCACTTTTCAGTACACATACAAGACAGTGTGCTGATAACTGATAACAATATTGCAGAAATGCACCACACCTGCTGCATGGTCTTCAACTTCACAGAGATACAAAACAAGCTTCTGAAATGCTTTTCCAATGAAAGTCTTGTATCTCTGTAGGGTGAAGACTTCAGCTGATGACCCGGGTATGTGTTGCACCATCTGACCATCCGGATACAGCAGCATGTATTCGGTGCGTGGCAGTGTACAATCACAAGCACAGTGCTTGTCAACAGCACATTGCAAGATGTGGTCTACTGTTGACTCTGGATCAACAGTCAGCATGACTGTAGCACCCCTGACCTTTTTGAGGCGACCATCTGCATAGTGCATACGTCCTACCTGAAACTGAAAACAGTGCACAATAATAATATTGTCATTAACGATATGATGAAGCTTAGCAAACTATGAGCATTAAGTGGTGGATATAACCTTATGCTGTGACAGTAAAACCTAGCAGCTGATTACAAAAGCATACAGGAGTCAGCAGCAAATTTGTTTACGGAGAGAGAACAAATCAAAGCATACAAAAACTGCAAGAGAAAACAGTAGCAATGCATCCTGTGACAAGTTCACAGCTCAGCTAGAAAGCTAAACTTTACAAAGCTGTTCATAACTACTAAGTCAGCAATCTAGCAAGCTCTAATTTATTTATTTAATATGAACATGGTACAATAGTACACAAATAAAAAGAAAATAAAACGTTAATACAATATTAATAATTAGTAGCAATACAAGTAATATTTTCAACATAAACTTGCATATACAGATCAAGTGGTGAAAATATTTTGATGCAGTGTATAAACTTCCTGCTAATGCAAAACATGACACTTACAGAGACAGCCTGCTTATTTTTCTTCTTATTCTTGGTAGTCTGGAAGTG
>Ga0049100_1000199_pt1 | contig 11883 bp, 10 predicted proteins | sample WorMetimpBELIZE2_FD_55036 | JGI IMG/M metagenome (GOLD analysis project Ga0049100, IMG submission 55036) | Marine gutless worms symbiont microbial communities from Max Planck institute for Marine Microbiology, Germany - Olavius imperfectus... | ecosystem: Host-associated > Annelida > Digestive...
TTTTGATTCCGCGCAGGAACAGGATAGATGGGAACTTGTTGCTTCTTCACCGAGGGAGCCAGGGACTTCTGAGCCCGCGCAAGGAGCTATACCTCCCCCTGTGGAGGCTTCTGCTGGTGCGCGGCCGCGGTCGGACTCTGACGTTGTGCCTGATGATCAGATGTTCCCTGAGGGTTCGGTGGCCGAGGCGCTTAATAGACCCGCAGGTGCAATGCCTTTTTCTGTTGTCGTTAATCCAAATTGGCAGCCCTCCATGTCGGTCGTTGATGAGGGTGAATCCCCTGATGGTGAAGGTTATGTGGTGGCGTAGTAGTCAATCGAGGAGACGAACAACAGAGATCATTTCGTTTTTCTTTTGTGCATTTTCTCAAGAGGGAGGCTTTGCTAGAAGAGGGGGATTACGGGGGCGTTCTGCTCGACTGATGTTGGATATGGTTTAAAGTATTCAGATTAAAATTAACCACATCAAATATTTTCATTTCGGCCGTCCCTCTTACAAATAAATGGGGTATTTAAGGAAATAAATAGGATTTTTGGGTAAATGGCCTGTTGAGAAATAAGAAGTTTTGAAAAAATATTCTTTCAAAACCTCTATCTCCTAAACATCCTCATTATCACTTTGCGCTTACACAAATACATTTTCATTGATCAGAAAAACAACTTTCTCTACTCTGGAGGACATTTGTGATTGGGGAGGGTGAGTCAGTTGAATGTACCGTTAAGTGTTCCATCTGTTGCGTGGGGGCGTCTTACTGCGTACGCGGTGGATCAGCTCCTGCGTTATCAGGGAAGGAAGAGGTCCAACCATGTGCTGGAGACCCTCCCCGGGGCTATTTCAAAGTGGACGCTTATGGTGGCGAAATCTTTTCCCGTTTCGCGCACGTGCGATTTTGTACGGAGAAATTGCTTAGTAGCGAATGACGATGACACCGAACAAGTGAATGCCAAGTGGGATCAAATTCGATTTTTGTCTGAGGTGATTGTTCCTATTGTTTTGGGCGCTTGTGTGGGCTGTGTTGCTTGCAAGTACTTGGGAGGTAGCCTGTGGATGTGGAGCCTAGATTTTTTCGTTGTCGGCGGTATGTATAGTGTGCGCAAGGTGATTAAGTCTTACGTTGGTTCGCAGGTGAAGAAACGGTTGCTAACGGATTTGCTTTCTGCAATTAAGGTGTGTGTATATCTCGTTTTAGATCGGAGGGCTGATTGTGGTTTCCCGTTTTTCGCCCACTTCATTCATGGGCTCCTTACGACTTTTGCGGGCCGTAATCTAGCTCGCGGTTTGACGTCTAATTATATTTACAGGGGGATAGTTAGAAAAATATCCTTCGTTGTTTTGATCTCTCCAGTGCAGAGAATTTTTAATAGGCCTTTACAATACAGTTTAATGTTTATGTGCGTGGATATAATTGCGTGCTATCTTGTGGGTTATGTGTTATCCCTGCTGGGAGCGTGATCTGGATGCGTGCGTTCAGGTTTTGTGGGGTGTTTGTTAGAGATGTCTATCCAGGGGTTGTCGGTTGTGTCTAGTGAGATTCTGTTGGGGGGGAGATCCTTTTTTCTTAACCTATAATAGAGTGCAGCCAGGGCGATGCTGGCAATCAACATGAGGGTTGTTTTTACTCCTAGGTGAAACATCAACTTTTTAGGGGCATTTGCGATTAGGTTGAGTAGAAATGAGGCGTAGTGGCTGTTAATAAAACTGACGCCAGGAATGAATAGACCCAATATGGCCCCTCCCATGAGCAATACAAACAGTGGAGGAATAAAGAGGTTGTAAACGAGGGATATGAGGGGAAATGAATGGAAGTGGAAGATAAGTAGGGGGAGCGTAAAAATTAGTACAGCACCATTCAGTGCCAGTATATTGCGGATGTAAGCACAAAAAAGATATCCCCATTTGTCGAGGAGGGGCATACGTTGTAGTTGCTCAAAGGGGCGTTTGGGTAGTAGGAGCTCCAGTTTTTGCTGAAATTTTTTGTAAAATATGAGGATGCAGAGTGTTGCGCCAAAACTCAACTGAAAGCCAATATCTACTATAATGAGGGGATTCAATAGAGCAAAGAGCAAGGCGATTCCCAAGGCATTCAACGCTGTGGGTCTAAATGAGAAGAAGATGCCGATCGTAAATGTTATCATGCCGATCCATGCGCGGTTGATGGAGGGGGCTCCGCCCCCTATGTAGAAGAGATAGGCACAGAGGAGGGGGATCAGGCAGGCTGTGATACCCTTCTTGGGAAGAAAGAGTTTTAGGAGGAGAGCTAAGCATAGAGTGAGGATGGCAAAGTGAAACCCCGAGATAGCGAGTAGATGCTGTAGTCCTACTCTACCAAATTGATAAGAGAGGATGGGGCTCTCGAGGTTTCCCGTAAATAATACACTCATCAGCTCGTAAGAGCATTTGTCTTTGTAGTGGGAACGGAGCATCCTCCTTACCCACTCTTTTGCTTGAAATCTCCACTCGGCTAGACTAGACGTGTGTTTAATTTGGAGCCACTCTCCCGCTCCTTTCAAGATATAGCGAAAAGGGGCGATTTTTATGAGGGTGGCCGAAGGGATGAGGTAGTCGCAGTGGGCTTTTGGACGGTTTTTTTTGTGATGCATGTAAAGGCGGCAAGGAATGCGATACCACATTTTGCGCCCTTGTCGAAATGCCTTCACCTTTCCCACGTAGACTAAGGAAGAGTGGAAGGGACCCTTATGCCGCCTAACCTCTTCGATGTGGAAGAGTGCTACACCCTCTCCGCCCTGAGGGAAGTTGGGGTAGAGGCATTTGAAATATATGAACCCCATCAAAACGACTCCCCACAGTGCCTTCTTGGGGATGAGTGGGATGAGGGTGAGCAGGTAGAGGTGGCAGGCACCCGCAAGTCCCAGCAAAAAACAGAGCGCCAAATAGAGCGCCGGATACCGCTTCCACAAGATCTCCGAGCGACTGTTCATACAGGGAGGCTATCATAGAAAGGCTTTTTTCACTCTCCTCTTTTTTGGAGTGAGGTCGATCCTGTCAATGCCTCATCGATTGGTGTACGGATGATGTGGGCACTGCAAGAGTTAGTGAAGTATTGAAAGCTCCATTGGAGGATAACGCTAAAACGGTTACGGCAACCCACAAGGTATAAGATATGGATGAAACACCAGAGGGTCGAGGCGAAAAACCCACTAAAATAGAAGTGGCGGATATAGCCCACGGCGCGATTTTTTCCAACGGTGGCGATACCTCCTTTATCGAAGTAGGAGAAGGGAGGTCGCTCGGATTTGGAAAGGGTTTTCTGGATGATTTTGCCGACATAACGCCCCTGTTGAATGGCTACTGAGGCGGTGCTAGGGAGGGGAAAGCCATCTTTTCCTGGGCAAAGGGCCGCGTCGCCAATGACAAAAACTTCGGGATGTCCTGGGAGGGAAAGATCGGGCCCGACAACCGCACGCCCCTGGCCATCTACGGGGGTGTCGAGTGTCTTGATGAGTGGGGAGGCTTGATTGCCAGCTGTCCAAAGGACATTTTCTGTTGCGATAAGCCTCTTTCCAGCCCTCACCCCCCTACGATTGATATTTGAAACTTTTATCCCAGTAAGAACCTCTATTCCCATCTTTTTTAAAGCTTTGTGGGCACGCTTAGAGAGTGTTTCTGGGAAAGAGGGCAGCACTCTAGAGGCAGCATCGATGAGATAGATCTTAGTCTCTCCAGGGTGAATACGGTGAAAAGTTTTAAATGATTTTTCTTGAATGATTGCAGAAATGGCTCCTGCCATCTCTATCCCAGTAGGGCCGGCGCCGATGAGTACAAAGGTCAGATAATTTTTTCGCTCCTTCTTATTGCTTATGCGTTCTGCTTTTTCAAAGGAGAGCAAAATTTTTTCTCGTATCTTTAGTGCGTCGTCTATAGTTTTTAGTCCCGGTGCGACCGCGGCCCATTGATCATGTCCAAGATAGGAGGGGGTGCTTCCCGGTGCGACTACGAGGTAGTCGTAGGGAAGCTTTTCTCCCGTTGCTAGGAGGATGTATCGATTTTTCTTGTCGATACTTTCCACAGCGCTCATCCTCACCGAGGTGTTTTTTTGGCGGAAAAAGAGTTTTCTTAGGGGGGTGGCGATATCGGCTGGTGAAAGGGCGGCACCGGCAACCTGGTAGAGGAGTGGTTGGAATAGATGGTGGTTTGTTTTGTCGATGAGCAGGAGCTTTAAAGGGGCTCTGTTTAACGTCTTAACGACATTAACGCCCGCAAAACCTCCACCAATCACAATGACGTTACTAGCTGTGTGCATCCAATTTTTTCGTTAGCAGTTAACATCAATACGAGAAGGGGTGTCAGGAGATCCTTGCATTGCTCTTTAAGTGTACTCCGCCCTTCGTTATAACGGCTTACGCGGTAGCCCCCGTCAACCTTCACCCTCTCATATACCTCTCCACAGTTTTCAATATATGATCATTGAAAAAAAGTGCAAAGACTTTTTATGCTATCTACCAGATAGAGGTGAGAGTTTCTGGACGGGCTTGTTGTGCCTTCGTTGGTGGTCTGTTTGAGGTTGTTTGGTTGGTTTCGCCGGTTGAATAGGTGAGTGTTGGTATAGCATAATATGTGATAGCATGAGTGTCTTACATAAAATTTCTTGCAATCGACATCCTCCGTTGTGGTGATGAATAAAGCTTCTTTTTCCCTTAAGTCATCGCATCTTGTGCGGGGTATGCCTAGAGAGGAGGGGGGACTGTCTCTCTTAATTGAGTGTGTGGTGGTAGTGAAAAAGGTTGTGGTTTAGCTACCTTATGTGGGTTGGATAATTTTGGGTTTCCATGTATGAGATCGGAGGATCTTAGTTTTTCTCGTATTTCTGAGTCGGGTGATTTTTATTTGGAGAGCATTTCATAAAAGTTGATGCTTTAGCAGTTGTTTCTGTGGATATTTTGGGCGTTGAAAAGTGCGGTTTTATAGGTCATAGGGCCTCACATTTATTGTTTAGGCTGTTTTCTTAAGAGATGGAAAACGGGCTGTTTGATGAATATGGAATTGTGGCGTGTTTGATAGTGGGAGGGAGGATATGAAAAAGTGGTGTGTATCTTGAGTTACTACGAGCATATGGGGTCTTCCTGGAAGGGCTGTTCGAGGACAAAAAGGTGAAGAAAAAACTTGCATCGGTTACAAAGGTAAGAAATCATTTGGGACTTCATATAAGACCTGCGACGATCATTGCTAAGATTCTTCAGAGGTCCAGGTCAAAAGTCACGTTGGTTTATAAGGAGAAGTCTGTCAATGCCCGTAGTATCATGAGCGTGATGACCCTGACGGCGCCGCAAGATGCGAAAGTAAGAATTGAAGTGGAGGGGGTCGATGCAGAAAGGACTCTCTCTGAATTGCTTTATGCTTTTGAGACACAGTTTGAAGGGGATGTTTAGCAATGCCTAAAGTTCTTGAAGAAGTTCTTTTGAAAGGCATTTCTATTAGTAAAGGGATAGTGATTGGGCGTCTTTTCTTTTTAAAGAAAGAGGGACGGAAGCTACCGCCCTCTAAGATCTCTATTACGTTTTCCGAAGTTGAAAAAGAGGTGAAGAGGTATCGTCGTGCGATTCATATTAGTCGCGATGACCTCAATGACTTGCAGCGGTTTCTGGCTAGAGAGGGTTCCTCGGAGGCTGTCGCGATTATCGATACACACATCCAAATGTTGGAAGACCCCTTCCTCACTACCTTTATGGAGAAGAAAATTCGTGAATGTTTGAAGAATGCTGAGGTTGTGTTTTGTTCAGTAATATCTAACTATGAAAAAAGCCTTTCACGAGAGGAGGGGAGCGTTTTTAAACAAAGGCTGCTCGATGTCAGGGACATTTCAGAGCGCATTTTAGGGAATCTACATTTAAATCAACATGGCTCAATGGAGGTTGTTATCCCGCAAGATTCAGTGGTTTTCACTGAAGAGCTCATTCCTTCGACCATTGCTAGGGTCTCCAAGGAGCAGGTATTAGGGTTTATTACGGAGCGGGGGGGGGCAGCCTCTCATTCTGCGCTTATCGCTCGCTCCAAAGGTCTTGCATATATTTCCAACATTGGGGTAGCTACGCTTTACCCTTTCAGCGCGTGCATGGTGATTATGGACGGGGAAAGTGGAGATGTCATTATCAATCCTACAAATAAGACGCTTTATGAATATAAACGAAAAAAGGAGCGGCATAAACAGAGGCAATCCCAGGTTGTAAAAAATATAACGGCACAGACGAGGACTGCCGATGGGGTACAGATAAATGTGTTGGCAAACATCGAAAATCTGAGTGATCTCGACCTTCTCTCCTTTTATAAGGCCGAAGGTATTGGACTGTTTCGTTCGGAATATCTCTGTTTAGGTAGAGAGTTTCGGACTTTTTCTGAAGAGGAGCAGTTTGCTCTTTATCGACAAGTTATGGAGAGGATGCGAGGGTTGCCCGTCGTTTTCCGAGTTTTTGATGTGGGAGGGGATAAAGGGGATGTGCCCCCCTACCATTGTGAGCCGAATCCCGCGTTGGGGTGCCGTGCGATTCGGTATTTGTTACGTAATAAAGAGCTATTTACGCTGCAACTTAGGGCTTTGCTGCGCGTCAGTTTAGATGGAGATTTGCATATCTTACTCCCCTTAATTTCTGATGTTTCAGAGTTGTTGCAAGCTAAAGAATTGATTCAGAGAATTGCAATAGATTTATGTTCTGAGGGTTATGAAATTGCCAAAGAGATTTCTATCGGTGCTATGTTGGAGGTTCCCTCTGCCGTAGTGACTTGTGATCTCATTGCTAGGGAATGTGATTTTGTATCTATCGGAACAAATGATCTTATTCAGTATACTTTAGCAGCAGATCGTGCAACCCAAGATGTTCACTCCTTTTATCAACCGACCCATCCCAGCATCATCTGGATGATCCGGCATATTATTAAAGAGGCCGCTAAGTCTGACACATCTGTCAGCTTGTGTGGAGAGATGGCATCAGACCCGTTGATGGTGCCCCTCCTCATCGGGCTGGGTATACGCAAGCTTTCATGTGCTTCCCGCTATATTCCCCTTATCAAAAAAATGATTGAGCGGATTTATTTAAAGGGGAGCGAAGATATTGCTGAGGAGATATTGAAAATGGAAACCCATGAACAGATAAGCACCCTCCTCAAAGAAAAATACCAAAAACTCGTCTTTGAAATATCATAAGAACCAGGCCTCTCGCCCCTAAGAGCTGCGGGCAAGGAGGGGCATAAACAGAGGGGCGGGCGGGCTTGCACAAAAGCACATCATGGAAGCATCATCGGCTCTTCTTGAATCTTTGACGTAGCTTCCTTAAAGGCCACAACGATGAGATCTTGCAATCCCTCGATATCTTCTGGATCGACACATTCAGGATTTATCGTGATCTTTTTGAGTTCTTTGTCTCCCGAGAGGGTCACTTCGACTAAGCCATTTCCCGCACTCCCTACGACCTCAACACTTTGCATGTCTTCTTGCATCTTAGTGAGTTTCTCTTGAAACTGCCTAGCCTGCTTCTTCATTTTGGCATAGCCACTACCCATGGGGACACACCTCCAACAGTCAATTTAAGTCATTTTATCTTATAGATCCGTTAAGTTCAACACTCGCAAAATAGATCACCCGTTCATGTCTGATTTTTTTTTTGAGGTTGATGGAGGAGCTTTGCAATGTAGTGGGATCCGCCTCTGAGGGGGGTGCGGGTGCAGGGGCTTTAGATCTATCTACTTTAGTCTCTACCGGAGGCGAATCAGCAGTTGCGAATTCTTCTTTAAGTTGCTCTAAACGTTCAACAAGGGTCTCAATGTGGATCTTGTTTTTGGAGCGAAGGATATGCAAGAAAATAATTTCCAGATGCATCTGCTTAAAGGGAGTGTGTTGCATTTTTTCTTGCATATCGAGCAAGTAATCTAAAATCTCTAACACCTGGTCGCGTGAATAGTAGTGTGCCGATTTTTCATACGCTGGGGCGCTTTTCTGTCCGGCGTGGGTAAGGGCAATATTGCGATAATGTTCGGTGAGGAGTTCCAGACAGTAGCCCAAGTGATATCCCTGCGTAAATATTATCTCAGATAGCTCAAAAGCAAAAGCCAGATTACCCTCTTCTGCGGCCTTGTCAAGACTGGCGAAAAATGTTGAGGGGAGGAGACCCAGCAGTTTGATTACATGCTCCCTTGTAATGGGCGGCTCTTCGTAACATACCAATTGATCGAGCAGAGATTCTGCGTCACGCAGGGAGCCCTCTGCGTAGTTCGCGATGAGATCCAACGCGCCACCCTCTATCTCTATGTTGAGTTGGTTGCTAATGACTTTTAATTTAGCCCTCATCTTTTTTTCCTGAATAGGCTTTAAGTCGAACCGCTGACATCGGCTAATAATAGTTGGTGGGAGCTTATGCGCTTCTGTTGTCGCAAAGAAGAAGAGGACATGTCTGGGAGGTTCTTCCAACGTTTTTAAAAGGGCATTGAAAGCCTCTTTAGTTAACATATGGACCTCATCGATGATATACACCTTATAACGCCCATGAGGAGTGGCATAATTTACTGTTTCATTCAAATTGCGAATATCATCAATTCCTCGATTAGATGCCCCGTCGATTTCGATCACATCGAGGGATCCCCCCCCTGAAGTGATCCCCTTGCAAGACTCACAAGTGTTGCAGGGCTCTTGATCTTGGGAGAGGTTGGTGCAGTTGACCCCCTTTGCAAAGAGACGGGCTAGGGTGGTTTTTCCCGTTCCTCGCATGCCGCAAAAAAGGTAGGCATGTCCCACCCTCTTAAGGCGGATGGCATTTTTTATTGTTTGAATGATCGTATCTTGCTCATACACCTCACGAAATTTTCTGGGGCGAAACCTACTTGCGATAACTTGATATGTTTTCATCAATCCACCCACTTAACTGAAGAGAGGCGAGTACCCGCATGGATGCACAACTACGACGCACTCCTGCGGGTCGATTTTAAGGGTGGCTCCCCTTCTTTATCAAGCTATTTTCTGGATTTTGCTGCAAGCAGCTGTAGGGAGGACCTTATCGCATGCTCTCCTAAGGGGAAATTTCTCCTTTATCCCCCAAGCTGCAAATGGTTGTCTCCTCTGAGGTGGGGATTTGCCGCTATTATGCGCTCGGCAGCGTGGCGACTCAAAGCGCAGTTGTAGTGACCTGGACTAAGTGATATGAAAGCTCCGATTCCATCAAATAAACCCCCACCAGAAGGAAGTGCTCCTCTTATCTCCTCGGCATTTGCCAATGGAGTGCTACCTGGATGTTCATAAGGATAGACCACGAAAGCTGCATTAAAGGTAGCTGCGAACTGGATCTCGATAAATCCTCTCTCCCCACCTTGCCCAGCGCTTTCTTCTTCCAGATGTCCCATAACCCATAGCTCCAGCGCAGAGGCGGCACTTTTTGTCCCAGCTCTAATACTCTCTATCATCGCTGGGCGAGTTGTTCCTCCATATGTATCTCGAATATCTTCGTCTGAAATCGAGTTTGAAGTTATTGCTTCTGGAAGGTTGGTGTTTAAGATGACTTGTGGAATATCCTCAAGGTTTACGGGGTTAGCCAGGAAGTCGGCAACCGCGTTCCTTGTTCGTTCTACGAAGTTCTCTTGAAACTCCTCCAGAGACCCAGGAGCAGGCCCATCAGCGCATGCTTTCACATATTTGAGGGTAGCGAGGGCTCTATAAGCGCAAGCACCATCACCCCTTATTGGCAAGATATACGGGAAGTGGGCGGTAACAGCATGCAGACCATTCATGAGGGCTGCGAGCCTTTCTCTATTTCGCTCATCATCATTAGAAAAGACTCCCCTGAAGTTTTCTTGGCAGAATTCTACTAAATCCTGCACCTTAGTTTGGGAAGGGGAGGGAGATCTTTCGCTCATTCCTTCTCTTGGTGGTATAGCAGCATTTAAATTGGCAATGAGTTCTGTTAATGCGGCGCTATTACTTTGTGAGAAGGAGTCAGAGCGCGAGAACTTTCTATGGAGGAGGTCTAATTTGTTGGAAAATACTCGCAAGTCATTTGTATTGTTCGAGCCGATGAGTGCTTCTACGTTGATATTATCGGTGATTCTGCGAGCGACATCATTTTTATTAAAACTTACGTTACACATGACGGCCCATATATAATCGAAACAAAAGAAATATGACCGTGCCCTCTTTCCCCTCGCTTCGCCAAGCCTATCTGTAAGGAGTTCTCCCCTTTCAGGCCATGCATTCACCTGTTCTAAGATTCGAGATCCTATTTCCATACCGAAACATCCCCATTTTATAAAAAAATTTTAACTTAACACGCGTTAAAATGCAATTTTGTTTTTTGTGGTTGATAAGGAGGGATGCTTTTTGTCCCATCTTCTAGAGGGACAAAAGTTTATCGAAGGGAAGATTGCTGCAGGCTCCTGTGCATTATGGGCCTGTTCAAGAAATAAGGCGGTTTGAAAAAATTTTCCTCCAGACGGCTCTAAGATGGACTATTACTCAAGCATATGTACTGCCTGCCGGTTGGGGCGCATAAGCTAGATTAAATCGATTCAATATAAAAGATTTAGGCATGTTGGCAATCAATATCGATGCTCAATAGGTATGCGTTTTTCAAAACCCCTTATTTCTTAACAGACTACCAGGGAAGACCCCTTAGTCGATTTGTGGGGGAGGAATTGCAAAACGAGAAAGCCCCGGCCCCCCACCAGTAAAGCGTGCCGAGAACAAGCTCAGGGTAACCAACGTTCAAGCCAAAAAGAAGGTCACCCAAGAGTAATGTAACGACCGCCGCTACCGGTAGCTGCGCTATTTTCATTACCGACTCTATTGGGAAGCCACTAACTCCTTCCTCCACTTGTCTACTTACCTCTAGAAAGGGAAGAATACCAATGTGGTGGACCAGAGATCGTAGATGACAAGCAATTGGAGGCCAAGAGGGGAAAAGAAATGTATTTGGGTTGCGTCATGTTGAATATTAAAGCCTTATTGAGGCTGTCGCAAGACAAAAATTACTGCTGCAAAGGGCTTTAGAATCNGTTGGTTTTCAATGCTTCACACAATTCGAACAGCTGTGGATTTGTTCACAAACTTTGTTTGCAAACAATCCCACAGCCGAGGAAGAAGAATCAAAAATGTGGGGGATGAAATTAAACCAGTGTCGACGCTTCGGAAGATTGATTACGACATTTCAGTTTTGCACAAGCTTGCGACATTTTAGTTTTGCGTTGACAGGTAGTTTGGTAGATTGTGTCGTCACAAGGGGCGTTGCCGTTAAGATAAGTTGCTGTTATACTGCGTATTGTTGAATATAAAGGGCCTGCTCTCGCTGGTAGATTTCCTCAGGTTCAACTTCAAATAAAAACCCTTTAGAGGGTATAATTCTCCTATAAGAAGTTGAGGATAAAATGAGTATGTTCAAATCCAGCCTCAAAGGAGAGCGAGATATGTTTGAAACCCATATAGAAGATTTAGCTCGCAAGCAGATCATCCTTATCGCAAACTGCTACATATCGTGAATTTTAAGAAATTATGCACATTCCTAAAAGCGCTTTTCTGTGAGGACAGAGGTCGTAAAGGGTATCGCACCACATTGAGTCGGGATTTGCTACCCTTGAGTAGTTACAGTGGATGGAGAATTTGAGCGATCGGGAGCTGAAGCGGTTTTTGCTAAGGAAAATGTTGCAGGAAAATTCTTTTGCGGCTTTTCCCTACTAGAAAAGACAGTGGATTATACTTATTTCTCACACTTAAAAGCTAAGATTGGAATTAAGCGGTTAGCCGGGTTGTTTGGGGCCTTCTAATAGCCCAATTGAAAAGTCATGGACTCATTAAAATTATCTCCAAGACAAGTCTACGCAATAGAGCGAGACAAAGGCGATAGAAAAAAACTTAAAGTCTTTAACAGCAAAAAAGGTGGCTAACAATAAACAAG
>Ga0049100_1000204_pt1 | contig 11559 bp, 11 predicted proteins | sample WorMetimpBELIZE2_FD_55036 | JGI IMG/M metagenome (GOLD analysis project Ga0049100, IMG submission 55036) | Marine gutless worms symbiont microbial communities from Max Planck institute for Marine Microbiology, Germany - Olavius imperfectus... | ecosystem: Host-associated > Annelida > Digestive...
TAAACTGGAAAAGATTCTCATGAAAGCGATCATCTTACGAGATATCGCTGGTAAGGACATCTACAACAGCGGTAAATATGGTACAAGCAGAGAGGTAAAGTAGAGCTCATAGTCCACAACGGCCATGCCTGGTCCAAAGACCTCCACTTNCCTCAAAGTAGAGAGGTGCANATTTACGAGGGCGACGTCTGGCAGGCTATAAGAGAAGCCACCCAGGGCCAGCCGTTAGCTGTCTGGCTCCTGGGAGGGGGTGACAACGACACTACGAGTCACCGCCAGCTCAAGGTCGACCAGTTTGTCCTCCTGGACGGCCGCACCTACAGGACGCAAGAGGCTCACAAGAGACTCCAAGCAATCTGTGCCCAACTAGGAGATCTTGATCTCGCTGAGAAAGCTTTCGGAGAGAACCACGCCGCAAGCATCGTGGCCAAAGAAAGAAACGGCTGGAAGCCGACTCCAGCCAGCCTTCTTGATGACATCCAAAAGGCTTGCGTGGAGCACGGCCACGGCGGTCTTTGGAACTCAATGCATTACGACACGAGGGACGTCGTCAGCATCGACATGAAGGCCTGCTATCCAGCTTCCTTCCGGGGAGAAGGCGAGGCCAAGCCCTATTTCGAGCGTTTCGGACACCCAACCCACCGTATGACCCGTGTGGCTATCAACGGTCCTCTTCCCCAAGACATTGGCACTGGGTTTGCTGAGGTCCAGGAGTGGGAGTTTAATGACTGCCACCCCGTCATCCTCGCGTGGTTCGGAAAGCATTTCGCAAAACACGGCTGGGCCCCAACACCTCTGCTTACCTTTCTAGTGGAAAAGGGCCTCCTGAAATCTCTCAAAGTCCGTGAAGCTATCGTCGCCTTCGAAAAGCAGACCGAGGTCTGGCTCCCGGAAGACCGCGACCAGGGGTGCAGCATCATAGGCAAGTTTACGCAGGGCAGCATGGCCGACGGAAAGCGGCTCACCCGAAGGCTTGTAATCGATCCCGGAGAGCTTGACTTCCTGGTCCGCGACACCCGCCAAAATGGCACGCTTGTTGGGGCCCCAGAAAGGTGCCCGCTGGGCCACGTCCTCACGTACTACGACGGCTCCCAGCCGCAGTACGCCCACCTCAGGGCCTACATGCTGGCCTACGCCCACATCAACCTCCTCTCCATGCTTTCGCGATTCGAGCCCGAGGAGGCTGTCAGNATGGCCACCGATTCCCTCTATGTCCAGAAAACAGCACTGCACAAGCTTGAAGGAATCCAGTCATATGTCGCTCCAAAAGCCTGTGACTGCGGATATAAATATTGCGGCTCATGCATGACGGGGCAAGTGTATCTTCCAACAGTTGCCCCCGCCCAGTGGCGCGACAAGGGTGAGCAGGTGTATATGCCCATGGAACACGCAGCCTACTTCCCGAAGCCCGAATACAAGAAGCGTCAAAGAGAACTCCCCATCAGCACTGCGCCCCGCCACGACGACCCGCTGTCAAGGCATAAGTTGAGTTACCTGAATGGTGGCGGTGGCAGCGGCAAGACAACGAGAGCGATTGAGCTATTCCGGACCAGAGATCCCCTTGTCTTCACCCCGACCCATCGCCTGGCAAAAGAAATGCGAGCCAGGGGCGTAAAGGCCCAGACTTACCACAGCTTCTTCCGCTGGAGTGGCCAGGCTGAGTGGACCCCGGAAAGGATGGGTCAAAAGTTTATTCCGAGACTCATCATCTGGGACGAGATCTGCACCGTGCCTCGGCCTATACTGGAGACTTTCCTCGACTGGCTCGAACAGAGAGCAGTCCAAGTCATCTGCTGCGGCGACCAGGGTCAACCACCGCCCATTGCTGGTGAGATGCCACACGACTGGCTGCGGCAGAAATGCAGCTACTACGAAGAGGTTGAGGTCGACCACAGAGCAAAAGACCCAGCCCTCAAAGCCCTCAAAAAGTGTATTCGCCTCAAGCCCGACAAAGTCCAATGCCAGGAAATGCGGAAGGCTCTCCTTGGCTGTCTTGGGTGGGATAGATTTGTCGAAGCTTGGAAGCCAGGCGACCTCATCTTGACCTCAAGACAGAAGGTGCGCAGTCGAGCAGAGGAGTTGCTATTCCAGCGCCACAAGGACCAATTTCCAGATTCGCCGGTGCCTCTCCTTTATCGCCCCAAAGACACCCGAAAACAAAACATACAAGTCACCATCCCAGGCACTAACCGCAAAGAAGAGCTGGTTTTGAACGACTGTGTGGATGTCAGCATAGACGCCGCAAAAGCGGCCATCCGCACTGAAGACTGGCGCCTCGGCTACGCCATAACGGTGCACTCGAGCCAAGGACTGACTATCAAGGACCCACAGAAGGTTTGGATCATCGACGACTATCTCCAGTGGTCAAACCTTGCATACCTCGCCGTTTCNNGGGTGGAGTACATGCATCAGCTCGAACGAGTAACCTGCCCACCGGAGGAGGGTTCCAGTGTGACAGAGCCACAACTCACAGANCCGCAGCTCCGCAAAGTCATANAGAGGAAGCTNGTTGCCTGCAAGCGCCAGGACGCGGTCAAAGGGTTGCAGTTTAACCTCAAGGTCGATCATATCCTAGAACTCAAGAAGGCCCAATCGAACTGCTGTGCGGCGTGTAATATAGAGCTACTCTGGGTCTACCANCCAAAAGACACACAACAGTTCAGTGTGGACCGGCTGGACAACACCAAGGGGCATACATGGGACAATGTGCGCATAACGTGCTTAGAATGTAATCGAAAAAGAGGTTACGCAGTCCTCAACGTCTGAGAACCCCATCTGGCGGCAGCTCAGTGTCATGTGGTACAACCAACAGCTCTTCCCGAACGAACCCCCGAGTCGGGCCATCAGCGAGATAGTACAAAGCAGGTTGTCCGCTTTGGCGGACTACATTGCGAACGGTGTGGATGGTCAGTGACCACACAGGGTCGGTCGCCCTTCGACGCCCACCTTCAAGCTCGCCCGGCTGGTATAGATAACGAACCTGAGCACCTGTGGGAACCAAAGGTTCTTGAAGACCAACGGTGCGACCTGGAACTGTAGAGGAGGGTTTTTGTGCAACCCGTGAAGCTTTGATAGCCTCAGAAGGCTTTCTACCGGTCAAACGAGTCGGTTCATCATTCAGCGTAGCCACAACAGCGGATAGCCTGGCCACCCACTCAGCTGACCTTTCTGAAGATCCCTGCGCAGCGAGCAGCATTTCTTGGGCGTACTGGTGCCCAAAGAGTCGCTCGGCCAGGGTCCGGTTAAAGCGCTCCACGATGCCTTGGTNTCGGTGGATGTCCACGCGGCCACGTCTGACAGAAACCCCATGCTTTGCNAGCACCTGGCTGACTGCGCCCATGAATTCACGACCCGGGTCAACTTGGAGCAAATTGGGCCACTTCAACGGGCCTCGCTTGTAAATGCGCGAGAGAGCATCAGCAACCTCCTTGGCTTCTTTTGTGCTTAAGGGCTCAGCCTCTTTGTAGCGAGAAGCCACATCGACAACGGTGAGGGCATACTTGAATGTTTTGCGCCCGAGGCGATCGTGTGGTAGAAATAAGAGGTCAGCCTGGTGGACCTCGTTTGGAGCGACAACGTCGAATTTTGGCCGTGGAATATGTCTGGGAGCCGGCAAGTAGATCTGCCATATAGCTTGACGTTTCAGCCAGTCGCGGGAAACTTGCTCCGAAACCTTGCCCGCAGCAGCAAGTTTCTTGATTGCAGCCAAACCACGCCAGTAACCCTTGGGGCTATAGTAGGCTTGTTGCAACTTATTGTCGGCCGCCATCAGAGCTAGATTCTAATAAGTCCAGCAGTCTCAAACACGCCTGCGCAGTACGCAAAGCACAAAAAACTGGTGATTTAATCTTACAGAAACCGGAAAGCTGCCCAGCCTGTCAGTGCGATGCCACCAACCATAAATGCAAGCTCATACTGTTTTTGGGCCTCTGAAGGTGAATAGTAGTCTGAGAGTTCTGGCTCCTTTCCATCTTCTGGAACCGCTTTTAATTTTGATTCATCGCCGCCAGTCACGAGCCAATATTCGCGTGCCGCCGCGTCAACGTCTTCGAATACCTGCATGCTATGCTGCTCAGCCCGAAGCTGTTGGTTCAGGTAGTCAAGACGTAGCCGGCGCTTATGTTGGTACTCAGATTCAGCTTGCTGGAGCTCCTCAATGGCCAAATCGTGGCGTTTTCGTTCTTTATCTGCCTCATTACTTCTACCAAGCAAGGAGAACAGGTAATTGCCTCCAGTAAACGCAAACGCGTTCACAACGGCGCCGCCAACCATCATCCCTATCGCTGCCATTATGTTTGCTTTGCAAACCCCTGGCAGCATGTTCAATTTATGCGCTTTTGATGATGTTGGCTGGAATGATCGCCTGTTTGACCAGCAAATCCTGCGTCCAAAGGGCCAGCGCCACGGTTCCGACGAGCTTCGCACTGTCTTCAATATCCAAACGGCCTAGGTCGGCTGGCTTCATTTTCAACAGCTTTTTACCGACCATGCTGTAGCCAACGCTGAGCCCGCCAACGACAGCGGAATGATAAAGCAAGTTTCCAAGGTCTTTCGCGTAGGGAGATGGTGTTGACATCGTTTCAACCGTCTGCTCTGAAAACACTTATTGTGTTTCACGTCCACATCTTCAACACGCTATTCCATGTCGAATATGGACCGGCTGTAGGTTGTTGTCGTTTGCTGCGCAAACGGCTGGTGCACTGGGGCTGGAACCGAGGGTTTCACCCCTTCAGGCTTCTCTGTTTGCCGCGCTTGCACTGCAAACGGCCTCACCGCGAACAATATTACGCCAGCCGCGACTGCAAGACCAATACCCACACCCCATCCCGGAGAGCAAACGTGCGATGACGTCGTTGTTGTTGGTTCCGAAGAAACGTGCGCCTTCGTATCGACCGCATGCTCTTTGTTGTTTTCTTGGAAAACCGTCTCCTTTGCGGCAGTCAACTCTGCCTTTAGCGCCTCCATCCTTTGCTGGCGGACAGCAGCACCTTTGCGACCGGCTTCTTGCTTTTTAGGGTCTTTCTGTTTCTTCGAAGTCGACATGTCCGTCGACCGCAGTTCTGCTGCTTCCTTCGCAGTAATCTCTTGTTCCGGTTGCGCGCCAACATCCATCGTTGTCAGTAGTATCATCGAATTCTGTGGCTGTGTCTTCAACACGACCAGCCCAGTCACAGTGCTTAGCAGTGGTCAGCGCAGCCGTTAGCGGAGCTAAATACATACCGTAGCGATAGTATAGCTCACAGCAAGCGCTCTGAAGAGCACTGCTAACGAATGGATCCTGTTCAAGGTCAGCCACGAGCTCAGGCTGCCGAGAAAGAGGTAAGGGTAGAAGCTTTGACGCCGCGCTTGCATACAGGCGCAGAAGTGTGGAGCCTAAAGACTTGCTCATTGCCGCGCCCAATCGCGCTTCGTAGCGAGCATTCAGCTCTTCGATTTCAGCGTCTTCCATGGTGTCGATACGCTCGGATGTCACTGGTCGCCCCTTGAAATGCATAGCACGCCCACCGCAAGCCATTGCTGCGAGTCTCGCGCGCTTACGCGGAACATCGGGTGTTTGCGGTTGTTCCCGCGCATCTGCGAGCTTTGCTCCGCTCTGTGAGCTTTGCTCCGCAACCGGCTGTTCTGCGAGCAAGTTCTCAAGTAACTCTTCACAGTCCATGTTTAGTTTGTGCCGCAAACGTCGTTTGAATAACGAAAGAGCGTGCTTCAGTTTAATACAACAGTAGACCATGTATATCACCCCACACAATACCACCACTTGTGATAGCGCTAGAAAAGCAATTACGTAGTACGCATTAGTCATTACGTCAGGTTACAGCATATGCCGTAGGTTGGTCTGTTTTCAACACGAGCTTGGCATGCTTACACTCTGCTAAGCTTGTGCGAAGCAAACCGCGAAGCTCGTGTGGCACAACGTCGTTCTCATCGAGCGCGTCTGTGAACGAGAACCGGTCCTTACAGTGGAAGAGCGCGACCCATTTGGTCTGTTCGCGGAGGTCCTTACACACGGCGTTGTACTTCTGGACGAGGACCCATACCGATTGTTTCGCGTGGCGCCCACTGAAAGCCAANTCNGTCAACGCGTCTTTCTTTTTCGTGAGCGCTTTTGACGCCGCCATGTCGTCAATTAGGTACAGCGTGGGTGTGTCTGCCGCNACCCTGAAGAGCGCCCGCAANNAGTCATGCAACCTCTCTCCCGGGTCAACAAAGAGGAAGCGAGAGGCGTGGGGCCNTCGCCAGAGCCACAGGCGCTCCAGGTAGGTGCGATTCCTCTTCCAGGTTGGGCACAATATGAAAATAACTTCGAATGCGTCACGGTAGTAGCCGTTGTCGGGGTGCAGGAGGTCGTCTAGAACGAACTGGGTCTTGCCGCACCCGGTTTGGCCGCAGATGATAGCAGAGTGCGGCTCACGGGGTAGCATAGCCGCTTAGAACATTACAGATATCAGCCTTCCACTGCCTATGTTCAGTTGAGCATCCATGAGAAGGAACACGTAACAGTTGAGAGGTCCTGCCGTCTGTGCTGTCCTATCGAGCTGGAGGGTAACGCCCTCGGAGGCGTTCTCCACCTGACGACCCGACCCGTGCAATCTGCGATCATCAGAGCTGCGGAAATCGAGCCACAGGGCGTACCGACTTTGAAAGTACGTCGTGATGTCGGTCGACGGCAGCTCAGCGCCTTTGAGGTCCTCGCGAGCAAACTCCTTCACGATTTCGTCCCAGTGCTGATATGGAAGCATCCCCTGGGCGTACAACTGGTTTGGGATACCCTCCACAGTGATCTGTGTTTTTGTGATTAGCGGGTTGTAGTAGAACTCGGAGTTGCGCCCAAATGCCGGGCCCATGGCGCCGACCGCTGGGTCCTCGAAGAGCAAAAGGATTCCCTTGAGACTTCTTGCGGGCGTGTTCAGGTTGATGTTCCACGTGACGTCGCTCTTGTTTAGCGCCAGCTTTCTGTGGCGCAACACGCGTGTATAGAGCACCACGGTCTGACTGTCGTATTGCTGGCGTTTTCGTCGCGCCAAGTCGGGATTGGTAACGATGTCGAACTCAAGCGCTATGTTGGTGATGTGGTAACTCGCGTTTGTGTCGGTCGAGATAATGACACGGCCGTAGTCATTAAAGGTGAGCTCGAAGCTCAGCCTATCTGCAAGCCCCGCCTGGTAAAACGGGCCGTGGTCTGTGAGAATCTCGAAATCCAGCGGGATAGCGAACCGGCTGCCGAAAGCGGCGGCGATCGAGGCGTCCGGCTGAGTCGTGGTCACTTCGTCGCCAGCCCCGAGTCGTATTTTTGCGGTGTTTCTGCTGTTATGGATGCCGTAATACGCCGAATTCAGTCGCTCTTTGTGCGACATCCAGAGGTCACGGTAGCATAGGTATATATCGGCGTCGTCGAGGCTCATGACTTCCTGTCCTTCCAATTTCACAGAGATCTTCTTCACGATCGCCCGCCCGAGGTTGTTAACAACGGTGCGGTTGGCATCTGTCTCGCTGTCCAGTGCAATGTTAAAGGCAATGCGCGCCGTTCCGGGAATAATGACATCGTCAGCTCTAAGATTAGGAAAATGAATTGTCAGGATTTGGTTCGCATTGATTGTACTTGGATTATTTGTAACGACGATACTTTGGCGGTTGCCTTTCACCCCATAAGCCGTACGAGCGGAGTGATGCGGGTCTAGCTTGTCTCCGAAGGTCGTCATTTCGCTATGTATCACGTTTTAGATAGCTGTCATGTTGCAACATACTGTAATATTCAAATGGCAGAAGGCATCGAACTTCCAGACTGGGGTAAAGGTGATGACATAAACCAGCCAGACGATGACGAAACGACCACTCCCTTCGTTGACATCCCAGCCTCCGAATCTTTCACGATACATAAACAAGAAGATGCGCTCGCAAGCTTTACGGGAAGAAGCCTTGAAGCCCAGCGCTGGGAGCTTCTGAAAACAAAGGTGGATGCATATCTGAAGGTGGTTGCTGACAGAGACGGCTTATTGCCGGGGCCGCATATCTACAACGAGTTTGTGCTGGACGAGGACGGGCGGACGCTATACCTAAAAGACGGGCTCAAACAAGTCACCTGGAAAAATGACTCGACCAGGTACCTGGCTCTGAAAGGGCTCGGAACGGCCGATTTTATACGTACCCACCTATTTCCTGAGTATACAGCCGGCAAACGCGGGTTGCGAGNAATACCAACTGAGCAGCAAATAGGTGCGATGCGGCACGTAGATGATAGCACGACAGCCGCGTTGCAAGGGATTGAAACCATCGAGCTCCAAGACCTGCCGCAGCGCGCTTCCGACGTCGACACCGCGATCAAGACGTTGGCAGATGCTTCGCAACAACAAGAGACCTCGTTTGATGGTGCCACGCAACTCCCGATGCGAGAGATTCTGGGGTTAAACGAGGCTCTGAAGCGCACCCGTGGCGCCCTGGTCGACAACCTAGCAAAGCTCTCCCAACTCGACTACGACATCGCTCAAGCCGAACAAGAGCNCNAGGGCGAAGAAGCGATCAACAANNCTGAAAAGAAGCGGCGCATACAAGAACGGCTCGATCGGCAGCGAGACGAGCGGGCTTCCCGCTTGGAGGCAGCTGCTGAGAACCGTGAGGCCCTTCGCACACAGTTCTCTCGCATCCAGGAGACGATCGAAAGGGTGCTCAATGAAAACACCACACTGGCAGATCGCCTTCGTACACTATTCCGAGAACAGGGGGTTACTATCGCGTCGATCCTCACAGCGTTAGGTTTTATCGTATCGACCATTGTGCTGGCCATCCAGAACATGCTTGTTGGAGGACGCGGTATAACACCGGTGTCACCGACACCTTCTGGCAGCACCGGAGGTGCGGCAGACTGGGTCAAGAAACAACTAAAGGCCCTCGCCGGTTGGCTGAAAGTGCTGGCCGAAAAGGCGACCGCGGCGCTGCCCGGAGTTATTGGCGCCATCGTCTCGTGGCTTCTCAAGACCGCGGGTTCGGTAGCTGTTTGGCTTGCCGAGCACTTGTGGGCTTTAGCTACGGCGCTGATCGTCGCGGCTGCAGTTTGGTTGCGAGATTATCGAACAAGGTAAATTACTACACCGATGCCGACTGCCACGACAGTGAGAAGCGTTTTTGTGTCTTCGTGGTTGTGGGTCTGATCCGTAGGAGCAGCGGACGTGTCAGCCGCGCCTGGCTTCACCGGTGGCTTCGAAGATGGCGATAACTTCGCACTTTCAGATGATGGAATAGAGGGCCTGTTGGTTGAAACGGTAGGCGCGGATGTGAGTTTTTCTGCGTTCAGGTCACGGTTCTGCCCCNGAGACATGTCTTTTGTAGCCACTAGGATTTCATTATTGTACCCCGAGATGTGTGCAGAAAGCAANGTTAACGTCATGTCCGACGGGCACATGTACAATTGCTCGNNTATAACAAAGTCGAGCTTGCCGCGTGCGTACTGCAAGACGCTTTGGTACTTTCTGACTGACGTCTCCTCAGCCTGTTGTATTGCGGCTGAGATGTTTTCAAGAAACCTTTTCTGTGCGGTAAACGCTGTGCCNGAGNNTAGAATTGGCGTTCGTTCTTGGTCCTGTGCTCCTAGGATGGCCCACACATAGGTGCGGATGGAATCGNTGAGCCTTTCTACGCCGGCGTGCGTAAAGCCCTGAGTCTGGTCCAGCATGAAGTCAACGAAGCCGTTAACAGCCTCGGCAGACTGCTTCAAATAACTCTGAGGGTGGAATCCGAAGCGGTCCATGTAAGAACCAGGGCCGTTGGCCAACCATCGAGTTCCCCTGGTCGTTTTCCAGTCGCTTTTTTGTGGATCCACGCCAAACTCGTTGCAGATCGTTTGGTAGGCTGTGTGGTCGTACGTGTTGGTGAATGAGTTCCACGTGTCGTCAGTCGGCAGCGCAACTTTCAGCTGGTGAAGGATTCGCCTTGTCTGGTAGTATACGTGGAACCGAAAGATCGACTTTGATAGCTGGGCGCTTTCCGGAGCAAAGTCGTAACGCCCGTTGATGTGATCGCGTACGCTCACGCCGCAGCCAGTCGTCGCGCACCACGTCGCNAAGTTGAGCTGGGTCTGCCAGAAGTCCACTGGGGAATTNTTCCANCGGCTGGCAACATCGATGTTTCCTTCGGTCGCTGGGAGCACATACTTGTCGTAAATGTCGAGGTATTTTGTGCCGAATGCCGCCGATTTTGACACGAATATATCGGGACCGATCAGGAGCTGGCGCAGCTGCTCACGTTCGGTCGAGGTGTAGCTGTCAGAAAACGCCTNNCCCACAGCATATTTTGCGCCCGACTTGAAAGATAGCTNTTTTGGTAGTGGCATGAATCACTATTGAACCGGAACACCTTTAAATTCATATACTGATCGCGCTATGTTTCAAACGNTATCAAACGTTCAAAGAGANNAGACGATATGCCTCCAGCAAGGCATCGACAACCGGGCTGGAGATCTTCGGGTCGGCCTTAGGTCTATAACCTTCACTTCTGGATGGTACAATATATGTGAGGGTGAGTCGATGTCATGGAGAATTAGCGGCAACACTGAAATTGATGGAACTATCGATATAGAACCCGGTCTTTACTCCTTCAATCAACTACGGACGCGCTTTCGAAGATCTCGCGCTAAGATTGTTTTACAGCTGGATTTTGTTAACCACCTCGTAACGTTGCAAGTTCCGTCGGGCTGGGATGTTCACTTCACTGATGGGATTCTGTCGCTATTAGGCCTCGATGATAGTGGATGGCTTGATAGCGGCAGATACAAAGGCGACCGTGCAGCAAACTTTATAGTCACGAAAACACTCCAGGTATATCTTGATCAACTCAACACGACAGGGAATTTCGTCGACGGTATGCCGTCGACGCTACTGGCTATAGTGGGGCTCGGCCGCCAAATATTTGGTGAAAGGATCACTGTCAGATACGAGCATCCGGAGTTCAAGCGNCTCCAACATGGGACGATAAACCAGTTAANGGTTNCCGTGACAGATGACAATGGACAAGTTGTGAATAACAACGAAGAACAAATTTCCGTTGTATTAGAATTTCAGCCGGCATACGGAAGGAACGATGAAGCAACAGCCTCCGTCAACACCAATCTATCCGACGTTAGATGCTGCAGCAGAATCTAGTGCTGCACAGGCAATGTGGGATCCACAGCAGTTCCGGTTGGAAAAAATCGGCCAGATTGAGGCCTTTCTTCTCAGCGAGGTCGAAACACGTAGTTGTCTCCATAAAAAGTACCGCAGAGCTGTAAACGGTCTCGACGGCACCAGCGCTGCTCTCGGTTTGGTTTGCGTTGGAACGGGTTCCGTCGGGGCAGCCTTACTTGCTTCTGGAATCGGCTTTGTACCTGGATTGGTGCTAGAAGCCGTCACAGGCTTTGCTGGATTGCTCGATGTCGCTGGAGTTTTGGTCAGCAGGCGTTGTTCCACAAAAGCTGCAAAGCACGATGCCGTTCGCGTGTTGGCGGTATCGAAGCTCAACACAGTTCACTCGCACATTAGCAAGGCTCTTGAAGATTGTTCGATCAGCGATAACGAATACAAGCTGATACTC
>Ga0049100_1000209_pt1 | contig 11450 bp, 9 predicted proteins | sample WorMetimpBELIZE2_FD_55036 | JGI IMG/M metagenome (GOLD analysis project Ga0049100, IMG submission 55036) | Marine gutless worms symbiont microbial communities from Max Planck institute for Marine Microbiology, Germany - Olavius imperfectus... | ecosystem: Host-associated > Annelida > Digestive...
TTAGTGGTTAGTGGTTAGTGGTTAGTGGTTAGTGGTTAGTGGTTAGTGGTTAGTGGTTAGTGGTTAGTGGTTAGTGGTTAGTGGTTAGTGGTTAAACAAGTATAATTCATTTCATGTATAACAAGCTTTTGTTCAACTACAAAAAATAAAACAACTCTCTCGATCAACTAACGACTGACATCTGATATCTAACCTCTAAGAAAACAAAAAACCCAGCCGGAGCTGGGTTTTTAAAACGATTAGTCAAAAGAACTTACTTCTTTTTAACTGCTTTTTTGTTTGGAAGGTCAGTGATTGAACCTTCGAAGATTTCAGCAGCTAGACCGATTGATTCGTTTAACGTTGGGTGAGCGTGAATAGTTAACGCTAGGTCTTCACCGTCTGCGCCCATTTCAACTGCTAAGCCGATTTCACCTAGCATTTCACCTGCGTTGATACCAACCATAGCACCACCGATAACACGACCTGAGTCTTTATCGAAGATTAGCTTAGTTTGACCTTCAGTACGTGCTGAAGCGATTGCACGACCAGAAGCAGCCCAAGGGAATACAGCAGTTTCGATGCTTAAGCCTTGCTCTTTTGCTTCTTTCTCAGTTACACCAACCCATGCGATTTCTGGATCTGTGTATGCGATTGAAGGGATGCACTTAGGATCGAAGAAGTGTTTCTGACCAGAAATAACTTCTGCAGCAACATGACCTTCGTGTACCGCTTTGTGTGCAAGCATTGGTTGACCAACGATATCACCGATAGCGAAGATGTGACCAACGTTTGTTTTAAGCTGTTTATCAACATTGATGAAACCACGCTCATCAACATTAACACCTGCTTTATCAGCATCAACAAGCTTACCGTTAGGTGTACGCCCTACTGCAACAAGTACTTTGTCGTAACGTACTGCGTCAGCTGGTGCATTTTTACCTTCGAATGAAACGTATAGACCGTCTTCTTTCGCTTCAACACCAACAACTTTAGTAGAAAGCATTACGTTGAACTTGTTCTTAACGTATTTTTGGTAGATTTTGATAACGTCTTTATCAGCTGCTGGTACTAATTGATCAGCAAACTCAACAACGTCGATTTCAGAACCTAGTGCACGGTATACAGTACCCATTTCAAGACCGATGATACCACCACCTAACACAAGTAGTTTCTCAGGAACGTCTTTAAGCTCTAGCGCACCTGTTGAGTCAATTACGCGGTCATCTTCAGGGATGAAAGGTAAGTTAACAGGTTGAGAACCTGCTGCAATAATAGCATTGTCAAACGTGATTGTTGTTGTACCGTCAGTACCTTCAACAGCAATGGTGTTGCTGCCAGTGAATTTACCGTAACCGTTAACCACTTTCACTTTACGCATTTTAGCCATGCCGTCTAGGCCGCCAGTTAATTGACCGATTACAGACTCTTTCCAAGAACGGATTTTGTCTAGGTCGATTTCAGGCTTGCCAAAAGTAACGCCGTGAGATGACATTTCAGCAGCGTCATCGATCACTTTAGCTACGTGTAAAAGTGCTTTTGAAGGAATACAACCCACATTTAGACATACACCGCCTAATGTGTTGCGAGATTCTACCAATGTTACTTCTAAGCCCAAGTCAGCAGCACGGAAAGCCGCAGAATAACCACCAGGACCACCGCCTAGTACAACAACTTGAGTTTTTAATTCGTTGCTCATGCTATTACCTTAAATGTTTGAACGGGACACTGCCCCTATGTTTAACTGCCATGTTTCTGCAAGGCAGAAAGGGAGAGCAGATATCTATACCAAGATTGTTCTATAGCAAAGATTGTATCATTGCCAATGGTAAAAATCCCAGCAAAAAACAACTTGCTGGGATTTGATTCTTATAATTAATGAGGAGATTACATCACTAGTTGACGAATATCGCTCATGTAGCTTGCTAGCGTCACAGTAAAGCGTGCTGCTAGTGCACCGTCAATAACCCTATGGTCGTATGACATTGATAATGGAACCATTAATTTAGGTTCAAACTCTTTGCCATTCCACTTAGGTTTCATTTCTGACTTAGATACACCCAAGATAGCAACTTCTGGCGCATTCACAATTGGTGTGAACGCTGTACCACCGATACCACCAAGGCTTGAGATTGTGAAACAACCGCCTTGCATATCAGATGAAGTTAGCTTGCCGTCACGTGCTTTCTTAGAAATATCCATTAACTCACGAGAAAGCTCAATGATGCCTTTCTTATCAACATCTTTGAATACTGGAACAACCAAACCGTTTGGCGTATCAACAGCAACACCAATGTTGATGTACTTCTTCAAGATTAAGCTTTCGCCGTCTTCAGACAGTGAAGAGTTAAACGTTGGGAATTCAGCCAATGCTTTCGCCGCTGCTTTCATCACAAATACAAGTGGTGTGATTTTAACACCCAGCTTTTTCTTCTCTGCAAGGGCGTTTTGCTCTTTACGGAATGCTTCAAGGCTGGTGATATCAGCTTCGTCAAACTGTGTAACATGTGGGATTTGCACCCAGTTACGATGTAAGTTAGCACCTGATAGCTTCTGGATACGAGAAAGTTTCTTCTCTTCAATTTCACCAAACTTAGCAAAATCAACCTTAGGCCAAGGGATAAGACCTAGCTCGCCGCCACCGGCATTACCTTTACTTGCAGATAGCTGACCTGACTCAACTTTCTTCACAAGGTCTTTCACGTAGTTTTGTACGTCTTCTTTCACAACACGATTCTTACGACCCGTGCCTTTTACGTTCGCTAGGTTAATACCAAACTCACGTACTAAACGACGTACCACAGGCGATGCATGTGCATACGCTTTGTTATCTGCAAAGCCTTCGTTGCTTGCAGGTGCTGATGCAGGCTTTTCAGCCGCAGGCGCTTTTGCTGCAGGCGCTGCTTCAGCTTTTGCAGGAGCTGGTGCCGCTGCAGCTGGTGCACTACCCGCTACTTCAAATACAAAGATAAGTGAGCCAGTTGATACTTTATCCCCAGCTGCTACTTTGATTTCTTTAACAGTACCGGCAAATGGTGCTGGTACTTCCATTGATGCTTTATCGCCTTCAACGTTTAAGATTGACTGATCTTCTTCAACCTTGTCGCCTACAGCAACCATCACTTCGGTTACTTCAACTTCGTCACCACCGATATCAGGCACGTTAACTTCTTTAGTGCTTGATGCCGCTGCTGCCGGCGCTGCTTCAGCTGGTGCTGATTCTGCAGCAGGCGCTTCTGAACCGCTTGAAGCTGTTTCAAAAACGAAGATTAGAGAGCCCGTTTTCACTTTATCGCCAGTCACGATTTTGATCTCTTTAACCGTACCCGCAATTGGAGCAGGTACTTCCATTGATGCTTTATCGCCTTCAACGCTTAATAAAGATTGCTCTTCTTCAACCGTGTCACCTACCGCAACCATGATTTCAGTTACTTCAACTTCATCATCGCCGATATCTGGCACAGTTACTTCCTGTGTAGCAGAAGCTGCAGGCGCAGCTGCTGGAGCTGGCGCTTCTTCTTTAGCCTCTGCAGGAGCCGCAGCTTGTTCTTCACCTTCGAAGATCATGATAAGTGAACCAGTAGTTACCGTATCACCTTCAGCTACTTTAATTTCTTTAACCGTACCTGCTTGTGCAGCAGGTACTTCCATTGATGCTTTGTCGCCTTCAACCGTTAATAACGATTGGTCAACCTCAACCTTATCACCAACGCTAACAAGGATTTCGGTTACTTCAACTTCATCGCCACCGATATCTGGTACATTAATTTCAATACTCATTGGAACCTCTTATGCGTATAGCGGGTTAACTTTGTTTGTGTCGATGTCGAATTTCTTGATTGCTTCAACAACCACTGACTTCTCAACTTCACCACGTTTAGCAAGCTCAGATAGTGTTGCAACCACAACATAACCAGCATTCACTTCGAAGTGACGACGTAAGTTTTCACGGCTATCAGAACGACCGTAACCATCAGTACCCAACACTTTGTAGTTGCTACTTGGTACGAATGAACGAACTTGTTCTGCGTAGTTCTTCATGTAGTCTGTTGCAGCAACAGTCACGGCATCAGTTAATGCGTTCGTGATGTAAGCAGTCTTTTGTTCTGCTTCAGGGTTAAGCATGTTGAAACGCTCAGCGTCTTGACCATCACGAGTTAACTCGTTGAATGATGTTACAGAGAATACATCTGAACCAATACCATACTCTTCGCTCAGGATTTGTGCCGCTTTGCGCACTTCAATCATGATAGTACCTGAACCTAGTAACTGTACTTTCGCTTTATCGCCAGCCACAGTTTCAAGCTTGTAGATACCTTTACGAATACCTTCTTCAGCGCCTTCTGGCATTGCTGGTTGATGGTAGTTTTCGTTCATTAGCGTTAGGTAATAGAACACATTTTCTTGGTCTTCACCGTACATGCGACGGATACCGTCTTGCATGATTACCGCTACTTCGTATGCGAATGTCGGATCATAAGAAATACAGTTAGGAACCGTGTTAGCAAGAATGTGGCTGTGACCATCTTCGTGCTGTAAACCTTCACCGTTTAGTGTAGTACGACCTGCCGTAGCACCTAGTAAGAAACCACGTGCTTGTTGGTCACCGGCCATCCACGCCATATCACCTACACGTTGGAAACCAAACATTGAGTAGTAGATGTAGAATGGGATCATTGGTAAATCGTTAGTGCTGTATGATGTTGCAGCAGCAACCCATGATGACATTGCACCTAACTCGTTGATACCTTCTTGTAGTACCTGACCTGATGTTGCTTCTTTATAGTAAGAAACAATGTCACGGTCTTGTGGTGTGTAGTTCTGGCCATGCGGGTTGTAAATACCGATTTGACGGAATAAACCTTCCATACCAAATGTACGCGCTTCATCAGCGATGATAGGAACGATGTTTTTACCAATGCCTTTGTCTTTTAGTAACACGTTAAGTGCACGTACAAAGCCCATTGTTGTAGAGATGTCACGTTTTTGCTCTTCAAGTAGTGGCTTGAACGCGTCAACTTCTGGCAATGTTAAGCTTTCAGTAAACTTAGGAATACGCTTAGGTGTGTAACCTTGAAGCGCTTCACGGCGAGCGTGAAGATACTTGTACTCTTCAGAACCCTCTTCAAGAGTAAGGTATGGTAAGTCTTTAATTTCTTCATCAGAAACTAAATCTTGTAGACCTAAACGTGAACGTAGGTGCTCAACATGAGTCATGTCCATTTTCTTAACTTGGTGCGCGATGTTTTTACCTTCAGCCGCTTCACCCATGCCGTAACCTTTTACAGTTTTAGCTAGGATCACAGTCGGACGATCTTTGGTTTCTTCCGCTTTTTTGAATGCAGCGTAAAGTTTTGAAGGCTCATGGCCACCACGCTTAAGTGCGAAGATTTCTTCATCAGTCATATCAGCAACAAGTGCTGCTGTTTCTGGGTAACGACCGAAGAAGTGCTCACGAACATATGCACCGTCTTTTGCTTTATATGTTTGGTAATCACCGTCAATCGTTTCGTTCATTAACTGCAGTAATTTACCTGATGTATCTTTAGCAAGTAGGATATCCCAACCACTACCCCATACAACTTTAATCACGTTCCAGCCTGCACCTTTGAATAGGCCTTCAAGCTCTTGAATGATCTTACCGTTACCCATTACCGGGCCATCTAAACGCTGTAGGTTACAGTTGATTAGGTAACATAGGTTATCTAGCTTCTCACGCGCAGCGAATGAGATTGCACCACGTGATTCTGGCTCATCCATTTCACCATCGCCTAAGAAAGCGTATACACGTTGGTTTTTAGTGTCTTTTAAGCCACGACCATCTAGGTATTTTAAGAAACGAGCTTGGTAGATTGATGCAATTGGACCAAGACCCATAGATACCGTAGGGAACTGCCAGAATTCAGGCATTAACTTAGGGTGTGGGTATGAAGGAAGACCTTTACCATCAACTTCTTGACGGAAGTTATCAAGTTGCTCAGCAGTTAAACGACCTTCAACAAATGCACGTGCATAGATACCTGGAGAAATGTGACCTTGGTAATAAACTAAATCACCGCCATCAACATCGTTTGGTGCTTTGAAGAAGTGGTTAAAACATACTTCATAGAATGCCGCTGAAGACTGGTAAGACGCCATATGGCCGCCTAAGTCTAGATCTTTTTTCGACGCACGTAATACGATCATGATCGCATTCCAACGGATGATTGAACGAATACGACGTTCAATGTTTACGTCACCTGGGTAAGCAGGTTCTTGATCTACCGGAATGGTATTAACGTAGTTAGTGGTTGTGCCAGTAGGCATATCAACACCGTCTAAACGGGCTTGCTCTAACACTTGCTCAAGTAAGAATTGAGCACGTTCAACACCTTCTTCACGCACAACAGACTCAAGGGCTTGTAACCACTCTTGTGTTTCTAGCGCGTCTACGTCAATTTTATTGACTTCAGACATATGGAGGTTTCCTTATGTTTAAAATACTAATTATTTTAATAAATCTTAAAATTAAGTAGTTAACTAAACTTAGCTAATCACTTGCTTAATGTTGTTTGGTGCGTCTTAAACTACGTTCAATCCGCGAATGCTCTTTGCCAGCCTCAAGTAAGGCTTCTTCGATAAAGGCTAAGTGAGCATTACTAGCAAGACGTGCTTGCTCTGGGTTTCCTTCAATAACCGCATCCATCAACAGTCGTCTGTGTTCTGCGAGCTGCTGGCTGATCTGTGGTTTTTTTAACAGTACAGTTAAATTCTGTAATACATTTTGCTCTAGCAAGGCCTGCATACCACGAACTAAATGTAGCAGTACAACGTTATGAGACGCTTCTGCCACACTAAAATGGAATGCATTAATTGCTTTTGCTTTTTGCACAATGTCGTCATTAACGAGCGCAATGTTGTCAAAGCTTTGTTTTACTTTTTTGAAGTCATTCGTTGTGCCGCGCATAGCTGCATAATATGCTGCGATTCCTTCAAGGGCATGACGAAATTCGAGTAAATCAAATTGTGACTCTGGATGCTTACTAATCAAATCAAAAAGCGGATCAGTGAGCCCCTCTTCAAGCTGATTTTTTACGAACGTTCCGCCACCTTGGCGACGCGTTACTAACCCCTTAGCTTCTAGCTTTTGAATCGCCTCACGCAGCGAAGGTCGCGATACTTCAAATTGTTTCGCTAACTCACGCTCAGGAGGCAGCTTTTCGCCTGGCGCCAACGACCCCTCAAGAATCATATTCTCAAGTTGTTGTAAAATTACATCAGATAATTTTGCTGCTTTAATCTTTAAAGACATTTATTAACGTCCGCATTGTTATGCGCTAACCCCATAAATATCGGGTATTTAGCCTTGTGCTTTGACCAAAAAGGTAAATTGGTCATACCAAATTTGTCGCATACGTTATCAAAAACCCGTATTTCTGTCAATTTCACTACGTTCAGCGCCTAGTTACACCCTAACGTAATTCGTCTAAAGATTAAACAGTATGGATTAAAGTGGCTTTTTCTGAAGGAAAAAACAATAAAAAATAAATGGTCAGACCAGATTGAGCGACAGAGCTTTTAGTGGTCAGGTTTTAGATGTTAGATAAATTGATTAGCTTTGTAACAACGGGTTTACCCCGCAACAAAATCTTTTAGAGGTCAGGTTTTCGGTGTTAGTTGAATTGAGTAGCTTTGTAGCAGCGGGGTTACCCCGCGTCGTTGAATTGAGTACTGAAAAATATTCGAAGTAGGATGCACTTCAGTGCTGAAAAAATCAGAACTCAATCGAAGTGCATTAGTAGAGCAATTAATGAATAAAGTTATACAACAAGCTTTACTCTTTCAACTCGCTAACTTTACACACTACGCCAAACCACCAAATAAGGTAAGCGCTGCGATGATCACTAAAAAGAACAATACATTTCGTTTTACAAGCTTCATCATGCAAGTAGCTTCATAAGTACAACCAAAATGTTGTTGCTCTATTTGCTCAGCGGCAAGTGCGGTTTGCGTAACAACTTTGCGGTTACTCACTGAAAAGTCGAGCACATATTTGAGCCAACAACTGGTACCTTTATTAAAGTTACCAATCACTAAATAACCAAAGCTTGCAACTCGTGCAGGTAACCAATCAAGCCAGAACAATAAGCTATGGATAAGCTTAAAACGCTTAGCGTACGCCACTTTATGGTCGTCTCTGACTTTGTCAGCAAAGGTTCGAACTAGCGCATAAAGAACCGCGCCAGGCACACCTAAAACCACAAACCAAAAAATGACTGCGCAATAAAAGCGAAAGTTAAGCCAAGCTAAAGTCTGACCAAAAGTCTCACCTTGAGGCTCATCTTCAGTTTTCTTTTGCCCCATTTGTAATGCATATAAGGTAGCCGCTTCTTGATCGTTGCGGGTTAACGCATTTAAGTAAGACTTATATAAAGCACGTTGTTTAGCACAGCCAAAACATACCAGCAACACAGCAACATTCACTGCCAGCTGCCAAATAATAAAATCAGAGAGTTGATAAACTAAACCTGCGGCAACGACAGGCAACATTAACCAAATCAAAAAGCCAATTGGCGAATTAAATAAGCCTTTTTCTGAGAGTTGTTTTTGCGAGTGCTTAAGATAGCTATTGGCATAAAAACCGATTTGCCAATAATCTGCTCGAGCTCCTAAACGCTCAATCACCAAAGCAATAATTATTGAAATTAAGATCATGCCTTTACCTATATCCTTTAACTAAAACACTAAATCAAAATAGTATTGCCAATCAAAACTCGCACCTGGGTCAGTTTTTCTGCCCGGCGCAATATCACAATGGCCAACAATGCGCGAACGGTTTATCTCAGGGTACTTTGCCATCAACGCCTTAGTCACTAAGTGTAATGCATTATATTGGGCTTGGGTATACGCTTTGGTGTCTGTACCTTCAAGCTCAATGCCCACGCTAAAATCATTACAGCGCTCTCTACCTTCAAACGTTGAGATACCGGCGTGCCAAGCTCGTTTCTCAAAAGGCACGTACTGAATAACTTCACCGTTACGACGAATAAAGCAATGTGCTGACACTCTTAAGCCTTTTAAATCAGCAAAGCTTTCATGCGCCGTACAATCAATTGTTCCCATGAACAAATCATCAACAAAAGGCGTTGCAAACTGCCCTGCTGGCAATGAAATATTATGAATAACAAGTAATGATACCTCGCCTTCTGGGCGTTCATCGTAATGTTTACAGGGCCTTTGTAACACATCGTTTAATTGACCCAATTCATTTATATGCATATTAAAAACTAACGATGACAATAAAGTTAAATAGTGTAAAGGGTTAAAATCTCAGGGTCTAGTTGCTTTGATTCAATCACTTAAAGTAACAGTGGGGATACTTTACTGTAGCCAATCTTTGTCTTCTATTGAGGGGTTAAACATAGTAAAATTTCGCCAATTTATTAATAAACAATGAGCTTTCGACATGTCAGTCCCACACACATTAATTAGCCAACTGGTAAAACTTGCCCTTGATGAAGATTTAAATTACCAAAGCGCAAATGACGGTGATATTACCGCGCAACTAATTCCAGAAAACGAGCGAGCCAATGCCAAGGTAATTACCCGTGAAGACTGCGTATTTTGTGGTAAAGACATTATTTTAGAAGTTTTTAACCAAGTCGATCCTACAGTAAACGTTGAAGTACTTGTAAATGACGGCGACAAAGTAGCTGCAAATAGCACACTTTTTACAGCATCAGGCTCAGCTCGCGCAATTTTAACTGCAGAGCGCACAGCCCTTAACTTTGTACAAACACTCTCAGGTACAGCAACAACAACTGCTCATTACGTAAAAGAGCTTGAGGGCACGACTACGCAGTTACTCGACACACGTAAAACAATTCCAGGTTTACGTGCGCTACAAAAATACGCTGTAAAATGTGGCGGCGGCGCGAATCATCGCATCGGTTTGTTTGATGCGTTCTTAATTAAAGAAAACCACATCGCTGCCTGTGGCGGTATTGATAAAGCAGTAGCTCAAGCAAAAATCAATCACCCTACAAAACCAGTTGAGGTTGAGGTGGAGTCACTTGATGAGCTTGAGCAAGCAATCACAGCAGGTGCTGATATCATCATGCTTGATAACTTTACAGTCGAACAAATTCAACAAGCAGTCGTGCTGACAGACAAGCGAGCAAAGCTCGAAGTATCTGGCAACATGACACTCGAAACCTTAAAAACCTATTCGCAGGCTGGCGTTGACTTTATTTCAAGTGGCGCACTTACAAAAAATTTACAATCAATCGACCTTTCAATGCGTTTTAGTGCTTAAAAATAGCTAGCCACGTATTTAATGCTTACCTAATCCGTTGACAACGAAATAAAAAAAGCATTAAATACGTACAAAGCTTGTAATAGTAACAAAAAACAAACATTTATACGGCAAAATATCACTCTTTAGTATGTCTGCACCCTAGGCTCTTACACACATTTTAGTTTCACTCTTCAAAGTATTAGCAAGGATGCCATATCAAACAGTGCAATAATTGAATTAGCTTGACCTGTCTCAAACTAAAGTAGGAAAGTTCTGAAAAAACCTCTAGCTAACAGGAAAATAGCTTTCAAAATCATTGAATAATGCTAAAGTTAATTAATGTTTTCAGAACATAGGAAGTTCTAAGAGTTTTATGTTATCGATCAAGCTTTATTTAAAGAAGTTTTAATTAAAACTGTAAGATTTATCCTGTAAATTGAGCCTTGGTTTACAACGCTGAAGTTACAGCTAAACTTACAAAATCATCATATCCTTTAGGAGAGGAACAAATGACAAAACAAAACCAACAGGGTTTCACCCTAATTGAATTAATGATTGTAGTTGCAATCATCGGTATTTTGGCTGCAGTAGCTCTGCCTGCGTATCAAGATTACACAAAACGCGCACACGTTAGTGAAGGTATGGGTTTAGCTGCTGGAGCCAAAGGTGCGGTTACTGAATACTATGTATCTCAAGGTGTAATGCCTACTTCTAATGCATTAGCAGGTTTACCTGATAGCGGAGATATGACTGGTAATGCAGTAAAAACTGTTGCTGTTGGTGCAGGTGGCGCTATTACTGTAACTTTTAACAGTAAGGTTACTGATGACGCAACTTTAGTATTAGTTCCTTCTGTAGCATCAACTGGCGGTACTATAACTTGGACATGTAACACTGGTACTGTTGACGACAAATATGTACCAGCTAACTGTCGTTAAAAAAAATATAGCTCAAGTTTAGCAAAACTATACTTGAGCTAACTACACTTATGCGAATACACTTTCTTATTTCAACAACCCTTTTCATACTATTTACACTTATTTGGATATTAAACTACCCAGATTTTGAGTTTAAAGGAACAAACTTCAAAGACAAGTTTGATAACTTTCAATTTACTTTTCCAATTATTTTATATTTTTTTAAATTTATAATTGGAATAACCCTCTCTTTATTATTTTTTAGCTTTATTGCTAAT
>Ga0049100_1000210_pt1 | contig 11429 bp, 16 predicted proteins | sample WorMetimpBELIZE2_FD_55036 | JGI IMG/M metagenome (GOLD analysis project Ga0049100, IMG submission 55036) | Marine gutless worms symbiont microbial communities from Max Planck institute for Marine Microbiology, Germany - Olavius imperfectus... | ecosystem: Host-associated > Annelida > Digestive...
CCCCAACCCCCCCTCTATGGGAGTTTGCTTATCTACATGAATAGAAAGGGGACGTGAATAGCCAGTTTTTTTCTGAAAGAGCCTGAGAGAGCGGGTAACATAATTAGCCTCTCCATGAGAAAGCTGGGGATGCGAGCAGGTCAATATCTCTCGCTCACTCTCCTCAAACGTCAATGTATCTCCCAATGAAATAGCTTGCATGAGGCTAAAGATCTCGTGGAAACGATCCTCCCTCCTGTACAAAACGCGCAAAAATAGGTTGATTTTAGCTGGGGAGAAGAACTTCACCACCTCTACTCCTGCTGTGGGCGTTCCCTTTCCCTTTTGGGGAGTTCTTCTGCAGCTTCTTCTCCCTCTTCGGTCACTTGCAGGTGATTTTGCTCTTGCACCACCACCTTATCTCCCTCTACTTTTAATTTAAAAGTGGAAGAAACCCCCTCTTTCAGGCTAAGGTCAATGTCGAAAACTCCAACAAATTTAATCTGTTTGGGCAATTTTACACTTTTCCTATCAACCTCAATACCCTCACTTGCAAGAAGCTTTACAATATCCATGACCGTCACGGAACCGTAGAGATGCCCCTGTGTATCGGTCTTAACCATCATAGACAGGGTTGTTGTCTTCAGCTTTTTGGCCAACACCTCTGCATCTTTTCTATCTTGATCTGCCTGTTTGGCACGCTCCTCTACCAATCTCTCCCTCATGCGAATTGTGCGCTTATCGGCAAACACCGCCCGTTTCTTGGGCAAAAGAAAATTACGAACAAACCCAGGTTTCGCGAAGACGAGATCACCCTTCCTCCCTAGATTAACTACATCTTCAAGAAGAAGAAGCTGGAGTTTAGTATTTGTTTTTGCGTTCATCCCTTAAACTACTCCTCTCCAACGAATGGCAACAGAGCCATATGCCTAGCCCGCTTAATTGCGCTCTTAAGGAGCTGTTGGTAATGGTGAGACACTCCCGTAATGCGCCGAGGGAGGATCTTCCCTCTCTCAGTGATAAATTTCTCAAGCACTTCGACATTTTTATAATCGATATATTTCATCCCCGATCGGGTAAATGGGCACGTCTTCCGCCTCTTCATTCCAAATTTAGACCGATTGTTCATCATAATATCACCTCAACTAAGTTTCTACCAGTGGTTTAAATTCAAGAGTCTCAAGAATGCGATTCGTACGTATCGTCATAAAACGAATAAGGTCCTCATTGAGTTGAAACTCTCTCCACACCTCTGGCATCATTTTAGGAACGATAGAAAAATAGAGCAAAACATACTGCCCTTGTCTAGACCTGTTGATTTCGTAGGCGAGCTTTTTGCGCCCCATCTCATGCACTTTTTGCACTTCGCCCTCATGCTTTTCGATCGTCTTCGTGATCCGTTGTAATGCCTTCTTCAAGGCCTCTTCACTCAAGGATGCATTGAGAATATACATCCCCTCATAGAGTTTTTTAATTTCCTTCTTCATTAAGCTCCTTTTAGTTCTCTAGATAACCACTCTTCGAGAAGGGTTACCCCTCGAGTGACCATCTCAGATAATTGTTCTTGTTCTTCCCTTGCAAAAGGGCTGAGCACATACTCCTCTAGGCCTCCTTGAAGTGGCCTCCCTACCCCCAACCTTAAACGATGATAATCTCGGGTATTTAGAGCCTCTTCAATACTCTTCAAGCCATTATGCCCTCCAGAACTCCCCTCGCTTCTGAGGCGGCAAGTCCCTAGAGGGAGAGATACATCATCAGAAATAATCAAAATATCCTCAAGAGCAATAGCGTAAAAATTCATAGTGCTACGTACAGAGCGGCCCGAGAGATTCATATAGAGCGTCGGAAACAGGAGGAAGAGGGCCCCTTCTCCCCATCCCTTCTGGGCGATTTCACCCTTAACCTCGCGCGCTTTCCTGAAAGAAAAATGGTATTTTTCTGCAAAAGCGCAAAGCACCACTTGTCCCAAATTATGGCGAGTAAGGTGGTATTTCTTCCCAGGATTTCCAAGGCCAACGATGAGCTCTCTTTTCATGCCACTTTTTAACGCTTTGTAATCATTACAACAATTTCCTGATCGGGTATCAACACACGCACACCCTCACCTATCTCGATGTCTCTAACCCGTATTGAATCTCCAATGGAGAGGGAACGGATATCGAGGACGAAATTGCTGGGGATATCTCGAGGCAAACACCGCACTTTAATATGATACATCATCTGGCGAATCATTCCCCCCAATTTCACCCCTACACATTCCGCCCCTCCCACAAAGGTTATGGGCACCTTTATGTTGACGCGCTTTTTGTCGTCAAGTTCTTGAAGGTCAATATGCAAAATCTGATATGTTGTGGGGTGATATTGCACATCTTTGATGATAGCAAGCCTTCCCTTGCCGTCCACCTCTATCTCAAAAATAGTTGTGGGAAGATGCCCTTTTTTGAGAGCCCGAACAACAGAGGAAATTTCACTCCCATTTACGATAATATTTTCACCCACCTGCCCAGATCTATAGAACACAGCAGGAATATCCCCCTCATACCTAATCTGAGTGAGTTGACTTTTTTTTCCCTTTTCTCGTTTAGATACATTAAGTTTCATGGAAGCTCCATAAGTTTTCACATTTAAAAATAAGAGGTTATTTGCTCCAATGTCAGGTGGTGGGGTGCAAGGGAGAGTCCATCGATTCATGATCGATCACACACTCTATCTATAGCCCTCCCAAAAATTCCAGCCACACTGCACACCGCAACCTTTGAGGAGTCAACTCCATCGGGCAGGGGCACCGTGTTAGTTACCAAAAACCGCTCAATCGCCCTATTACTGAAAATCTCCTCCTTGACGAAGAGCCCATGTGTAACCACCGCAAAAATTCGTCTTGCCCCCCCCTCAGTGCAAGCCAAGGTCGCACCCTGTAACGTAGATCCCGAGGAACAGATATCATCCACTACAATCACATCTTTACCCTGCACATCTCCAATCAACCTGTATACCCCGACATGGGACGGGTCTATCCGCTGTTTGTCTACAACAGCGAAGGAAGCCCCCATCGCAGTCGCCATCACGCGAACGAGCTTTACACTACCTACATCTGGAGCCGTGACCACAACCTCTTCACAGCCCAATCGCTCAACTCCTTTCATCAAAGCAGAAGAGGAGTAGAGATTATCTACAGGGATATTAAAAAATCCCTGAATTTGCTCGGCATGAAGGTCCATCGTGATCACGCGATGTACCCCCACCCTCTCAAGCAAATCTGCCACCATTTTTGCCGTTATCGGCACACATCCCTTATCTATGCGATCCTGCCTAGCATATCCATAATAAGGAATCACGGCAGTAATGTGCCGTGCGGGGGCCCTTTTTAAAGCATCGATAAAAATCAACAACTCCATGAGATAGAAGTTGGGATTTCTCGCAATACTCTGCACCACAAACACATCCCGATCGCGCACATCTTCAATTATCTGAACACCTATCTCGCCATCAGGGAAAACATCTATCCGAACTTTTCCCAGGTCAACCCCTAAGCAATCCGCAATCTCCCCGGCTAAGCGCGGGTGGGAAGTTCCAGAGAACAATTTAAAAGAGGCGTCTGCCATAAAAAAGCTCATATTTTGGGGTGGAAGGACTCGAACCTCCGCATCGCGGTGCCAAAAACCGCTGCCTTACCAACTTGGCTACACCCCATCAAACCCAAATGAACAAGAGATCTTATCTAATTTGTGCAATTCTTTTCAATATTTACTTTTTTAGATTACAGTAGCAAACGCCGAAAACAATATCACCTAAAAACTTTCTAGTATCAACCTCGCCCCCAGCCTCTACTATCATTGACTTTCTAGCGCGCCCTCTCATAAACTGCGGATTTATGTATATCATCCACCTAATATCGGAGCTCGCGCCTATCGCAAAGGTAGGGGGGCTAGGAGATGTAACTGCAGCCCTCTCTGAAGCTCTCGACACGAGGGGGAAGCAAGTGGAAGTCATCCTGCCTTTCTACAGCCACATCGTTCATGATCAACTAAAATCCCTAAAAATTGTCTATGAAAATTTCTCCGCCTGCGGGGAGCTAAATAAGATTTGGTCGACGCAAGTCAATGGGGTCTCTACCCTCCTCATCGAACCACAAAACAGTTACTTTAGACGGGGAGCAATTTATGGAGAGGGGGATGATCCCTTGCGTTTTGCCTATTTTACTCTTGTAGCGTTAGAATACCTCCTCAAAGCAAACAAACACCCCGACATACTCCATTTACACGATTGGCCAACGGCATTGGCCGCCCCCCTTTATCACGAGAAATATCACTCCCTCGGACTGAGGGTAAGGAAAATCGTCACGACCATTCACAACATAAGGTATCAGGGGGTATGTAAAGGGGAGGTCTTTACTCAAGTCGGATTAAATCCCTCCCACTTTTCTACTCCAGACAAGCTAGGAGACCCCAAAATTCCCGACAGGCTCAACCTTCTGAAGGGAGCTCTTATCTACTCCGACCTACTCACGACCGTCTCCCCCTCTTATGCCCAAGAGATCATCAAAGAGCGAGAGGGATTTGGACTCGGGTACCTTCTCAGCAAACGAAAAACCCTCTTTTGGGGTATCCTCAATGGCATCAACACCGCCTACTGGAACCCGGAAACCGACCCATTTTTAAAACATCCCTACCCTCCCAAATGCACATCACTCAACACACTGCGTCAGGCGAAAGAGAAGAATCGCCAAGCCCTAAAGTGCCACTTGCAGATGGACTCCGCCCCCAAACCCCTGTTTGCCTCTATCACACGCCTCGTCAGACAAAAGGGGCCTGAGATGATCCAACTTGGCCTCGAACATATCCTAAAAAAAGGGGGCCAATTTATATTGCTCGCTTCAAATCCCGAAGAGAAGTTTGATCGGCTTTTCCATATTTTAGCCAAAAAACATCACAACAACCCAAATGTCCATTTTCATTTTGCCTTTGACGAAGAGTTAGCGCACCTCACCTTCGCCGCCGCAGACGCCACCCTAATCCCCTCTCTGTTCGAACCTTGCGGACTGACACAAATGATCGCCTTGCGGTATGGCACCATTCCTATCGTTCACCAGGTAGGAGGCCTCAAAGATACAATCTTCGATATCGACCATTCACCCCTTCCGGTGGATCAAAGAAACGGATATACCTTTAATATCCCCTCCGGCAAAGAGTTACAACGAACAATCGATCGTGCCTTCGACCATCTAAGATACGACCCTCAAAAATGGAAACATATGTTGAAGAGTGGCTTTTCCCGAGACTGGGGGTGGGAAATCCCAACCTCACAATATCTAAAGGCGTACAACCACATTCTGCACACCGCTTGATCGTTTTAATCGCCTCCCCCCCAGGCCTGCTTGATATAAAGACGATTCATCCAAATATACTCGCCCCCAGAAAAAAGAGTATACATAGCTGCGGTTGTGATGATATAGAAGCTCATATCTTGAAATTGAGCGAGGGGCAGATAGCCCCACACGTAGGGTATCATCAAAATAAGGACCAAGAAGATCGCCATGCCCTGCAGGAGCGCCTTAACCTTTCCGCTGATACGCGCAGCCAAAGCTACTCCTCTTAAGGCACATAAAGTGCGTAGTGTACTCACCATCGCGTCACGATAGATAAAGATGAAGACCAGAAATAAAGGCAATCGAATCAATCCTTGAGTAAAGGCAAGAAAAATGGTGAGGTGGGTAATGCTATCTGCCATAGGATCTAAAAGCTTGCCCAATTCGGTTACGGTGTTATTTTTGCGGGCCAAATACCCATCAAAAAAATCTGAAAGCTCAGATAACATAAGGAAAAAGAGGAGTATGAAGGGGAGAAAATAGAGGGAAATGCCCAGATGTTTATAGCGCAAATAAACCACGATGAATAGCGGACTCACACAAATTCGGCCAATCGTCAAAAAGAGGGGCAATCTCAGAGGTATAGTCCCTCGAAACAAATCTTGAATATTTGACATACTTACCACCTACAAATAAAGAAAGCTATTTCCAACAATTTATACTATTTTCATTGCAAATTAGAAAGCTTTTTCTCCGGAAGTTAAGCCAACTAGATAGATTTTTCTTAAACAGGATTAGAACCATTTTCACATCCACGCCTATCTAAACCCACCACTCTATATAAAACTCCCACTTATATTTATCGCTTAACTTTCTTGATAACAAGCATATAACGCACACAACTTTCGCCATATCGTACAGGCCTGAAAGAGATGAAATTGTATTTTTAAAATGCGCAGCCAGACACCCGCCCTAATTACTTTATTTTCAACACCCTGCAAAATTCCCTTCAGACATGCGCCCACCATATATGGGCCTGTCGAAAAATAGAAGGCCGCTGGTGGATTTCCTCTAGAGGCCCCTAAAGTCTTCAACAACAAAACAGCAAAAAAAGGTGGCGAACGATAAACAGGCGAGGATCGGCCGCAAAGGGAAAAAAGACACACCTATCCCTCGTGTATGAAGTTGGCGTTGATTACTAAAGTCACTGTGATTCCGGCAAGTGTACCTGATGGCAAAACTTTTTAACATATTTGCCCGAAGGAAGGAATGATGTTTGGTGACAAAGGTTTTATGGAAGTGTTGAGAAATGCGCACCCTTGAAACGTCGACATTGATTGCCAACATGCCTAAATCTTTTATATTGAGTCGATTTAAGCTGGCGTGTGCGCTCTGGTCGACGAACAGTATACATATTTGAGTAATATTCCATTTTGGGCCCGTTCGGAAAGGTATTTTTTCAAGCCTCCTCATTTCTCAGCAGGCCCTTTGCTGTGGCAAGGAAACTTCTCTGACCATGAAGCAAAACGGATATGTCAGCAAAGCAATTTCAAAAAACAATACGAGAGAGGAAAGACTTTGAGAGAGATCGACACCATTCACAAAACAGAGAATATTTTGCGGAAGGGATACTTTCGTTAGCAATGCAAACGGGCTCGCTACATAGGCATTAGCTAAGAATACAATTCCAGGGAGTCATTCAGGCGCTTACTCACAATTTCAAACGACTAAATTTACGTGCAAGACGCCATTTTTCCAATTGGGTTAAACGGGCCCCCCTAGCGCTGATTTCGTGGAAAGGCATGAAATCAGCGGAAACGTCTGAAAAAAGTGAGGCGATCTTGCTCATAATTTGTCTGAAAATCAACCCGAAACTCCTCTAACTTTTTACTGGAGTAGGCAACTAGCCGATTATTCGATCCGAAAACTCTATTTCCTTAGAGCACACCCCTAAAGCACACACATCACAAGAAACATAAGACAACCATCCCACACTCCAAGGGTAGGCCGAGCGCAAACCTTGCCGGGGGTTGCCGGGAAACACACCCCACCGACAACCGACACTCAGCCAATCCCTGCTTGCTTACAGTAATCGCTCTTGCGACACACCCTGTGTCAAACCACATCCCCAGCGGTCTTCCTTCGGAAGGCACATGCTAACCTCGCCAATACTCTCCATAAGGCTCTAAATAGGCACACACACCCTCAAATCTTTAAGGGCTGGTTTCTCCTGTGCCTTTGTCATCATGCGACAACGCCCCGGGGTCGTCGGCGACGCTTTTGCCATCTTTTCCTGTGACTTTGTCATCATGCGACAACACCTCGGAGTCGGCGGCGACGCTTTTGCCATCTTTTCCTGTGACTTTGTCATCATGCGACAACACCTCGGAGTCGGCGGCGGCGACGCTTTCGCCATCCACTTTTCCCCCCTTGTCATTCGCAGCAGCCTCGGAGGATACAACAGAAGAGGCAGCATCACCATTTTCACCCATCTGCTGCTCCTGCTCTGCTGGTAGTGACTGCGCTTCTGGTGACAACTTCGCTTCTGGTGACAACTCCACTACTACTGGTGTCAACTCCACTACTACTGGTGGCAACTCCGCTTCTGGTGGCAACTCCACTACTACTGGTGTCACCTCCTTTTGTAATTCTAAGGGCCGATCCATAACCGCTGGTGAAAAATCCACTAGTGCGTCAACGAAGCGATCCTCATCAGGCCTCTCAGTGGGATCCTCATCAGGCCTCTCACGAAGGGTTATCTCCTGTTGTGCCTCCAACCCGTTGCATTTCCGCTGTAATTCGTCGCGGATCTCCCGTAACTGACCGTTTTCTCGACTCCGGCCAAAAAGATTCGCAGAGAGCTTCTCAATACTTGCTCGTAAAGCTTTGTTATCTGCTCGTAAATCTTTGTTAGCTGCTTGTAAATTTTCGTTATTTGCTTGTAACGCCCACATGTATCTTATCAAAGGAATTAAGCGGCTAGATAGCACCTGGAAACAAGCGAACACAACGGCAAACGTCGCTATCCCAGATAGAGGAGCGGGGAGGCCCAACACCTTCCCACTTATTAACATTACAAGCCATCCGCCGCCGCCCACGAATGCTATCTCCGAGGCTATCTGTGACCCATCCCAAGTTGCCCACCCTCCCCAAGTTGTCCGCCATCCCGCAGCCGACTGCGAAAGGAAAATCTTTCGCAACACGACCCCTGCAATATATCCAATAGCCAGCATCGAGCTAGGAACACCCCCTCTTAAAGAAGGTGAGAAACACCGGGACATATAACTAATAGCAACAGCCACACCCACATGACCCACATGCGCCCCTGTACCGGGCGCCCCCTGGGACCACCACGAACTCACTCCATTGCACATAATAAAAACCCTCCAAATAAAAAATTAATCAAAGCGAGGATGGTAGCTTAATTTGCTATTTATTTGCAACAAACAATCCCCGGGCATCAGAAATCAAAACTTTTATGGAACCCAACCAATCCTCAGCAACTTTTAAAAAAGCATAATGAACAAAAAAACAGCCCTTTAGCACACACCACATAACAACAGCTCGCTCACTTTTGTGAGGTCGATACCCGGGAAGCAACCGCTTCAACAGAAATGAAGCCATGAAATTGGAAGATATGCTGGCCCCTCCAACGGGAACATTTTGCCCCAAATAAAGGGGCAAGCCAACATTCCTCACCACAATTCAAAAAACTACTATCATCCGCAGCCAAATTTAAGCCCGCCCGTTTGATCCAGTTAATGAGCAGCATACACACTCAGGTAGATGCGCCACCTTTGGAAAATTTTTCTCTAGAGGCCAAGAAAGTTGAAAATTTTACTCGCCTGTTTTTGATGGGGACACTCTACTACACACTACATTTTCTTACGCACCCCTCAAACATATTGCCTTAACCCTAGTAGTTCTCTACTTTCTAAGCAGACCTTGAAGACGTACCGCAAAGAAGTACTCGGGATCCCAGGTGCGCTGCCATTTGCGGCAAACTTAACACAACAGCGCATAGAATAGTGGACCGTAAAGCGCTTACCGCACGACCCTTCGGATATAGCACTAGCATTACAACCGACGTGATGCACAGCATAAACGTCCATGTAAAAAATGTACGCTTTACCTCTGTCTGAGAAAAATCATAACGCCCAATAATCATACGGGAAAGCGTTGCTACAATTTGGGCAATGCCCTGTATGTTTGCGGGAACATGGGGAAACGGCCCGCAACATGCAAACCATCTCAAATAAACGACAGACAACACCCCATTAGTCACAACATCAACAGCTGTATTAAGCATAAAAACCTCACATAAAACTTCAACCGAGCAGCGATGTTCTCTTAAGTAGCGATTTATTAGCAACAACAAACACAAACATGTAAGTGCAAAGCGGTAATGTCATAAATTCTGCAACATTAAAGTGTCTTCGTTTGTGGAGTTTCTATGGATCGCCGGTGCTTTGCTCTTGTTGCTTACGACCCAGGGTTTTCAGAAGCTAATCGGACACAATTTTCCGAGGATTTCTTGTTCAATTATTTGGCGGAGAGAGCTACACGATTTTGTCTTCGTTCATAAGTTGGCACCCACCCAAAAAATGTCTTGAGGATGGCGCTTGCACCTCTTCGCAGCTCTAGCGAAGGGAGCTGGTTTGATTTGAAATTCATCCCTTTAAAGGGTAAAAAATTCTCGCTCAATATCCCCCAATTTGTCTACCATAATGCCTTAGATTGCGCGGGGCTCATCTAGGCCCATCTCCTGTGGGCGCTACCCCTTAGGGAATATTACATGTTGCGTTAGAGAACGATAAGGACTTATGTTAACTTTTCAGCAAATCATCGGTAAGTTGATCTCTTTTTGGTCTGAACAAGGGTGTCTCATCCAACATGGACACGACCTGGAAGTGGGAGCGGGAACATTTAATCCCGCTACTTTTTTGCGTTGTTTGGGACCCGAACCCTTTTCTACGGTCTACGTAGAGCCCTCTCGTCGCCCTCAAGATGGGCGCTTTGGAGAAAATCCCAATCGCACACAACTTTTCCACCAACTTCAGGTGATTGTAAAGCCCTCCCCTAGAGACATTCAAGCAACTTATCTGAAATCTTTGGAGGCTATCGGCCTTAACCTAAAAGATCACGACGTGCGTTTTATCCATGATGACTGGGAGTCCCCCTCTCTGGGTGCCTGGGGGTTAGGATGGGAGGTGTGGTTGAACGGCATGGAAATCACACAATTTACCTACTTTCAGTCTATCGCGGGGATCTCCCTCTCCCCCATCAGCGTCGAGCTTACTTACGGGTTGGAACGGCTTTGCATGATGATGCAGGGCCAGACGAGCTTTTTCACTATGCAATATAACGAAAAATTGACCTACGAAGAGATCTATCATCGCAACGAAGTCGAATGGAGTCATTACAACTTCTCCCAGGCAACCCCTGAAATGTGGCTACGCCATTTTGAGGATTTTGAGAGCGAAGCGCGAAAGATGGTAGAGCTTAATCTCCCCATTCCCGCATACGATTTTGTCTTAAAAGCTTCCCACGCCTTCAATATGCTCGAAGCGCGCCACCTCTTTTCTGTCACCGAGCGGACTACCTATGTGTCCCGTATACGTGCTCTCGCCAAATTGGTCGCTGCGCAGTACTTGAAGGCGCGAGAATCCCTCGGACTCCCTTTGATCAAATCTCAAAAAGACCTCTCTCCCTCTCCCCCAACCCCCTCAATGGCACCAGAACTCTTGAATCCTCAAGCTAAAGAGGACTTTTTATTGGAAATTGGCTCCGAGGAATTGCCGGCCACCTTTGTCCCTATCGGCTGCCAAAATTTAAAAAATGGGATGATTGAGCTGCTTAAGGACTTCTCCTATGACTCTCTGACCATGTTTGGAACCCCGCGCCGCCTGAGCGTCCTTGTCAGGGGCCTCTCCCGAAGGACTGGAACAACAACCCTCTGCCGGAAAGGTCCTGTTCTGGCCTTGGCATTCGATGCTCAAGGCAAAATGACAAAACAGGGGGAAGGGTTTGTTACATCCTTAGGCCTAGACACCTTCCCCAATTTAGGTGCGTTGAAAGATCACGACACCCTCTACATCCAAAATATCAAAGGCAGAGAGTACCTTATGGCAAATTGCAAAAAAAA
>Ga0049100_1000211_pt1 | contig 11286 bp, 6 predicted proteins | sample WorMetimpBELIZE2_FD_55036 | JGI IMG/M metagenome (GOLD analysis project Ga0049100, IMG submission 55036) | Marine gutless worms symbiont microbial communities from Max Planck institute for Marine Microbiology, Germany - Olavius imperfectus... | ecosystem: Host-associated > Annelida > Digestive...
TGTATTTGGTTTGGTAACCATAGTTAAGGTTGGTAATTTAGTTAATTCTTACTATGACATTTTGTTCCCTTAATGAAACTGAGCCATATTGCAAAATATTATATGTATTCTTACTACCTTTCTAACTTGATTGATAATCGACTCATATTGTCTTCTGCTGGTCAGAGGAAGTCAGCTATCACAGGTAAACGTCACAACAGCTGAGGTAAACGTCATGATAATTTTTAAGCAGTGGGACCACAATCCGGCCACCAGATTTAGATCTTCCTCAGAAACAGTGGTCTCTGCTGAACCGTTTTTACACGGAACGGGCGCTGCGGTGCATGTAGAAAGAAATGGCGACTTACCTACTCTGATCTGTGTCCGTGTGGTGAGACCCAGATGATGTCCCACACTGTCGAATCCTGTCCTCTGACTAAGCTACGCTGTTTTCTGGCTAACCAAGTATGATTTATGACACGCATATGAGAAGAACATGACTGGCTTGTGTATGCTGATATACCGGGTGGCCCATAAAAAACGTCCAGAACTTTGCATAACTATGACGGCGCGTATACTTTATGTAGAAAAATTTCCTTTTGCACATTTGTACATTATTATCTTTTGTTACTTACTTATAAATGTCAGTAACATCATTCATAACGTCACTNAATGCCAGTTGATGACGTAAGGCGAGTTAAAAATTGGATTATGTAAATAGCGTGTTTGTAGATTACATTGAAAATGGTTTCCGCAAAAGACAATTTGGTGATTAATTAGTTTGTTACGTGTTTCAGCGGAAAAAAATGGACAGATACTCGGATTGCAAAAGAATTTCCAAACAAGAAGTGGAATGATAGAAACATCAATCAGGTTCTTGCAAAGTATCTGTCATCGCGGTCACGGGACTTCAGCTGGCTTTCTTGCGATCGGCGGTGCATGCGTGACGATACTTTGCAAGAACCCGGTTGATGCTTCGGTAATTTGACTTCGTGTTTGGAAATTCTTCTGCCATCTGAATACCAGTCCATTTTTTCACTGAAACACGTAACAATAATTGCCAAATTGTCTTTTGCGAAAACCATTTTCAATGTAATCTACAAACACGTTATTTGCATAATCCGATTTTTAAATTGTTTTGAGTCATCAAACGGCATTCGGTGACATTGTTAACGATGTCACTGAAATTTATAACTAAGTAACAAAAGATACCGATGTACAAATGCGCAAAAGGAAATTTTTCTCCATAAAGTATAATAGCCATTATAGTTACGCAAAGTTCGGGACGTTTTTTATGGGCCACCCGGTATTCCCATAGCTCTTATGGCTGACTCGTATACTATTATCACGTGTATTACAGTTGGAAGANGCTGCTCAATCGTTCAACAATGCTTTCCAGATCGTATCTGGATATACTTCATAGACCACCTGGGAATATTTTTCTGTATCAAATTCCACAATTTTGTCAAAATATCTGTGACCATTGCTGATATGTTGTTTGCATAGAGGGTTATGTTTTTATATTTTTATACAGCACCTTGTGCATTGTGTGTTTTCTAGAACTTGTTGTACTTTTTTTATCCTGCCAAATTTTCTTGCAATATAGCCCAGCCAACCAACAGATTCTGTTTTGTTACAGGCAGCATCGATCCTGTGGGTACATCTACCACTGAGTCGTCAGCCCAGCTACAATGCGTGGCCATGCCAGCCTCTGCAGTGGATACTGTTGCGACCGAGTGTTCTCCTGTCGAAGCCCAGACTTCTACCATCGAGGTGAAGACACATATACACTATGGGGTCTGTTTTCCATTGCAACTTCGCAAGCTTTAGGGAAAAAGGACAACGGCCGGCTAAATCCCAGCAATAGCTAGGCAACTTGTTAACTTGTTAATATATCTTCAAAATCCAGCAGTCGATTTTAATAATTTCTGACCCAGTCTTCTGTGTAGGAAATGATCAGTTCTTTGATGAAACAATTTTCAACCTTGCCTAACCTGTGTTACCACATTGACTTGTGAAACACAACAAGCATGCAAATCGTACATCATCGCTGTGATTGCACATGCACAATATCACATGATCCATATGCTGGAAGTGAAAATTAACCTCACCAGGGGTTATCCCGTACCAATAATTCCTATGCATTATACAGCTTTTATGGGACCCGGATGATGATTAAGGTTATTTTACATATGCACCTCTGTGGCAGAGATGCATGGATACCGTTTTTAATATCGGCATAGTATCTGTATCCGTTAAAAACTGGACAATGATGTGTTGTGTTTCACAAGGTAGTGTGATACATAAGTTAGGTGAGGTGGAAATTTTTATGGCCAGGCAGTCGACAGTTTCATGTTTACAGTACATGTCAAAAATATTACAGTTGGTTGCTGCATTTTAAAGATGAGACAAGATGTACTGGATGACTGACTCAATGTTTTGTATCTGAGCATCGCAGTATTTTAATTTATTCTGTTTGGGCAAATCAAGGCTAGCTAACCTAATGCATCTCTGAGTCTTCTGAATCCCGTGTTATACAGCAAAACATGTAGCTGACGTGTTAGTCGGAAAGGAACAAAGTAGTGAAATGTTTGTTTTGTTGAGATACAGTAAGCATTCACTCACATTCTGCACCTTTCAGTCGATTTTTTGAGTCCATCCGGATTTCCAGACTACTGCTGTTGGCAAACACAGCCTGTCTGCTTTGTGCCACAAAAATCAGCAGACTGATGTTTTCGGCAAGTAAATCTGTGTCCATCTCAACGCCTTGTTTCCCTTCCTCTCCTATTTCTCTTTTAATGATTGTATCATATCATAACTGACGCGTATGCTGTTATATTCCCTTAGCTCTTGTGGCTGACTCGTATACTGTTAATCACATGTATTACAGGTGCAAGATGCTAATCAGTCATTTGACAATGCTTCCCGTGCTGAGTATGCAAATCAAGAAGACTATGCTGAAAACAGCTGTTCAACGGATTCATCTGTTCAGTTATTGCCTGTAAGCCGACTTCTGTGCAGAAATTGCAGTGTTTGAATTGCAGCATCACTTCACTAATTTGGTGCCAAATGTCGTACAGTACTGCATTTGTGCTTGGTGCATATAATAGTTAGTTTTTCAGTATTCGTTTGTATTAACTGATTTAAAATGAATATTTAGACGTAAGTGGGCCCATATGGGTTATGTTGCCTTTGTAGACTAGACTCAGTCCATTTACTGACCTGATGGCACAAGACATGGTTGAGCCAGGTTTTAGTTTGTTAGGTTTCTGTGTTGGAATGTTTTGCTGTGCTGATTATTTTTCTTGTTAGTGGTGTGAATTTTTAGCCGAGCATTACTGCATAACCTCTCGGCTGTTGTCATAATAAATCCATCTGTTGTCTGTTGATCAGATGTGTGCACTGTGACTAGCCCACTAGATGAGTTTTCTTCATGCTTGGAACATACATGGATCTTGGTGAGGGGTATATGGTGTTGTCATCGGCCATACTTTTTAATTCCAGTTCGCAGATATGGCTGAAAGACCAGTAGCCATCCATGGTGTTGTTACACCTGAGCTGCTGAGCTAATCTCATTACCACTTGGCAAAGTTGTTCATACAGACACATGCTGTATTGTGTGAATTCGTAATAAAGAGATACCTGTATTGTATCACTACATTACCTTGTGAACCATCGTGAGCACTATCATTTAGGCCTGTACCGAATATTCTATTCGTATTCTATTTGGGCCGAATAGTAGGCCAAATAGTGTATTCGTATTCGGTCGAATAGTACTGATAAAAGTAGACCGAATACGAATAGTCATTCATTTGCACTAGCGTGCCTAGTGAACGTCTCTTCAGTTCCAATGGTGACATTGCTGATGACAAGCGAACATGTTTACTGCCTGAAAATCTTGAACGCTTGGTTTTCCTTAAAGCAAATTTAATGTGAAACTGTGTTAACGTTAATGACGAATCAAGATGGATGGACGGAAAAGATAACATTGATGATGAATTGCAATTGTGATGATAAATGATAATGAATCACTTCGAAGTTTAAAGTTACTATTCGTATTCGGCCGAATAGTAAAAACTCCCTATTCGGTACAGCCCTACTATCATTATTGCTGGTTTTTCAGACATTAATTCTTCACAAGGCAGTGTCAACACATGTAAGGTGTGGAGGGGATCTGTAGTGATCACTTTACTGCAAATTTATCGCTCAGTCTGCTGGTAAAAGAATTTGAAATATTTGTCAGCATTTGGCAGAGTTATGGGCGAAAGTATATGTTGCTTTTTGACTCATTTATTTATTTATTTATNAAAATCATGATATAGATCAGTTGATTTAAGGGTTATAGGTTTACTAATTGCTATGTTTATGTTAATGTGTACATAGGATTTGACGAAGTATTGGAAATCTCGTGCAGCTGGCAATTTCTGTAAGCAAAATGCATTTTCTTCACATCCTNTCTGAAAATTGGTTACACTTGTTATGCAGATATGGTTTATGAGTTAGTTAATAGGCAATGTGCCAGCCTGAATGGATGCCATATCTCATACAAACTGCAACACTCAGACTAGTCACATGACCTGTTTTATGCCACTTTGTTTCCACAGCCTTCAAACTCACCAACCCTGAAAACATTAAAGGGTGTCATAGTCATAAGAATATGCAATGGTGTGTTGAAAACATATGTACCATTCACAAATTTATTTAGGATTCTGCTTGCCACAAATTACTAAAAATCTGCTATTTTTGACTGAGTTAGCGAAAAATTGAAAGCGGACATTTTGGGACACAGTGCGCTTTCTCTTTATTCCGCCAAATTTCTTGCAATATAGCCCAGCCAACTGACAGATTCTGTTTTGTTACAGGCAGCATCNATCCTGTGGGTACATCTACCATTGAGTCGTCGGCCCAGCTACAACGCACTGCCATGCCAGCCTCTGCAGTAGATACTATTGCAACTGAGGATGGAGGATGCAATTCCACAGCATGTATGCACAGTTTTGTTTCTATTGGTACTTGATGACTACCTAGGAATTTTGTCCGTTTACGCTAAACAGTTTTTCCAGTATGGCAATCTGTTCAGTATAAATCCTGGTTAACTTTGCTGTTGGGAACCAGCATTGTACTACCAAATAACACCACCACCTGCTGTGTATAGTTTTGTTCAGCAGACATCATTGCATCATTATTGCTGTAATCTGTCGTATGTTTTTCATGACATAAGTTGTAACTTCTACTGATATATTCTGTAGTGACAAGAGGTGCATTGATGGTCGAGTTATCAGCAAGAAACCAAAGAAGAGCAGCATTGAAGAACAGTCGAATCAGAGTGTCACAGTGGCTTCATTCGTCCAGTAGTAACACAGTACAGGTGTGCTGGAGACTAGTTTTGCTGGCTGATGTGAAATAGCTAAAAATGATCTCACTTTTTGTATACTAAACAGTGTTCAATGAATATGCATAATATAGGACACAGTGGTGTTTGATTTGGTATCCCTAATATTTTCTATTAGTTACAGCAGTTGAGTGGTCTGTTGCAGTGATATTTCAGTATTTTAGATCTATTTTATGTAGTTTTTTCAGAAATCTTTACAGTTCTAGTTATTATCTGTCAATCACTCGATTAATCAGTCCATTTGTCGATGCCCCGTAAATGAAGTTTTCACAGTCACTCCCTGTTATAGTATACTATTTACAATCAGTGAAGTTGTGACTGTCATATTTTTTTGAACGTCCACAACAACTCTGACCAACGGCATCACGTCTTATGACTGCTGTCTGCATGTCGTTTCGCAACAGCTGTTTTGTTGTTGCTGATGCTGTGACTCACATGAAAGACTGGTACAACAAAACCTGTAATAATACTTATATTAACATACAAATATATGCACATGATGGACTAGGGTGTGGAAATTGTAAGAAAAAAGTTTAGATTTCAGTATTTGTAATNTTTCAATTTTTGTTCTTATATAGTATTTTTCTGAAATTGGTTTTTATTTTTGTATATAGTTTNAGTTTTCAAAATTTTTTCAATCATAGTTTTAGTTGCAGTAAAACTGAAATCAGTCATTCTAGTTTTAATTTATTAGTTTTACTTATTAAAACACCACTGGTCTGTTGACGTGTAGTTGAGTCAAGCCGAGTCGTCAGCCCAGCTACCACACAATGCCATGCCAGCATCTGCAGTGGATACCATGGTGACAGAGTATTCTTTTGTCAAAGGCCAGACTTCTACCACTGTGTCGTCAGCCCATCTACCATGCACTGCCATGCCGGCCTCTGATTTGGGTACTGTTGTAACTGAGTCTTCTGATGTCGAAGCCCAGACTTCTACCGTCGCGTCTTCTGCCCAGTTATCACGCAGTGCCATGCCAGCATTCGCAGTGGATACCATGGTGACCGAGTCTTCTCATGTCGAATCCCAGCTTTCCACCATCGAGTCATCAACCCAGCTACCACGCACTGCCATACCGGCCTCTGATGTGGCTACTGTTGTGACTGAGTCTTCTGTCGAAGGCTTTTACCAGGCTTTTACTGTCAAGTCGTCACCCCAGCTACTATGTGCTGCCATGCCAGCCTTTGAGGTAGGTACTGTTGCGACCAAGTCTTCTCTGGAAGCACAGACTTCTACCACTGAGTCGTCAGCCCAGCTACCATGCACTGGTATGCTGGCCTCTGATGTGAGTACACTTGCGACTGAGTCTTCTCATGTCGAAGCCCAGACTTCTACCGTTGAGTCTTCTGTCCAGCTAACATGCAGTGCCATACCAGCATCCACAGTGGATATCATGGTAACCGAGTGTTCTCCTGTCAAAGCCCAGCCTTCCACCATCGAGTCATCAGCCCAGCTACCATGCACTGCCATGCCGGCCTCTGATGTGGCTACTGTTGCAACCGAGTCTTCTGTCGAAGGCTTTTACCAGGCTTTTACTGTCGAGTCGTCACCCCAGCTACGATGTGCTGCCATGCCAGCCTTCGAGGTGGGTACTGTTGTGACCGAGTCTTCTCTGGAAGCACAGACTTCTACCATTGAGTCGTCAGCCCATCTACCATGCACTGCTATGCCAGCCGCTTATGTGAGTACTCTTGCGAGTGAGTCTTCTCATGTCGAATCCCAGCCTTCTACCGTCGAGTCGTCAGCCCATTTACCACGTGCTGCCATGCCAGCCTTCGAGGTGGGTACTGTTCCGACCGAGTCTACTCTTCTGGAAGCCCAGACTTCTACCACTGAGTTGTCAGCCCAGCTACCATGCACTGCTATGCCAGCCTCTGATGTGAGTACTCTTGCAACTGAGTTTTCTGATGTCGAAGCCCAGACCTCTACCGTCGAGTCTTCTGTCCAGGTATCACGCAGTACCATGCCAGCATCCACAGTGGATACCATGGTGACCGAGTCTTCTCATGTCAAATCCCAGCCTTCCACCGTCGAGTTGTCAGCCCAGCTACCATGCGCTGCCATGTCAGCCTCTGATGTCGACAGAGTAACTGCCGATACTGCTACCGTTGAACTGCCGTATACCTTGTCAGTGTGTTTTCCAGGTGCTGCTACCACTGAGGCTTCTGCTATTGAGGCACACGCTGAGTTTCGATCTGCTGTATCAGCCTCTGCTGACAGTGTAGCCACCATCGAGGCTTCCGTCATCGAAGTGCCATCTAATGTGTCGGTCTCCACTATGGATGCTGTTACTGAGGCTTTTAGCATTGAGCTGCCATTGATCATGTCAGTCTCTGCTTCGGGTTCGTCTGTGTCTTATTCGCCATCAACTGTGGAGACAGCAGCACCATGGTCTGGTATTGCTGAGATTGACTGTGACGAGAATGTCGGTGAAAGTCACCTCAGTGATGGTTTTCAGACTGGTGTGTCTGACAGTTTGTCTCAGTGTTTAGCTGGCGAAGATTTAAACTGTGACAATGTGCAGGAAAACGTACCTCCAGTTTGTGAGCCATACAAGAAACCAAAGCGTCCTTGTCCTTATTGTGGTGTTACGCAATTGCATTTAAAGCGACACATTATTCGAAAGCATGGCAATGAGTCTTCTGTTGTTGAAAGTATGCGGTTGTCAGTCACTGAGCAAAAAAAGATTTTCCAGAAACTTCGGCGACAAGGCATATATGAGCGAAATCGGCAGATAATTATGCAGAACCCTCAGTCAACTAAAGAGTTTCTCAGCGAGAAGCGTCGTCGCATGTCTGTGGACAATCCCAGACTCGCAATGTGTGGAAACTGTCGCGGATTTTTTGCTGCAGCACACTTATGGCGACACAAACGAAACTGCGAACAGGATGGAGAATCTGTTGACAGTGATCTACCAGCACACTTACTGATGANTAAGGCAGTATCTGCTGATAAAAGCTCATTTGTTACTAATGTACTGGCCCACTTCAGATCTGATGAATGTGGATCATTGTGCATTAAGGACAAACTTATTACAAATGTTGGAGAATACCACTACAATAAGTGTACAACGAAGAGAGNTCCGGCAATGTCAACGATGAGGAGATTGGGAAATTTGTTATTGAAGTTCCGTGAAGCTTCTTCAGATAATGAACTGACAGGTGAGGATATGCTGCGCAGGAACCATTTTCCACAGCTTCGCACTGCAATCGATTCATTATGTTCTGACAGCAATGATAGCTTAAAAGTAGCTATTGGCTACTTACTGAAAACTGCATGCGAGGTTATGAAGGGTGTTTACCTCATCGAAAGTAATGACTTGTTAGCCAAGGAGGTTGATGATTTTAAGGTAGTCCTGGATTTGTTTTGGGGACAGATTTTTGCATCAGCTGCTGAAAAAGTTGAACTACGTCGTCAAGGAAGACTTCGAAAACCTGCAAGACTACCAGCAGAAGATGATGTCATACGTGTTCGTGAGCATATCTATGCACAAGTGAATGCACTTCTTTCTAATGAATATTGCCTATGGTCTTCGCAAGAGTACACTCGTCTGCGAGCTTTGATCGTGTGTAGACTGACTCTATTCAACGCTCGCCGTGGCGGTGAACCCGCAAGACTAACTCTGCGAGAGTGGAATGATGCTGAACAAGATGTGTGGATTGACAAGCAACTGGTGCAGAACGTTGAAGATCCTCTCGAAAAGGCATTACTTGGACGTTTCAAACTTGCTTACATGTCGGGCAAAGGCACAAAGTACCTTGTTCCAGTGTTAATTCCTATTGACCTTGTTNCAGCAATCAGGAAACTTGTTGCCATTCGAGATATCATTGGCGTCGCTCCAGACAATCCATATGTTTTTGCAAACCTGCAAAATTCTCTTGATTGCGTAAGTGGATGGCACTGCGTGCNTGATATTTGCCTTGCAGCAGGTGTCGAGAACCACTCTCGACTTACAGCGACAACAATGCGACATCGCGCGTCAACACTTTACGCACTTGAAGATGTTCCTGAGCATGANCGTGATTCATTTTATCGCCACATGGGACATGGTAAGGACGTCAACAAATTAGTCTATCAAGCACCTCTTGGAGTGCAAGAAGTTTGTAAAATGGGCAAGTACTTTCAGAAACTTGACAGTCACAGTGCAGCACAGTCTCAGCGGAACACGAATGTTCCAGGTGCAAACATTGAAGCTTATCGGGTGGCGCTTCCATCCGTTGTGCCCGTCTGTGCTCCAGCTACAGCTGACAACATACCACCTGCTGCTATATCAATGTCCACTGTTGATGCCATGGCGAATGAGTTTTCTCTCGAAGCCCAGATTTCTACCGTCGAGTCGTCAGCCCAGCTACCGTGCACTGCCATGCCAGACTATGATTCTGCAAACAACACGGATTCAGACTACCTTCCAGGTTATTAGATAATGCATTTAAATCTGTTGTTGGTTATTAATAACATAGCGAGGCTTGTTACCTCTGCCAAGGAGATAATGGTTTGGGTTCGGTTTGTTTGTTTGTCTGTTTGTTAGCAGGATTATGCAAAAACTACAGAACCGATTTCCGTGAGAGTTGGTGGACNGGTGGGGTATGGGACAAGGAAGAAGTGTTATCTTTTGGAGCGGGTCTGATTATGAGGCTGGATCCAGGATTTTTTTNACCTGAAACAGTACAAGGCAGCATATAGTTGCATTTACATTGGGTGACATATATTATAGGAAAATTATGTGCTGTCTCCCAAAGGGGTGGATCCAGGATGGGCTTGGCGGAGGTTTGCACTTTCTGAGTGCTATTTTCTGTATTGTTAATACAAAGTGCAGCACTGACCTAACTTTTTTTGTTGTGGTCCTGCTAAATGATAAATTAAACTGATTCTCACCTGTATTGAAGCGGAGCTGGCTGTTTTGAAGTTTAGACTTCATTGAATGATCACTTAGNCAGTGCCTGGTGGTGGCTTTAAAGTAACAACTATGCCTTATATATTACATAATCTGTGGGCCATTGGCGGTACCGAGGAAATGTGTTGAATATAGACTGATTTTTACCGCGCGAAGCTATGCTTAGGGTGGTCCAGGTGATCGAAATTCCGTCCGTCTGTCACACNCGTGCGAGCATTGTGACCAAACGAAAGAACGCACTGCCAATATTTTGACGCCGCATGAAAGGGTAATCATTCTAGTATTATGATACCAACTGAGGTTGGTGGGCGATGTCCCCTTCCACCTGAAATTTGCGCTTAAACTGACCCATCTCCAGCTAAAAANTGCCGACTTATCAACGTCTTATCAAGCTTAACGCCTTATAACGATTTGGCAGGTGGCGCCACTGGCAGTACATAATCATTAAAACGGTAGGCCTACGTAATTAACACGCGATTAGGACATTTAGAATGTATAAACTTCTGAACAATGTAAATGCGGTCTTGGGGATCGTAATTCCGTCTGTCTGTCTGTCACACGCGTGCATTGTGACGAAACGAAAGAACGCACTGGCGATATTTTGATACCACCAGAAAGGGCAGGTATTTTTGTAGTTGCAAGTGCNGCATCGCTGATCATCTGAGCTATGTTAAGCGACGTAAAATACCATTAACTAATTAACTAACAGGCATGGAATGACAGAACTTGGGTTATTTTTCAAGTTTACAGCTTTACATTGCCCAATAATCAAAAACGTATCAAGCTTCGCGCGGTCTCTCTGCCATAGCTGAGCTACTTGTTTTACCCGCGCGACGCTATGCTAGCGCGGTACTAGCTGTCGTCTTGTGTACGTCTGTCTCCGTTCGTCCATCCGTCTGTCTGTCTGTCCATCACATGCCAGTATTGTACCAACACAGCTAAATGTAGGATCACGCAAACAGCGCCATACGGTAGCCCAGGGACTGTAGTTTTCTGACACCAAAGATCTTGGAAAAATTTC
>Ga0049100_1000213_pt1 | contig 11011 bp, 7 predicted proteins | sample WorMetimpBELIZE2_FD_55036 | JGI IMG/M metagenome (GOLD analysis project Ga0049100, IMG submission 55036) | Marine gutless worms symbiont microbial communities from Max Planck institute for Marine Microbiology, Germany - Olavius imperfectus... | ecosystem: Host-associated > Annelida > Digestive...
AGTGAACGCCGGGAAGCCTGCGTACTCCTGCTCACCGCCTTGCTGAAATACATGGACCTGGCCAGCCTGCGGGTCGGCATCCCCACCCAGGATGGATTCCTCAGCCTCACCGTGGACTACATCGCCGAGCAAACCGGCATGACGCTCAAGCGCGCCGAACGCGCCCTGGCCGATCTGAAGACCGCCGGCCTGGTGACCATCGCTCAGGCCCGCCAGCGGCGGCCGGATGGCTCCTGGAAGGGCCTGGCCGCCATCAAGGCCATCTCCCGCCACCTGTTCGCCCTGTTCGGCTTGGGAAAAAGGCTGCAACGGGAACGCGCCAAGGCCAGTCAACGACTCCAGCAGAAGGTCCAGCAGTGGGCGCGGGAGGCCGACCAGGCCACCTCAGAAGAAAAGCGCGCCGGGCAGGCCCGGTTGGCATTGGCTTTGAAAGCCCTCTCTAGCCTGCCTGGCAGGCCAGGGGGGAAACCGAAACACAAGCCGCCGGACGATCTGGAAGACCGCCGCCGACTCAACCTCAAGCTGGCGGAACTCAAAGCCCAGCACTGGGACTGGAGCCGGGAACGGCTCATCGAAGAGGCCGAAAGGATGCTCTTCAACCGCGCCTGAAATCCCGCTTCCCGATCGCCGGAAGCTTCCCCGCCGCGGGAAAACACCGCGCCGAGACCCCAAACTCCCAGGAAATCACCGGCCTTCCGCATCAAACTCCGCCGGAACGCGCACGTCGGCGGTCAGATGAGCTCAGCGCCAAATTTAAGTGTCGGGAGAATGACCGCTTAAGTGTCCGCCATTAATCAACTCTCTAAAAATCAGACACCATCCAACCCCGTGGATAACGTTCAGCCTGTGGACAACTGACAAAGGTGCGGAGCCACACCTACAACCCACGAACCATCAGACCGATCAGTGGATGGTCTCCAGGAAGAAGCGCCCGTGGAATTCTGTGAGGACCTAAGCTAAAAGCCAGGTCAGCAAAACAAGATGAGTCCGTGGCCTCCGGAATCCCGTCTCCCTACATCCCTGTAGCCTTCGGCTTCCCAGCCTGCGCGCGCATCCCTGCGCTTGCCATAGCAGCCTTCCAAACCAAGAAAGAGGGGAAACGGTCTGGGCAAGACCACGGCGGAGTAAGAGGATAAGCCCGCACCAAAGGCCTCCAGATCGAGCGCCTGATGCAACGCTACCTCACGGTAGATCCACAATATGGAAACCGTCTCGCCGAGGTATGCTTGTGGTCGGAATGGCCGGATCGTTGGGGTCCAGACGAAGGGATCGACTTGGTGGCACGGGAGCACGACCGTGGCGATTATTGGGCTATTCAATGCAAGTTCTACGACCCGGCACATACGCTCCAAAAGGCCAATATCGATTCCTTCTTCACGGCCTCCTGCAAGCACTTTCAAACCACGGACGGCGAACATAACTTCAGTCAACGCCTGATCATTGCCACCACCGACAAATGGAGTAAGCACGTCGAGCAGGCGCTAGAGCATCAGACCATCCCGGTCACGCGGTTGTGGTTCAAGGATTTGACCACCAGCCCGGTCGATTGGAGCCAGTTCAGCCTAGTCAAGATCGAAGATATGCACTTCCAGGTCTGAAAGATAACCAGGATGACCTAGAAGACCTCCGGAAACTCAACCTCAAGCTGTCAAAACTTAAAGCATAGCGCTGGGACTGGAGCAGAGAACGGCTTCATCTTGGCCTCCATCCGCTTACCGGGAATATCCGAACCCCCCAAAATTATGTGCAAACAGCGATGAACTAGACCGCAAAGACCGAACCTGTGGCTAAACAAGCTAAACGTGAAATTTAAGTGTCGATAAAAACCATATTAAGTGTCTATCTCTAATCAAATACTTAAATAAACAACTACAAAATAAAAAATAGATCCCCTCCTCTCCAAACAACAAAGATACACAAACTGATTATTGGATCAGGAGATTGATCTTCAGGACAGGAAGGACCAATCCTATCTTTCATAAAACCGGAAAGACATAAATAGTTACCATACCCCAACTATGGGGTTACACCTCTTCTACTGACTCCCAAGATTCCTCATCTTCATCCTCACCACGGGCATCATCCCATCCACTTTTCAATACATTTTTAAGATCCTGCTTTCCAGGAATATCCTTATCATCACAGACGAAACTGAGGAAACCACTGAATGCACCATACGCATCATCAAATATCTTATTCCGTTCCTCTCTATCAAGGTCACCCTCGTTTCTCGTCTGCTCCCGAAGATAATCATCCCGGTACGATTCATACAGGCCTGTGAAGATCTGCCCTCGGCATTTCTTTCTCTCTTCAGTCAGACTCTCAGCAAGGTTGCTATCTTTTGGTCGCCAGATCTCAAGGATGAGATACTTATATTTTGGCCATTGATCAGGCTGCATCTCCCCTTTGTAGACAACCGACCGAAAGGTTCGAGAAGATGGCGTGATTTTCCAGTCCGTAGCATTCTCATTAAGTTCTCCGCGGAAAACCATCACAAGATTTTTGAATTGAGACAGCGTTTTTGGAACAAAGAATCCATTAAGTAAACCCATATATTCATCAAAAGCGTGATCAACATTAACGCTCTCATGCGAAGACAAGAATAACTTATAACGCTCGATCTGACCAAAAAAGGTGCAGATTAAAGCTGTTTGGAACGCAACAGTTTTCAATACACGCTCATATAACATATTTAAAAATTTGATTATTTCGTTGTGTGGTCTCTGTTCGTCCCAAAGTATTTTTTTGTTACGAAAATCGTTAAGGAAGTTGGCAGCTCGACCGGCATGAAAGGATCTAATAGCTTTATTGATCCGACTAGCTGTATCGTCAAAGCGTTGTTTTACCTCTTGAATCTTAGGCACTTCGGCTTCAAAAAAGTTGTCCCTGAGCCTCTGCTCAAGATTCCCCCGGTAAGTTTCGAAAACACGGTTAATCCCTTGGCCTTCAAACAGAATAGGGCGTAATTTCCTGTCCTCGAGAGGTCCAAGACTTTCCTCAAGAGTGAGTACAGCGCGGTTATGTGCCTCATAGGGGAGAAATCTCTCAAATACGGATACAATGAACCTCCCATACCGATCATTGAAGCTCTCACCCAACTTGGAAGCAGCACTAGCCGTAAAGCTGTCCCGTTTGGTGGAGTCAGCAGAAGCGGACCCCAACAAATTTCGGCCATTCAGACGTTTCATAAATCCATAGCCGTCCAAATCTTTGCGCTTATAGAGTTTTCCTGATCGAGGCTTGGCACCGTTTACATCTGCATCCTCATTTAATAACAAATGCTCAATTAGATAGTAAATATGATTAACGCCGGTTAAAGCAATTGGAGCCTGAATCCCTACTCTATCTTCAATTTGATCTAATTCAACATTGAAGATTCTAAATGAAAATCCAGATCTGATGTCCTTTTGCTTCACCTGAGAAAGGCAGCGCCTTAACAAGAAAGCGATTATATCGCTGTCATTAAGAAGCGTATTTCTCGAATTTGAAACCTTCCGAGCTGTCTTATTGAGAGTGAGAAATATTGCTCGCGCAGCCTTCTTAAGATCAAAATCACCCTCATAGTCTTCAGATAGAGCGGGGAACGTGCAGAATATAACAGGGAGATTAATTTCCCGTAGCTCAAATTCACGAATGTATTTAGGGGTCCACTCGGCATAATATTCTCGGAAAGGAGCCCGCTTTTCGTCTGACCAATCATCCTTCAAATTCCGATACAACGCGAGAAGAGCCATCGCGCGGTGCTGACCGTCCACTATGACGAGTCGCGATCGGTTGGTGTTTAACCGAAACCGTACGAGGTCATGCTGCACTCGCTCGCCATCCATAATAGGCTGATCAAATTGAAAAACCTCACGACCGATAGCACCTGCCCTTAGCGTATATTTCCCTTCTTTCCCATTTTCTTCTGGGGACTCTGACACCGAGATCTTCGGATAGAGACTGGCGGGCCTGTTCTCTTGCTCCTTGACTGGCAAAACAACGACAACGATCGGGGGAAACAGCTTAATCAAGTCTTGCGATTTAGAATCAAGCAAATAGGGAACAAGCTCGGACGATACGCGTGCATCATCAATGTCCCTTTGCATAATCTCATCAAAGTCAAGCTGCTCGAAGTCAAATATTTCCCGCACCGGCGCTATGTGTTTTAGCACCTCTTCATCGGATCCTGAAGCGAAATCAAGACCGACATGGGTCAGAAAATACTTGACCTCAAGAGAGTTCTGACCAGCACGCCCCGTGCCGACATTGAAGGAACCTACAGAGCCTTCGAGTACGAGATTCAGAGCGGTTTCACGCCTCAGCTGAAGAGACATTTTTTAGTTTCTGCCTAACAAGGGATAGTGGATCCTGTTTAGGATATTCTCGAGATCGACGTATCGATGACTCGTTGACCCTATAATCCTAACCACCACAGAGAGCCTTGAGGGTACAATGTTCCTGACAGAGATCATTTGGGCGAAGTTCTGGTCCCTATGTTTGATGCTCGGCGGATCGGTTGAATCGACCACTGCCGGTGGACTGTTCTCCCGATAGTGTTCGATCAGTTTTTTGTGGTGACCGACCCGCGTTCTCAAGCGGCCTGACATTCCGATGTATATCGGCCTGGAAAAGCCGGGAGCGGAGGCTTCCAACACCTCCTTAATCGTGTACAGCCGTTCCGGCTCTTCGATGATCCTGTCTACGAGGGGCGGCGATATGGATGGTTTGTGGTCTAGGACTCCCTCATAATGTGGTTTGAGAGGCCCCTTCAGCTCTGCAAGGAACGGAGCTTCCTGGAAGTATCGGAAGATAGCCTTTTCGAAGAAATTCTCGGTTTCCTCAGTTGCAGACTTGCGATCTCCTCGATCTCTCAGTTCACATAATCTCTTAATTGTCCACTCCAGATCGAAATCGGTGATTTCAGGTAAGTAATACCATGCATAGATACCTGGTTTATCCGGGACGGAACCTATTTCTGACCAGGAAAACAATTTATCCATTCTAACTCGGAAAACCTTATTCCTATTCAACTTCAACCTAGAGCATCCTGACGGACAGTCCCATTACCTATATAACAACCAGATCAGAAGCGTAGTGCTATTTGTGGCATATTACACAAGATATGTTCACGTCAGCTGTTCCGTATACCTCATCGATCTCGACATCCTCCAGCCCTGCTCGTAGAGGATTCTTTAGACGACGTGCCTTTTCTCTGGCTAACCGGATCTCGTAATCAGCCTCAATTTCTGCTATCCGTTCTGGCAGCTCTAATTCATCCAGGGATTCTCGGTCGCTCCAAGTAAAAGGCGACCCATGCTCAAGCGCGGTCTTTTCGTAGCGCTTCGCTTCCTCGAATGCTTCAGGATGCTCGCGTTTAAGCCGAACCCACTCGATCTTTTGTTGATAAAAGCAAAAGGTGCATCCGCTCCGGGAACGCCAGTTATAATATGTCGGCAAGCCAAGGCCGGAGGCCTCTAGCAGATCAATAACGGCCGCTTTATCTAGCCCCTGATCCCGGAAAGGAAATTGCACGTTGAGATTCGGATGCGTGGTATACATCCCAGACCGAGCGGGCTCATCTGCCCGAATAGCGACATAGCTCACAAGTTGGGTCCCGGCGTTCAGATCGTCTTTGATCCACTGCTTGAAGGGCTGGAGTTTTAGCTGTCGCGTACACCACCGCGTGCGCGGCGAAGGTAGAAAATTTTCATATTCCCGAAGCCAGAAATCAAAGTCCCTATCAGGATTAAGATACTCGATCGACTTTCCAAGAAAACCTTCGAGCCGACCCAGAAACTCGTAGACTTCCGGCAGTTCCTTGCCCGTATCCGTGAAGAAATACTCGATATCGATATCCGGATGCGTCTGTTGCATGAACACGGCCAAGGCCGCGCTGTCACGCCCCCCCGAAAGCCCCAACACATGCCTTTCGATCATGACGCTACCACCTTTTGCTCATCAAGTTCTGTTTCATCTACGGCACGCAATCCAGCTTCAGCTAGGGCGGCAAACAGCATATCACCGTTCAATCCGGAACGCTTGAGCATCGCGATGACTTGCTCTGCCTGATTGCAAATTTCAGCGCGATCAGCTTCAGCTACGTTGAAGTTTTTCGTGACCGTCCGGCATGACTCGCTGGTCCCGAAAGCCACAGTCACGGCGTGCTGCGTTGGCTCACGGTCTTTCACGCGCGCCAATATCTCCACCTGCCGGAAGCGGAGAGCTAGTTCTGCGAGGCTCAACACTGCCTGTTTTGAATCTAAGTCCGACCATTTGCGCGCTGGTTTGTGGAGAACCAGCCCAGCGATGGCTTCCATGTCTTCTTGGTGTCCATGGAACTCGGCAAGTCGGTTTACAAAAGCTTCAAGCCGAATATCACCACTTAGCCCCTTCGCTATTAGCGCGCGCTTGCGCAACTCCTCTAAATTGTCCCTCTTGTGCCCCAAGGCCTTCAACATGCGGTGCTGCAAGTCTTCCAGCATGGCCTGATAGGCCTCCGCTAGCTCATGAAGCGACGCGGTGATTATGGGCGACTGGTCCTGCTCATACCCTGCTGCATGGGGAAGATCAACGAACAATGCCTTATGCGGATCGCTGGCATTGAGCAGGATGCGCCGCACGTTCTGGGCGGTTTTCGAGAGCGAAGACGCCCGGTGCGTCCAGTTCGGCAGCCGGAAAACGAATTCAACCAAGGCCCGAGTAACAGCGAGAGGTTGCACCGCCGGCACGTTGCCGGTAATCTCGCCCACCGCTTCGGCGAGCTCTTTCATCAGGCGCTCATTCTCCGCCCGACGACCCACATGGCGCAGAGAAATCAACCTCTCGTTTTGCAGGAGGCAGTCGGCAAGGAAATCATTCAGTTCGGGCTGAAAGGTCTCTTCGGCATACACCGCCACTGAAGACTCATGCGCCAGAATAAATGCCATCGCCAGAATCGGTAGGAGCCCCCGGCGGATGCCGAAAGGCGGCGCCGTCCATATGGCGTAAAGCGACGAGAGCTGAACAAGCTCGTCGCCCGCCTCAAGTAGTTCCTTGGCCTTTCGCCACATCGGCACGAAGGAAGCCCCAACAGATTTGCGGGTATTGGGTCCCTTGAAACCGAGTGCGCCACCGCGCTGACCGTGCAGCCCCGCCTCCTCTAGCACCGTGCTGTAGAGACCTCGTTCGGCCGGAAAACCCTCGAGCCCTAAATACTTCTCAGCGGGTTTACTCACCATAGCGTGAAGGAGTAGCCGCACAGCGCCCCGGATGTTCCTGGAAGGCTTTTCGCAGTTAATCAGTTCGTTATGGATGATTGGCGCCTTGGCAAAGGTCTCGTCGGCGAGATGGGAAGCCAGCTGAGCCAACCCACGGGCGCCCCGTTTATTTTGGGCTTTCCCGCGCACATACCAGATTGCTTCGTTGAATGAAGTCCTCAGCGCCTCCTCCAACTGCGCGCTGACCGCAGCGATCCGCGCCGCAATCTCGCGTCTAGCCACCGCATCGCCTTCCAATTCCAGGCGGCTCGCGCGTACCGTCTCCAAAGCGACCAGTTCGCTGCCCAACTGACGAACCACCCAAGCGTTGCGGGGCATTCCGATCACTACGGGATAATCACCGGCAAACTTAGACATATGCCGGCATATCTCCTTCGCTTCGCGATCGGTTTCCTCGCCGCTAGGGATAGCCAACAGGAACTTGCCTGAAGAGCCGTTGCGTGGCTTGAAGGATTGAACAGCCTCCTTAGCTCTGCTAATCGCTACTAGCTCTGTCTCGAACCATCGGAGGGTACCCGTCCGGTGATAGTGTTGCTTCGCCAACAACGGCTGCATCTCGGCCAAGCGAGCGAGCCGCGCGAGGTCGAGCCCCGATGCGCTTGCCATTTCCGCTTCGACAGCTTCCGCGATATCGAAGTCGCTCCCCGCGTAGATTGCCCAGGCATCCAGATGCTTGCGGAAGATAACGATGGACCAGCTCTCTAGATCATCGAGCGCGCAATTCACCTGATCCTCTGGCACATCACCGAGACTGGCATACAGAACCGACCTTTCCGGCACCAAACCGGACCCGTTACGGAACAGGTCGATGACTGCAATCGTCTTTGCGAGGCGGATATGAAGCGGCGACCCTCTATTCTCGCAGCGCTCTACTGCCTCAGCGTCTTGCGCCCAACGAAGGCCCTCAGGCGAGGCCAGGATTGCTGGTTCCAGATTGATTCTCAGATAGTCCCATAGCCGTGCAGGATCATAGGTTTCACCGCTGGCCGCCGGCACCGCACGCAGGAATTCCTGAAAACCCTCCGGCTCGTTCGAGCCTAGGAATCCGAAGATGCTTCGCTCATTCTGCCCGAACCGGCGCCTCGATACCGGCCCCAATAGCACGGCCGTCGCTGGGTGAAGCGGCCAACACGCATCAAGCCTTTCTGCCAAGTCCTCCGGACTACCCGGCCGCCGGTGACGAATCGTTTCCGCCATCCTTTCGGCGGTGGCCATGCTGGCCGGGTACTTGATCTCCGACACAATGGCGCGGCCGATCAAATCAATTACCTCATCAATTGCCGTAATGATCGGAATATCCACAAAACGGCCCTGCACCTTTGCCCATTCGTCCTGCACATCCCGACCGAGTCGAGCAGCGTATTGCTCAAAGGCCTGGTGCAGGATGCCGAGGACGATCATTCGGCCATCGCAGCGCCCAGCTGCCTCGGCCAACTCCTGGAAGAAGTGGATGTTTGTTCCTTTGCCGACGGCACCCTCGAGCAGCTTGCCCATCTCATCGAAGATGACGAGCACACCCCCTTTCGGTCTCGCTTCCGCCTCTCTTCGAAGCCGCTCGATAACATCACGGCCAGATTTGTCGGGCCGGCGCGGTCTCGTCCGGGCGGTTCCTCCCTCCGCGGCGACAGCTCCGGCAATCTCCTCTCGGAGATTTTCAATCGGATCGCCACGCCGGCCGACTACGGGAACCACCAGCCAGCCATCCCTTCCCACCGGAAAAGCCCGGTCGAAGTCCGGCACATCATCGAGCAAGGCCCGTGCACACTTTTTTAGCTTCGGATTACTGCCAATCGACGCACACAGAGCCAGCGCCAAACTCGACTTGCCCCCGCCGTAGGGACCTGTCCATGTAAAAGCCCTTTGCGTTGTTTCCACTATAAGCTTTGCCATGGTTTCCAGGGCCATCTTACTGGAGCCTTGGCAAACGAAGCCGTTCAGGGCTCCGGTAGCTTCTAGATCCGTGTCCACACGTACCGAACGCTGAAAGCGACGAACGACAGTAACTGCATCAGAGAGCATCATCTTATGCGGTCCTCCTCTACGCTCCGCTGACATAGGCCAGATTAAGTAGGGTCAAGGGCTCGATGGTCTCAGTCCGGCGGGCTATATTGCGCACGCCCGCCGTATCCGACCACGCGAAACCTCCCTTGGAACTGTCGTCGATATTGGCAAGCCGCTCGATCAACGAGTACTCATCAAGCTTGAATACCCGCCCCGGCGATCCTGGTTCATAGGCTAGGCTTTCGACCGCCATGGTGTTTTGGCCGGGAGCATGTCTGTTCCAGAAGTCATTGAGCGCAAAAAGGAAAACACCGTCCGGAAGGCTCGGCTTGTGACCACGCCGAAACTCGAATGATTTGCTGCCCACGGGTCGGATCAGACCAAGCTCCGTGAGCACCGGCTCCATGTGATCATCCGAGAACTTGGAATCCGTGCGTTGCACATAGCTGCGAATAAAGCACTCGACGTCCCGCTTTATCGTTGCCTCTGAGGTTCGTTTCCATCCCCTCTGTAGACAAAGATCCCGAATCGATTGAGCGAGCGCTTCGCGCTCAAAGGTCTGTGCCGTAAAGTGGTTGAACGCGTAAAACCACGTCGTGGTCCGATCCGGAAGCCTCGCGACCATCCACTGCATAAGCCACGTTGTCGCCGGAGATTCCATAAACGGATCGCGTCCCGTCTGCTTGTTAAGCAGAAACTCTCCGAGTGCAGTCGGCCGAATTTTTTCTCCGTCCTCGCTAATGATGTTGCAGGCGAGCGCCCAATGCCGAATCGACGTCGCCATGTTTTTGCCGACACCAAAGGTGATGATTGCTTTCGCCTCCGAGAATACGCTTCGCGGCGCCCCGCTTTTGTGTTTTGCGATGGCATCGTAAGCTTTCCGCAGCCACAGATGACGGAGAGGGAAAGTCTCATGTCCTGAGAACTGTCCCTTGAATTCAGGATTGGCTAGGGGTCCACGCAGCATGGAGAGATCCTACTGGATGACTCGTCCAGTTTTACTGTTGAGCGGCACTATGCTACTTCCGGTCGCCTTCTCTATCTACGGCGACTCCCTCAGCTTACGGCTAGAGTTCTGTGGAAATATTCCGCCTTATCGGGCGGCCGTTGATCCGGTTGCTGCTGACGCAGATCGTGCGCCGGTTGACGGAAACGATGCGGTTCGAGGAGGGTCGGAGCGTCGCCGATTACCGGCACCGGCTGCTGTTGCTCCTCGACGAGTTCGCGTCGCTGAAACGTCTGCCCGTCATTGAGGAGGCCTTGGCCTTCATGGCGGGCTATGGGCTCAAGGCGTATTTGATCGTGCAGGACCTCCAGCAGATCCACAGCGCCTATGGGCGCGACGAGGGCCTCATCGGCAATCGCCATCTTCGCATCGCCTATGCGCCGAACAAGCTCGAAACGGCGGAGCTCTTGTCCCGGATGGCCGGTCAGACCACGGTCGTGCGACAGCAGGTCACGATTTCCGGGCTACGAACGGGCAGTGGAAGTCCAGGACAGCGCAGCGAATCCATGCAAGAGGTCCCGCGCCCACTCATCACTCCCGATGAGGTGATGCGCCTGCCAACGGCCCGGAAGGATGCGCACGGGCAGATCCTGGAGCCCGGCCACCTGCTGATTTTCGTGGCCGGCCAAGCCCCGATCCATGGCCGGCAAATCCTCTATTTCCGAGATCCCGCGTTCCGGCAGCGGGCGCAAGTCGCCGCGCCGGAAACCAGTGATCGCTTGGTCCAGGAGAACCCGCCATGAGCACCGCCGCCTACCGAGATTTG
>Ga0049100_1000217_pt1 | contig 10841 bp, 8 predicted proteins | sample WorMetimpBELIZE2_FD_55036 | JGI IMG/M metagenome (GOLD analysis project Ga0049100, IMG submission 55036) | Marine gutless worms symbiont microbial communities from Max Planck institute for Marine Microbiology, Germany - Olavius imperfectus... | ecosystem: Host-associated > Annelida > Digestive...
CGCGCTAGCTCTGTTGGGTCCTTTACTCTGTACTAAGCTTGGTATAATCAGAGATATAGCATTTTCGAACATGTTCTTTGTTGCCTGTAGTGTTGCAGGATGGAGTTTTTTAAAAAATTGTGTGGTTCAGGAGATAGGTAGACGATTAGGATGTGATGATAGCCGCCTAGCAGAGTCGGCAGAGCGCGTGCTATTTCTAACGCTGCTGATCATTCCACCACTCGGCCATCTTTTTGGTTTGACCGTTAGTTACATCGAGCTTGTTCTTTGCCTGGCTCCGGGTGCATTGTGTGCAATTTTACTGGCGGNGGTGTTGATAGGGGTTTCCATCTACCAACACAACAAGCNTCTCTTCCATCACTCGGCCATCTTTTTGGTTTGACCGTTAGTTACCTCGAGCTTGTTCTTTGCCTGGCTCCGGGTACATTGTGTGCAATTTTACTGNNGNCGGTGTTGATAGGGGTTTCCATCTACCAACGAGCTTCTCTTCCATCGAGAGCCTATTGAAAAGAAATGAGGGGGTTTGAAAAAACGCCCCTCCAAACGGGCCTAAAATGGAATATTACTCAAATATATATACTGTTTGTCGACCAGAGCGCACGAGCCAGATTAAATCGACTCAATATAAAAGACTTAGGCATATTGGCAATCAATGTCGATGCTTCAGGGGCATGCGTTTTTCAATACTCCCTGAAGTAGGTGATTAGCCAATTTTCGATCCGAGAACCCTATTTCCTCAACACACCCTTTAGGGGTTTTTGTTTGAAGTTGATTCTGAAGAAAATCTACCAGCGACTTTCTATTTCTCAACAGGCCCATGATTGAAGTTCTCGCTACTTCTTTTATGGTCATCATCGTCTCCAACATTTTCTTTGCCTCCAGAATAATTCCTAAAAGACGACATTTTAGTGTTGCAGGATTTGCGACATTATCACTTTGCGCTTATAGGAATGGTGTTTGATGACAAAGGTTATTGTAGCAAGGAAGCTTCTCTGACCATGAAGCAAAATGGATGTGTCAGCAAGGCAATTTTAAAAAACAATATGAGGGGGAAAGACTTTGAGAGAGATCGACGCTATTCACAAAGCAAAAAATGCTAAGCGGGCTCGCTACATAGGAATTGCCAAGAATCAATTTCAGGGAATCATGCAGGCGCTTACTCACAATTTCAAGCGACTGATCAGGGTACAGAATACCATTTTTCTAACTGGGTTAAACAGTTCCTCTCGTGGAAAGCACGAAATCAGGGGGGGAATCTGACAAAAGGGGCCGATTCTGATCATAATTGGTCTAAAAATCAACTGAAATTCCTTTAAATTTTTACCGAAATAGGCAATTAGCTACTTTTTGATTCGAAAACCCCATTTCCCTGAGCGCCCCCATTTTTGATGACTTTTTGCCGTTCGTTTAAAATCTCGCCTTGCTCTTTGGGGGCACGAGGCTTCAGCCCTCGCTGACCTAAATTGTTGTAATGTCTATCATAACTGTCCGATTATGTCTCGTCTGCCGCAGGACGTATCAAAAATCTTGCAAGCGCGCAATGCGTTGTTCAATAGGGGGATGTGTCGAAAAAAGGCTCAACAGCCCCCCTTTGTTCGGCATGGATATCATCATTGTATTCATGGATGGGGGAATAGTTGACTGCTGTGTTTTGGCAATTTTCAGTTTTTCTAAAGCTGCCACCATATATTCTCTCCTTGAGAGGAGGGCCCCCCCTTGGTCGGCGCGAAATTCCCTGCGGCGAGAGAAGGAAGCGACAAGCAGTGAGCCTAGGACCATAAAAAAGATCTCAAAGAGGAATGTCGTAATGTAGTAGTTGCCATACGAAGAGCGGTTGTTGTTGCGTTGGTCTCTTCCCAAAAAAGAGGAGAGGGCAAATGCTGCGATTCTAGCTAAGAACATGACAAAGGCGTTAACTACCCCTTGGATGAGGGTCATGGTGACCATGTCGCCATTTGCGATATGTGAGATTTCATGCCCGAGGATCGCTTCGAGCTCATGGTCATCCATACGATCCAGCAAAGCGGTGGAGAGGGCGACGAGAGAGCGGCGTTTGGTGGGGCCCGTCGCAAAGGCATTTATTTCAGGAGATGCAAAAACCCCCACTTCTGGGACATTGGGCAGCCCAGAACTACGTGCCAAACGCTCTACCATGTGGTAGAGCTTTGCATTTGCCCCTGTGCCATCGACCAATTTTACTCGCATCAGCCATTTAGCCATCTTGCGTGATAGGGCAAGTGAGATTAGAGCACCTACCATGCCCCAAATTAAACAAAACAGCATTAAGGAGTGGAAATTTAGGCCATACCTAGTGATATATGGTCTGATATTGAATATCGAAAGTATCACAGAAATAGTGAGCACGATTAAACAGTTGATCGCTAAAAAGAGAAGAACTCGCTTAAACATACCTCACCTCAGTGCCTACTGGCCTATTTTATCAACACAAAACATTTCTATCTACCCCTAGAAGGAGTACGCAAATTAACATTTTGATGCAAGCATTTGTGGATGTTAATAGGTTGGAGAGATCCACGTGGGAAAAGGGGCTATCTGTTTAATGGGTTGTGCGGTTTTGTGGAACTTTTGGTGAGATGCAGCTTTGAACGCACATCTTTTTTGGGGAGGCTTTTTGACGGATGAGGAGGGTGCGGGGGTACCATTTCAAATTTAAATAGGGCGTGGTTAATTTTCAGCTTGAGCTCCTGGGTGAAGTGCCCAAAATGGCTGAAGGCCTCATGTTTAAATTCAAGTAAAGGGTCCTTTTGTCCTACCACGCGCATATTGACCTCTGTGCGGAGATGATCGATTGCGAAAAGGTGTTCTTTCCAGAGGGTATCGATGTTACGCAGAAGCAAACTATACACGACATCTTTTAATATTGGCAGGGGATCTACCTCCCTACCGGCAGCCCTTTGAATGGCGGCGATGGTATCTTTTTCTAAATTTAATTTATATCTAAATGCCTGAAGAATCTTTTTTGTGGCGATTTCTTCAATTTGTTGTATGGTTAAGTATTCGTCGTCGAAGGTACCCTCCTCGAAGGTCACAGGAAAGTGAGTCATAAGCCATTCGAGGTACCCCTGCGCATCCCACCTCCCCTCAACCGTCCGCGAAGCAAAAAATTCCCGCGTCTTTTGACTAAGGGTATCTTCGAGGAGTTCTTCTGCCATTTTTATTATATCTTCTTCGTGAAGGATCTTATCGCGAAAAGCATATATCTCTTGTCGTTGTTGGTTCATCACATCATCATATTGAAGGGTGTGCTTACGGATGGAATAGTTGCGTTGTTCTATCCGCTTTTGAGCTGCTTCAATCGAGCGATTCAGTATCTTCTCGGAGATCGATTCTCCCTCGGGTAGCCTGAAGCGTTGAAGGCACGCAGTGAGCTTAGGAGAGGCGAAGAGGCGGATTAGCTGGTCTTCGAGGGAGATGTAAAATTTGGAGGATCCCCGATCCCCTTGACGTGCACAGCGACCACGCAGCTGTCTGTCAATACGGCGCGATTGGTGGCGTGTCGTTCCGATGACATGAAGCCCTCCACGCTGTGCGATCCCCTCTCCGAGTTTAATATCGGTCCCTCTCCCCGCCATATTTGTGGCGACGGTAATAGCTCCCTCTTGCCCAGCTTTGGCAATAATTTCGGCCTCCTTTGCATGATTTTTTGCGTTGAGAATAGTATGTTTGAGCTTTTTTTGGGTTAAGATACGTGAGAGTATTTCTGAAGTTTCGACAGATTCGGTGCCGATCAGAATGGGGCGACCCTGATCATGAATTTCGACGATATCTCTGATGAGCGCATTGTATTTTTCTCTCTCGCTCATGTAAATTTCGTCGTTGAAATCTTTGCGTATACATTTTTTGTGCGTTGGAATCTCCAAAACATTTAATTTGTAAATTTCTCTAAATTCGTCTACCTCCGTCATCGCTGTGCCGGTCATGCCGGCGAGTTTGTCGTACATACGAAAATAGTTTTGCAGAGTGATAGTCGCGTAAGTCTGTGTCTCCTTCTGAATGGGGACAGATTCCTTAGCTTCGATGGATTGGTGTAATCCATCAGAGAAACGACGCCCCGGTTGTGGGCGGCCCGTATTCTCATCGATGATGATAATCTTTTTGTCTTGTACAATGTAGTCGACATTTTTTTCCATCAAAAGGTGCGCGCGGAAGAGTTGGCGCAAATTGTGTGAGCGCTCTTTGCGAAGCACGTCTTCTTCGGCTGCGGCCATCTTTTTTTGCATTTTTTCCTGCTCAGAGAGGGTGGGGTCTTTGTCGATTTTTGCATATTCATGCCCCAAGTCGAGCATCACAAAATCGTGTTCTGCCTTACTACCGCTCTCCGTCCAGACCTGAATTCCTTTGTCAGTGAGTTCATATTCATTGGCCCGTTCATCGACGATGATGTAGAGTGTGGCGAGCATTTCGTGTCGCTCATCTTTATTGGGTTCTGCATAAAAATACGTTTCCCATTTTTCTATTTCTGCCCGGATGTCGGGATTCTCTTTTAAAGACCTGAGGATTTCGTTTTGTGGGACTCCCTTGCCAACTAACCACAGTTTGCGAAAGGCCTCTTCCCCCTCTTTAACCTCCCCTTTCGAAGGTTTTTTTTTGATTTGTCCTCCCTCCTTGAGGAGGCCAAGCGTATCGAGAATTGCGCGCGCCTCGCAGGCAAGTTTCTTACAATGAGTGAGTTGGAGCTGTATGATGTGGGAGACAGGTTTTTTGAGCTCGTCGTACATTTGGTATGACTGTGCAGCAGGGCCCGAAATGATAAGGGGTGTACGCGCTTCATCGATTAGAATAGAATCTACCTCGTCGATAATTGCAAAATAATGCCCCCTCTGGCACTGTTCTTCTGGAGAACAGGCCATGGAGTTGTCTCGTAGATAATCAAACCCAAATTCGGAAGCTGTGCCATAGACGATATCAGATCGATAAATTGATTTCCTCTCTTGGAGGGGAGTTTGATTGACCAAAGCTTTGACCGTCAGCCCCAACCACCGAAAAATTTCTCCGATCCACTCACAGTCACGACTAGCCAAATAATCATTTACGGTGATGAGATGGACCGGTTTCCCCGTCAGCGCATTTAAGAATAGGGGCATCGCTACGGTTAGAGTTTTTCCCTCTCCGGTCATCATCTCCACAATGGACCCGTAATGCATAGCGATGGCGCCGATAATTTGGACGTCGTAGGGGATCATATCCCATTCCTGATCATATCCGGAGACATGGACGCGCGTGCCGATTAAACGCCGGCAAGTATTTTTCACGAGAGCATACGCCTCCGGGAGGATATTGTCGACGCTCTCTCCCTCCTTTAGGCGCGAGCGGAATAGTGCAACTTTCCCCTTTGTCTCTTCATCTGAAAAGGAACGGTATTCCTCTTCAATGGCATTGATTTGGCTCACAACTTTTCGATAACGTGCGATCTGACGACTTTGTGCCGTTCCAAAGATCTTTTTGAGCAGACCAAACATATACCCCTAAGTTTAATTTTTGCCACTTTGGGTTTTTTCTAATGTACCAACCCGTCGTATCAGGTTTTTTACGAGTGCAAAGAGCCTTTCTAATTTGAGGATATGCGCTAAAACCCTCCTTTGCTGAGCCTGAGGCATACTGGGAGCTCCGCCATATATTCCCGGCTCTTTGATAGTTTTCACCACTCCGGAGCGGGCTGCGAGCGTTACGCCATCTACAATAGATATGTGGCCAACAATACCCACCTGCCCTCCTATGCAGACGTTATTGCCGATTTCTGTGGAACCAGCAATGCCCACTTGAGCGACGATGATGGTGTTTTTCCCAATGTGTACATTGTGGCCGATCTGTACGAGGTTGTCAATCTTAGCACCAGCGCAAATGCAAGTACGTCCAAATCGGGCCCGATCGATGGTGGTATTGGCTCCAATCTCTACACCATCTTCTAAGACCACATTACCCATCTGCTCAAGTTTGGTATGGCATCCAGTTTGAGAGTCAGTGAGGAGGCCAAATCCACAAGAACCGATGATAGCTCCAGGCTGAAGGACAACTTCATCTCCTAGACAACACTCTTCTCGAATAGTCGCTCCAGAGTATAGGGTACACCTCTTTCCGATCTTCACATTCGGCCCTATAGAAACAAAGGAGAAGATCTGTGTGTGCGCGCCAATTTCTGAATGAGCGTCGACGACGACATAGGGGTGAATGGTTACATCTTTTCCGATTTTTGCGGATGGGTGGATAACGGCAGAGGGGTGAATCCCTTGAAAGCCTGAAGAAGAATAAGCGGCATCCCGCAATGTTTTCATGATCAACTGAAAAGTCCGAGAGGGGTCGGGAGATATGAGAAAATTCTTTCCTGGGACAAGACTGGTACCGCGATCGATGCAGATGACACCGGCATTAGAAACTTTCAGCTTCTCCGTGTAGAGGGGGTTAGCCAAAAAAGAAACATCTTGCGCAGATGCCTTCTCCAAACTATTGACATTCGACACCTTCACATCTGGATCACCAACAAGCTCCGCTTCGGTAATTTCAGAAAGTTCTGAGAGTGAGAATTGCCGTGACATCGAAGAGGCTTAGTTCGTTGTCGATGGTGTGGGACTTGGATTATCTTCATCAAAGGTTCTATCCATCTCCTTGATTACATCGACGGTGATATCGCAAGACGGGTTATAGAACAAACAGGCATCTTCACGCACGACCATGGATAGATCCTTTTGTTTAGCGAGGGCTTGGGCTGCCGTCGTCACGTGGGTGTTCATTGTCTGAAAAAGGTTTATGTTGGCCTGCTGAACAATTTGAATATATTGGTTCTGGTGGCGATTATATTCTTCTTGAAGGGCTTGGTGCTTGACGCGAAGTTCCTGCTCGGCGTCCGGGGAGAGGCCGTCGACAAATTCCCGATCTTGAAGTTTAGTAGAGATATCATCAAGCTGTTTTTCTATATCACTGATTAGGGTGATCACCTGAGATTTGATGGTTTCGAAGGCCTCTTGTTCCCGCTTGCCATATTTTGACTCGGTCACACAGGTCGGGAAATTGACAATCCCATATGAAAAGTCATAAGAGAAGCCCTCAAATGGTTTAAGGCAGAAGAGGGACATAAAGAAAATAAAGATACATCGTGTTTTCATACAACAACTCCTTAGGAGGATTCTTTTGATAGTCAGTCCGGAGCATAACATAATGGGGAGATTATAATGAAATGAATTTGAAATGGAATGCGGAAAATGTGCAAAAGACAAGGCCTCTTAGCGGCCAGATCCTGTTCGACTGCGGGGATATTGACAAGCATGAAGGCTTTGAAGAGCGCAGTCACTTGGCTCAAGACTGATCGTCATTAGCGCGTTTGCTTTTAATGCGTTACACAATATCATTTTCACCTCAATGAAGGAGGGAGGCTTCCTTCGCCCTCTTGGAGGGGGAAGAGGCCTCTGACAAGCCCAAGTCCTTCTCTATTAGAACTGTCCCCCCATTGCAATGAAAAATCTGCTGACATCATGCTTGCTTTTAGGATTGATAGGAAAACCAAACCCCAAAATCACTGGGACACGGCTGGCAAGTTCGATTTGGGTACCTATTCCATAACTCATACGAAGTTGTGCGATTTCCAGGGTTTTCATTGAAATAGAGCCTCCATCAAAGAAGACGAACAGGTCGAGCATGGGCAGGACGTGTTGTCTGTACTCAATGGATAATAAAGCGGAAGAGACCCCCCCCATTGGAGTGTCTTCCCGTTGTCTACCGGTCTCGTCAGCAAATTTAGGACCAAGGATGTACGTTTTGTATCCACGAACGGAGCTCTCTCCACCCAGAAAGAAACGCTCACTTAACGGAATGAGATTGGGTCTTCCTCGGCCTAGGGGACACAAAAACTTAAAATCCCAAGTGACCTTTATGGTTCCTCTGCTGTATAGAGGATAGTAGTATTTATTTAAATAGGCAAAACGACAGTAGGGGAAGGTTTTTTCCTTACTCGCGTGGCGGTGAACCGTCCCCACCTCCATCTCTAAAGATGAATGAAAGCCTCGGTGGGGTTTAAACGCGTTGTCTGTGGAGTCAAAAGTGAGAGAATTTCCGAGGCCTCCCACCAAGCCACTGTTATCCCGCTCCCTTTTTGCCTCTACGCTCTCTATTTTTCCCGGGAGGATGTGTACATTTGAATCCTGAAGCCGCCATTTCCAGCCGTATGTCCAGTAGGAGGTGAGGGGATAGCTACCAAAAAGAGCACCCCCAATGGAGTGAATATTGTAATTATTAGACTGAAGCTGAACCGTTGCGTAATTGAATTCAACCCCAAAGCGCCATAATGAGTCTCTAAGATAGGGGTTCATCCATGACATTGTGTAGTATCGTTGTTTTTTGCCAATTTGCAGACGGGCGTGGGCATATTCGCCTGCGCCGCGCAGGGAGGAGAGTCCTGTACGCCAAAAATTGGTCAGCCCAAGGCAGCTAAAATTATTTTCACCTATATCAATCCCCCCGAAAATATCCTCGACAGAACTGAATCCTAAAAAGAGGCTAAGGCTACCGGTTGTACTCTCTTCTACCTCTATGATGACATCCCTATAATTCTCTCCAAGCCGTTGGTCTTCAGGTGTTTTTGTTGCGTAGACGTTGACAGATTTGAAGTATCCCATACCCTCTAAACGTTTTTGAGTAGCCTCCAGTCGCCTCAAATCAAATACTTCACCTGGGACTAAGAGAGATTCGCGTAAAATGACATTCTTGTTGGTAGAACTGTTGCCCAAAATATGGATCATACCAATATGGAACTGTTCCCCCTCACTGATCGTGATCGTGATGTGGTAAACGGGTGAGTTACTTTCAGGGCTTAAGGCATAGTGTATATTTGCTTCAATGTACCCATCTTTCCCATAGAGCTTTTTAATATTTTCAATACTATCGCGCAATTTTTCCGGGGAGAAGACCGAGCCCTCTTCGATAATCATTACTTTTCTGATCTGATCCACAGTGAGTAGGTTATTGCCCAAAATATCGATTGTTCCAAAATGGAAGACTTCCCCCTTGACGACATGGATGTAGACCTCCAACTTTCCTTCTTGGTTTTGTTCGATTTGGATATGTGTTTGTGCGTTTGCGTAACCTAGATTCTGAAGATAGTTGCCGATAAGCAGCTTGTCATGTTCTAAAACCTCTTCATGGTAGGTGCCTGCTTCTGTAATCCAACTCATGAAGAAATTGTATCTCTTGGTATTGAGCATTTTTAAGATCATTCTCTCATCTGCTCTGCTCAGACCTGAAAAGTGAATGTTGTTGATATATCCAGACTGACCCTCTTGAATGATGATGTTAATATCCACCCCATTGGTATTTGGATGTGGAACAAGTCTGTATTCGAGTTGGGAGTCAAAGTATCCCTTTTTAAGGTAGTATTCTTTGAGTTTATTAAAGGCCTGATTGAACTCTTCCCTGTTAAACACGGTATGAGCGGCTATGCCGAGTTCTTTTCGGAGAGTGGAAGTTTTGATATGAGCGTTGCCGTTATAAGTGATAGCACGGATGATAGGCCTTCGCCACAGTTTGATTGTGATGAAAAGTTCCCCTTGTCGCATTTCGAGTGTTGGCTCCACACGGTCATATTCTTGAGAGAGGGTCTTCAAATCTTGATCGAAGGTGAGATGGGAGAAGGGATCTCCAATCTTGACGCTTAACTTTGAGAGTACATGGTCTTGATTAAACGAGGCATTAGCAGGGAGGTTTTCTACCACGATAGTGATTTTTGCAACGCGCTTATTCTCGTCAATATCTGAGCTTGCAAACAAAACAATTAGCGGTAAAAAAAAAACCAGGATTGCAATCAACTTTCTGTGCATCATTATCCGTCTTTAAATTTTTTCGATTATAAAAGTGGTAGAAAATAAAAGCAAGGCTAGAACCCTTTCCTGTCAGAAAAGGCCCTTGAGAGAGTCCCCTCGTCCACAAAATCCAAAGAGCTGCCAAGTGGAAGTCCTAGGGCTAAACGTGAGATATAAATATGTGGAAGCTGTTCTCTGATAAATAGGGCCGTGGCATCCCCCTCTATCGTGGAATCAAAGGCTAGGATAAGCTCCTGAATTTTTAAGTGTGTAATACGCTCCTTTAACAGGGGGAGATTAAGCACTTCGGGAGGTCTACCATCGATGGGGGAGAGTAGAGATCCTAGAACATGGTAGACTCCCTGAAAGACATTAGTCTCCTCAATGGCGTAGACGTCACGTGGATTCTCCGTGACACACATGATGTGATGATTGCGATCGGGCGCTGTGCAAAAAGGGCAATGGCCTCTATCCATTAAACAGCCACACTTTTCACACGTTTGAATGCACTCCTTGAACTGACCAAATAACTTCGCTAGATTACGTAATTCTTCGCTCCCCCAGTTTAAAAACTCAAAGGCAAACCGCTCCGCACTTTTCTTCCCCACTCCAGGAAGTCTTTTGAGGTAAGCGATCAAAGAGAGTAGCTCTTTAGGGTATCTCAGCATAGTGCTGCTCAGGTTACACATTCCGTCCTATTAATTTCTATTGAAAAACGCATCCCAACGGATCCATGCTAGGCCAATTTAAGGAGTCAAATGTGGGAGGGGAGCATGAATTTTTTGTGCAACTTGAAACTAGAGGATGGGGTTCCCCTTTCATACCTTAATGAACTTTTGTAAGGTGTTCAAGAAATACACGATTTCTAAGTGTCAACATTACTCTCTGATATTCCTAATGTACATTTTCTAGATCCAAGATCTCAACTCCATATAATCATATTTTTGTTTGACGTTTTTAACGTTTAAAATTTACGCTTGCATAGCAAACATTTTACGTAGGTTGGAGTCTGTCATGCGCCACCTAAAATTTTAT
>Ga0049100_1000218_pt1 | contig 10777 bp, 8 predicted proteins | sample WorMetimpBELIZE2_FD_55036 | JGI IMG/M metagenome (GOLD analysis project Ga0049100, IMG submission 55036) | Marine gutless worms symbiont microbial communities from Max Planck institute for Marine Microbiology, Germany - Olavius imperfectus... | ecosystem: Host-associated > Annelida > Digestive...
TAGAGGTACTCGTTGAAGGCCGGCTCCGGAACGGCAATGCGGCAGACCACCGGGAAGTTCTGGATCCAGGTCCGGCGCTCCATCAGCTTCTCGAAGCCCCGGTGCAGGTAGCCTACATGGGTCTTGCAGTCAACCACCTCGTCGCCGCACAGGGTCAGCTCCAGGGACATATTCCCCGTGATGCCGGGGTGCTGGGGCCCGTGCCAGAGCTTGACGTATTTTTCGGAGTCGAGATCGACGGCCGGCTTGCCGTCCACCAGCTCCGGGTATCGGGATCGATCCGACATGCTCACTCGACCTCCCCCCAGTTCGGATAAAACTGCTTGCGCATATGGGTCCGGGGATCGGACTTCTCGCGCCCCTCGCGGGGGAAGAAGGTCTTCTCGGCATAGGCGCGGGTATCGAACTCCCGGCGCATGGGCGGAATCTCGTCCCAACCCTCCAGCATAAAGTCCTCATCCACCCCGGGACTGCCGGGAAAGTCGATACCGAACATCTCCTTGAGCTCGCGCTGGTAGAGCGCGGCCTGCGTCCAGAGCGTGTGGATGGAGGTCATGCCGGCGTTCTCTCTGGCGGTATCCACATGCACGCCCAGGGTATCCTGGGTCCCATAGTTATGGAGCATATAGATGAGCCGGAAGATGCCGTCCTCGATATAGTCCACTGCGGAGAAAAAGGCCAGATGGCTGAAGCCCTCGTGGTCGCGCAGGTGGCGGATCAGCATCTCCGCGTGATCCTTGGGGACCTTCAGGAAGACGAGATCATCGCGCTTCTGCTCGAAGTCGGTAACGCCGAACAGGGCTTGCAGGCGGTCGAAAAGTTGTTTCATCGAATTGTCTAACAAGTTGAGAGGCTGTCTAAAAACTCAAACCATGCCGCGCGGCCCAAGTTATCCCCCGTCCTACCAGACGGGCTACGGCCAAAAACCCATCGCCCCTGGCGGGAGAGGGGTTGGGGAGAGGGGGAATCAAGGGTCTCACTTCGATACGGTTAAGGACTCCAGATCAAGCAAAGTCAATGGGTTGGTTTTTAGACGGCCTCTGAATTGGATAGGACCAACAGGTTTTCTCAGGATTTACAGGACCTTTAGTATGTTCTAAAATTTCCTACGTACTCTTACGCTAATAATGTGGTAAGCACAGCGAATCGAACATAAAAAATATGCCTCATGCGCAATCATCTGTGTGAGGTACTAACATTGGATGGATTGGCCTTGTCCGACGTTCGACCCTTATTGGCATGTCTTACGGCTTCGACCGCGACCCAAACAAACCCACCAATAAAGAAAGCAAATATAATCACTACAAACCATTCCATCATATTCACCAGTTATAATCCGGCATATTCCAGTCCTTGATGATCTTCTTCTGGTTCGCCTTATACCAGTCGAAATTATCGAGGTACTTGTTGGCCCCCTCGCACCTGCCGGCCTTGATCAGCTCCTTGAGCTTGACGAAGCCGGCCAGCAGGGCCTCGGGCCGCGGCATACAGCCGGAGACATAGAGATCCACCGGGATATAGTGATCGATCCGGTTGATGGTGTTATAGCTGTCCCAGTACATGCCGCCGTTGACCGTACAGCTGCCCAAAGCGACCACGAACTTGGGATTTTGCATCTGCTCGTAGCTGACGATGATGCGCTTCAAGGTCTTCACCGAGGCATAACCGCCGATGATAAACACGCAGGACTGGCGCGGCGTGGGGGAGCCGGTGACGCCGAAGCGATAGGCATCATAGCGGGCCGTCATCAGGGGGCGTAGCTCCACCGCCCCGCAACCGGTCCCGAAGGCCTGCACCGCCAGGGAATTAGCCCGCGCCCAGTTGCGCACCGCCTCCATGGCCTCGAACTGAGGCCCCACCGGCACTGGCCGTGTCTTGCAGAAATACTCGGTATCCGGGTAGGTCAGACCATCATTCGGCAGCTCTTGATCGTTCACGGGATCATTATTCGTCATTTTCATCAACCTGGATTCTGCGGTTTAATTTCTTGCATTTCGTGATAAATAGTCAGGGGACTCTTTTTTTCCGCAATGAACGGGAATAAACGCAAATCGATCGAAATCGGTTTGCCCTCATCGACGATTCTAATCTGTGTACATCACTCAGATATCCACAATATGAAAACAGTCGGTTAGAGTTAAATGTCAACAGCCCTTGGTATCCCGTTTCAGAACATTCTACTAGCAGTAGAATAGTTTGAACCGCAGAGACGCAGAGAACACGGAGGCCATAAATCAGCGTTTCAGTTTCATCTGGCTCCCACGCTCTAGCGTGGGAGCAAACCCTGACGCTCCAGCGTCACGAAATACTTGCCGCTGGAGCGACTCAACTACGTTCCCACGCTGGAACGTGGGAACGAGCCAAAATCCTGTAAATCCTGTTTATTAGCGTTTATTAGCTAAAAGCACGAACCTCGAAGAATTGCCAGCAGCGTTCAATATGCAGGCCGTTTTGGGTACGTCCACCGCCCAAAGATGCGGTTCGGCCATCCCTGGCCTCACCACATCCCACGTCCAGCTACCCGGCCGCCGCGATTTGCAACCCCCGCAAAATGAGTGAAGCCCTGGGGCATCCTGCCGGGCGCTTGCTTTGCCCAATCCTACGCGCTTTCAGCATCCGCATAGTCTGTTTGGCCAGCGTCGTATATGCTGATAATATACATTATATGATCGATCGGACACAGGCAACCGGGTTCAACTGGGATCGAGGGAACGCCCGCAAAAGTGCCGACAAGCATGGTGTAAACCAAATGGAAGCGGAATCCATATTCTTCAACGAACCCTTACTGCTGCCGGACTCGAAGCACAGCCAACGGGAGCCAAGTTACCACGCCCTTGGTACGACCGATGCGGGCCGATTGCTTCATATCACCTTTACCCTGTGTGCCGCCGGGACCTTGATCCGGGTAATTTCGGCCCGCGACATGCACCGCAAAGAGAGGACCCATTATGAGCAAGTCCGAACTGGTACCACCCACCTTCGACACTGAGGCTGAGGAGCGGGCCTTCTGGGAGGCCAATGATTCCAGTGATTATGTGGACTGGAAACAGGCCATGCCGGCTTCGTTCCCGAATCTGAAGCCCTCCACCAAAACCATTTCGTTGCGTCTCCCGGAGACATTACTGGCACGTATAAGGATCGAGGCCCATAAGCGGGACATGCCCTACCAATCCCTGATTAAGGCCTGGCTCTTCGAGGATGTTGCAAGACACCGGACTTGAGTTCGCATCCGTGGATTTTGCGGATTGCACATAGTCCCCAAATGCTTCAGGATTAACAAGATTTTGCAGGATTGACAGGATTCTTTACTTTGTTGTTTTACGGCATGTCCCATTGATTAAAACGAAGAAAAATCCTGTAAATCCTGAGAAATCCTGTCTATTAGCTAAAAACACACAACTTGTAGGTTGGGGTTTATCGCCCCGACAGGGGCGATAAACCCCAACATTGACGTCCAGGTAATCGACCCATTAGGGTTCGCAAGCTCACCCCAACCTATGGGCTCAACACAAACCTCTGCTTGTACATTTTCAACGATATATTGATGCTTTCTTATTCCTGTTTGTTTCGATATCCTGAATAATATCATCCAAAGAAAATGCATTGAGCCATTCATGACGTTGGGCAGTATAATCGCCGGTACCACAACTGAATTGATTCAAGAAACGCAGCGTGTCAGCCACGTCTAGCTGTTGCATGAGTATGGCTTCCGCCCTCCGATTAACTTCCGCAATTGTAGGTAGTTTTTTGTTCATTTGGATGTTACCTCCACAACTAACTCCATCGGTGATACGAAGTATGGCGGTGGATCAAGCCCATAGGTTGGGGCAAGCGCAGGGACGCGCGCACCCCAACACAAGAGCCTGAAAATCCGCGTTGGGGTTCGTAAGCTCACCCCAGCCTACGGACTACGCGGGCTCAAGGAATCGAAACATTCGTGTCTATTCGTGTCCATTCGTGGTTCTTCGATGCGGTTCGTTTTACTCACTACCCATCCTACGCGGGTCACATGTTCATTCGATGCCTGATAATTATTAAGCGCCATACCAATAGTCGGCCAGGATCACCGCGGCAATTCCGATCATGGTCGGCCAGCGCAGGAAGAAGCGGATCGACTGATCGGTACGGTATCTGGGATAGGCGGCGGCCACGGCGATGGGCACCATGTAGATGGCCCAGGTTTTGACCATGAGCTCGATCAGGTTGGTCGCCCCGCCGAAGAAGAGGTTCATGAAGAGCACTAGCTTGGCTGCGGCGAAGATGGCCCGGTTGAGCTGCATCAGGCTGACGAAGTCGCTCTGGAACTCGGTGCGCGGACCGCTGGGGATCTCCTGGGGCGGGCCGACCACATCGAAGGGGGCATAGCCGGTGGAGCCCAGGAGCGAGAGCATGGCTGCGGTAACCGCCAGCGGGTTGGTGAACAGGGTCCAGTTGGTGATGCTGCCCTGCTGAGCCGCGACCATGTCATAGACCGACAGGGTGTCGTACTGAATCACCAGGGAGAGGACCGCCAAGCCGAAGGGCACCTCGAAGGCGGCGAACTGCGCCAGCCCGCGCCCGACGCCGATGGCCCCATAGGGGTGTCCCGCCTCGCTGGAACCGAGGGCCATCCCCAAGGCGCCGAAGAGGATGAAGTAGATAACCAGGATGATGTCGCCGGCGAAGTGGAAGTTGCCGAAGACCGCGCTGTCGTAGAGCAGAGGGATGAACAAGAGGGTACCGATGCCCCCGGCGATGCGGAACACGGGTCCCAGGTAGAACATCACCCCGTGGCTGACGGCGGTGCGCTTGGCCGCGTGCTTGAAGACGTCAAGAAAAGCCTGCCACACCGGGATGCCGATACGCCCCTGCACCCGCGCCAGCGTGCGGGCGATGATGCCGCTGAGCAGGAGGCCGTAGGTCGCGGCCACGAAAACGGATATCGCCGCGTAGCCGCTGCGAACCAACCATTCAGACATAGGCTAGGCGCCTCCCATCAGAAAGGCCATGAGGACCAGGAAGAGCACGATGAATTGGGCGTAGGTCTGGGCATGGCCGGTGTAGATGCTGCGCAGCCCGGACGCCAGGGAGTGGGTCCACTCGCCGACCGCGCTCCAGAAGCGAGTGGCGCGGGGCCGCACCCAGCCACCCAGGCTCTTCTCGATGTAGGGATAGAAGTTGTAGGCGAAGTGGGTGGTCTCCGGCCGGTCCGGCCGCTCGGCAGCGTAGACGATGTTGAACTGCTTGACCCGTTGCACCCGGGTCGAGGAAAGCAGCATCCAGATCAGGGGTACTAGGAATACCGCCCCAACGATGTTCACCACCAGGAAGCCGTTCCAATGGCCCACGGAGGTCGTCAGCTGGTTGCCGGCCCACTGTATGGTCGCCGGGTAGTAGGGAGCGATGGCATCGGAGATGGGTTGCACCAGGATCTGCGGAAACAGGGAGATGAGCAGGATCACCCCCACCAGCACCAGCTGCGGGGCCACCAGCCACCAGGGGGCCTCCTTGACGTCCTGGTGCTTGAGTTTGGGTTGCCCAAGAAAGGCGGAGTGCAGCAGCCGAAACATGTAGAGGCAAGCGAGAGCGCTGGTGAAGAAGGCCAGTCCCGCTTGCAGGTACCAGTGCTTCTCGATCAGGGCGTTGTATAGCAGCCACTTGCCGCCGAAGCCGCTCAGCGGCGGCACGCCGGACATGGCGATGATAGCGATCAGCGCACAGAAGAAGGTGACCGGCATACGGCCGATCAGGCCACCCATCTTGTACATCTCGCGAGTGCCGGTGCGGTAGATGACCCCGGCCACGGCGAGGAAAAGCAGGCCCTTGAAGAAGAAGTGGTTGGCGGACAGATACACGGCCGTCACCCAGCCCAGGTGGCTCATCATAGCGACGCCGGCGACGATGTAGCCCACTTGGCCCATGCTGGAGTAGGCCAGCAGGCGCTTGGCGTCCTCCTCCAGCACCGCCATCAGGGCGCCGAAGAGGGCGGTGATGAGACCCAGCCAGCACACCAGGTAGGCGATGTCGAGGCCGCCCACCACCTGATCCCCCAGCGCAATGCCGGCGACCAGGAAGCCGAAGATGCCCGCCTTGCTCACAATCGAGGAGATGATGGCGGTGAAGTCGTCATCCGACTCCGTATAAGCCCCCGGCAGCCAGATATGGACGCCGAGCCCGCCGGTCTTGACCAGAAAGCCCAAGGCTAGCAAGGCGAGCACGGCGGGTCCCGACGCGCCCGCGTCCTTGAGCCCCGCCAGCAGGGCGGAGCCGGAGCCCGCGTAGCCCAGGGCGAAGCCGGCCACGAGCAGATAGGCCGAGCCCAGGGAGAAGATCACATAGACCAGCGCGGAGCGATCCGCCTGCCAGCCCTGGGCGATCAGCAGATAGGAGGTCAGGGTCATGATCTCCCAGGCGTAGAAGAACCCCAGGGAGGTTTCGGTTTGCAGCAGAACGCCCAGGGACATCAGCATCGCCGTCAGCAGCGGATAGAAGCCGGCCCGCGTCTCCGAGCGGTAGAGGGTGGCGAAGACGAGCAGGCCCCCGCCGGGCAGGAAGATGAGCCCGAACAGCCCGGCGAGCCCATTGAGCTGCGGCAGCACGCGATAAGAGAAGGCGGCCAGGATCAGCAGCGACAGGATACCCACTAGCCGGCCCGGCAGGCGGTCGAGCAGAAAGAGCACACCCGCCGCTACGATGGGCAGGAAGGTCGTGAGCGGTGCCTCCCCGGACCAGTCCGCCCACACCCAACCTGTCACATAGAGCAGGACGGCGAAGAGCACCGGTTGCACCAGGCCGTTGAAGGGCAGTTGGGCCGGGACCGGTCGGGCCTCTTGCTCAAAGCCTTCGGAGGCCGCGGAGGCCTTGGAGCGATAGCTGGCCCCGAGCCAACGCAGCAGATAGACCGCCTCCAGCAGCGAGCCCAGCAGAATCGCTCCCATCCAGCCGTACAGGGCCCCGTCCGCGAGCTCCAGGATCAGCGCCCACTTGGCCCAGAAGCCGGGGAAGGGCGGAAAGCCGACCAGGGCCAGAATCAGGGTGCCGAACAGCACCAGTAGCCAGGGCCGACCGGCCAGCAGCGACCACTCCCGCCAGTCTTCCCTACCCAGGATCCCCGCGAGCCAGAAGAGCCCGGCCTTGGCCAGCAGGTGGTTGATGAAGAGACCGCCCACGATCAGGGGCACCAGCTCGTCGCGCCCGCTCTGGCGCAGGTAGGTGATGGCCGCTACCAGCAACCCGACCTGGGCGATGGAGGAGTAGCCCAACAGCCGCTTGGCGCTTTTCTGTTTGAGCGCGATCAGGTTCGAGCACAGGAAGGTCACGACGCCGATGGTGACGATCACCGACAAGTGATCCACCCGTACCAGGGGGACCAGTTTGTACAGGGCCGCCAGGGCGCCCGTGGCGACCCCCGCCGAGATGAGGGCACCGATACCCGCGGGCGCGGCCTCATAGNCATCCAGCCCCCAGCCGTTGGCGGGGAAGGGCTTGAGTTCGATCAGGACCCCGGTGAGCAGGAGTACCAAGGCGGTCGCCCCGAAGGTACTCGCCGGCAAGCCCCTGGTCTCGATCATGCCGTCGATGTTCAGAGTCCCGGCCAGATGGTAGACCAGGATGGTGCCGATGAGGAAGAAGGAAGACGCCAAGGCGCCCGCCATGACGTACTTGAAGCCGGCGGTCAGGGTCCGACGGTCGCGCTCCATCCCGATCAGGGCGTAGGTGGCGATGGCCGTGATCTCGATGAAGACGAACAGGTTGAACAGATCCCGCGTCATAATCATGCCATCAATGCCCAGGAGGACCATGATGAACAGGATCATCCCCTGCATACTTTCGCGCAGCCGTTCGAGCAGATACCAGCCACCGAGGAGCCCGAACAGGTTCACCGCCAGGCACAGAAAGGCCTCCTGCGTCCCGAAGCGCAGATTGATGGAGAGCGGCGGCTCCAGACCGGCGGTGAGAATCTCCACCGTCGGCGCGCCCTGCAGCAGGTGATAGAGCCCGAGGGCGCAGATGACCGTGTTGGCGGCCAAGGCCAGCAGGAAGACCAAACTCGCCAGGTTGCGATGTACCCCATAGAACAGGGAGAGCAGAAAGGCGCTGCCCAGCGAAAGGATAAAGATGTACAGGGGATCCAGCATCGGACTTCAGCCCTTGAGCTCGCTGCAATCATCGATGGAGAGCGAGCCGTTCTTCTTATGGATCTGGATGGCGTAGGAGAGCATGAGGGCCGTGACCCCCAGCCCGATGACGATAGCCGTGAGCACCAGGGCGGACGGGATGGGATCGACTACCGTATCGGTCGCGTTCGCCAAGTCTACGGCCGCATCGAGAATCGGCGCCGTGCGTCCGTTCAGATAACCGATGGCGACCATCAGCATATGAATCCCCGTATCCGTCAGCGAGAACCCGATGATGATCTGAATGATGTTCCTGCGGGTCATCATGCCCCACAGCCCGATCAACACCACGATGAAGCTGGAGATCAAAACGACCAAGGGCAAGGGGGCCATATCGATCAGCTCGGACATCGGCTTGCTATTCCCGGTTAGTGTTTTCTGTGAGGTTAAGTCTGCCAGCAATTCTTCGGGTTATGTGCTGTCAGCCAATAGACAGGATTAAATAGACAAGATTTACAGGATTTCGGAGGATTAACAGGATTTTTCTTTAGTTTTTAATGCATGTCACTCGGCAGCAACCCGTAGGATGGGCAAAGCAAGCGTCTGTCAGAATAGCTCCAAGGTTCCGGTCATTCCAGGAGGTTTCCGAAGTCCCAATTGCTTGCAAGAAGCACAAAGCGTAGCATGCCCATCAATCGATCCGTCGGTTCAGATAAATTGAACATTAATTACCTCTTCGACTTTACTTAAAATGATCGATTAAAGCCTTCTTGCAATCCATAGATTTTTCCTGGGCCAGCAAAATTTCCAGAAATATATTCGTATCAAATAAATACACTATCGCCACTCCATTGATTGATGTTGTAAGTCAACGGAAGAATATTTGCTTCTCAATTCGGATAGTCCACCTTCCCAAGTAAACTCGAATTGTGCCAAGGTTTTTCTGTATTCTTTTCTTACAACCAGAAGATCAATAAAATCAAAAGCTTCCCTTTTTAAGTCATCCGGTAAATCTTCCAACTTATTTCCTAATTGAATATGTTTTCATTCCGTATCTCCTTTTAGTATTTGAACCCTTCCCTACTCTCTCTTGTCGGCTCACATCGCTTCGGCTTGGGAATAATGGAGAACCATCAAATCGTCTTCTCCGATTCCGAGCATCGCGTAAGCTCTACCATCGTCTCCGCAAAACTCGACCTCGTAAGCCGATTCTCCAAGCTTTTCCACTACGGTACCCACTTGTCCCTGGGCCACTTTGGCCTCGGGTATATCCCGCAGTAACGCGACGACATCCAACTCCCGGATCTTATGCGCTATTTCGTGAATACCTCATAGTACGAAGCAGGATGTAAGGCGGGGTATACCCTCTCCGGCCTTTATGATCCATGTGCTTCTCAGCGTAGCTTCTCTGCTGCCTCTGGTGTAAGCAAAATCCACAATGTAACTAGTGCCATATTCATCAACCAGCTCTGGAGTGGAATCTTCGGACTTTACCTTCCAGAGCAGCAGATCCCGAATCTCGCCAGCATCAGTGGCCGTCACTCCCAAGACCGATTGGAAACCCCGCGCTTTGTGTCTACCCCGTGGATGCTCGTAGCTCAGGCAATAATCCGTCAGTTTTCGAATATCGACAATTGCCCCGCCGGCATTGGGAACTTTCATTTCGTCCCTTCAGGACATAACGCTACCACATCAGCTTGACCGCAAAAGCAAAGCGAACCGCATTAATGTGTTTTTATCCAATAGTATAGGATTCACAGGATTATTCTCGTTTTAATGCGTATCACCACGCAGCGGAAATTCAAAACAACAAAAAAACCCTGTCAATCCTGTCCTATTGGAATGCGGCAATGAGCATCAGGAATCCAACGGCTCAGTCCTTCATCCGCTCGAGTACGGCGCTGAGCTCGGTCCCGACCTTGAGGCCGATCAGGGCATAGATGATCGGCATAGCCCCGGCGCTGAACAGCTCCCCGAAGGTGCCCAGACCGAGAAAGCGGTTGTCGAGGAAGCCGCCGGCGAAGACGAGTCCGAGCACGCCTACCACCACGTAGCCGAAACCCGAGCTCGATTCAAGCCAATGGACAAGGCGGTGATTCAGGTGGGCATGGGGATCGGCCAGCAGCAGCAGCATAATGCCCGAGGCCAGCACCGCCCCGCCCTGGAAGCCGCCGCCCGGCGTCAGGTGGCCGTTGATGAAGATGTAGGCACCGAGCACAAAGATCAGGGGCAGCAGAAAACGCACGGCCGTACCCACCAGCTCGCTCGAGGGGCGGGGCTGCCGCCGCGCCCTGTCCGCCGGTCGGGTCTTGCGGCGCAGCAAGAGCCCCACGCCCGCGGCGGAGATGAAGAGTACGGCCACCTCGCCCAGGGTATCGAGCCCCCGGTAGGTGACTAGCACCGCGGTCACGATATTGGCCGCCCCCAGCTCCTCGGGACCCGCGGCCACATAGTGCTCGGAAACGGGATTGAGCGCGGTGCGGGGCGAATAGCCCGCGATCAGCTGCAGGAACACCAGGCCCAGCAGCACCAGGCTGAGCAATACGGTTGCGCGCTTGATCATTCCTGCGGCGGCTCCGCGGTCCGGCGAATGGCGTAGAGAAAGATAACGGTCGTCAGGCCGCTGCCGATCGCGGCCTCGGTCATGGCGACATCCGGGGCGGCGAGGGCCACATAGGTAA
>Ga0049100_1000226_pt1 | contig 10324 bp, 6 predicted proteins | sample WorMetimpBELIZE2_FD_55036 | JGI IMG/M metagenome (GOLD analysis project Ga0049100, IMG submission 55036) | Marine gutless worms symbiont microbial communities from Max Planck institute for Marine Microbiology, Germany - Olavius imperfectus... | ecosystem: Host-associated > Annelida > Digestive...
ACATACGGTTGCGGGCAATTTTACGGGCAATAAATGACGAGTCTTTTGGTTCGCCAACACGAAAAGCTAAATCATAGCCTTCTGATACTAAATCAATCAGCCTGTCGTCTAAACGTAGCTCCACCTCAACTTGCGGAAAGCGTTTTTGAAAGTCGTTAATGACTGGTTGAATATAGCGTTTACCAATAATACTTGATGAGGTAATTTTTAACGTACCACGGGGTTCTTGGTGGTAATTTTCAGCAAGTCTGACGGTATCTGATAACAAATCTCTCAGTTCAGCTGCTTTTTTTACCATTTCAGCACCAGCGGCAGTCAACGAAAAAGAACGTGTAGTACGATTTAGTAAACGCACACCTAATTCATCTTCGAGGCGGCTAATTTGTTTTGAAATAACTGAGCGATCTATATTTCTAGATTCGGCGGCTTTGGCAAATGAGCCTCGTTCAATTACTTCAAGCAACATTAATAAGCGGCTGGTGGTATCCATAGCAGTTCCTTAAATTTTATTGGTGCAATTCTGGCATTAATGAATTTAAAAATCTATCATTTTTATCCACTAATTAGTTGCGTAACATTGTCTCCTATCTAAATACAGGAGAGTCGTTATGAACAAATCTATTCTTGCAGTGGCAGTGACCATTGCGAGCTTAACGTTGGCAGGATGTGGTAGCGAAGCTAGCCAATCAGCGCAACAGCAACAATTACAACCTATCGATGTAGCGCAAGTACTTGTAAAGCCAGTACAAAATTGGCACACCTACACAACGCGTTTAGAGGCACCGCAAGAGGTTGCACTTATGCCGCGTGTTTCAGGTGTGATCGATAAAATTAACTTTAAAGAAGGTGACAGTGTTAAAGAAGGTGATTTGCTTTTCACCCTTGATGCACGCCCTTTTGCAGCAGTAGTAGATAGCTTAAAAGCGCAGATAGAGAGCGCCAAGGCCGCATTAGAGCAGGCTAAAAGTGAAGCAAAACGTGCAGAGCGCTTAACTGAGCGTAAAGCAATTTCAACGGAGCAAGCGGAGTCTCGTAAATCAACGCTAAGACAACGCGAAGCGCAATTGCTAGCGCTACAGGCTGAACTTACGGCCGCAGAGCTTGATTTAGAATTTACTCAAGTGCGTTCACCCATTGATGGCGTTGTATCGCGTGCGAATATTACCAAAGGTAATAACGTGCTTGCTGGTCAAAGCGTGTTAACAAGCATTGTTTCAAACCAGCAAATGTATGCTTATTTTGATATTGATGAGCGTACATGGAATCAGTCTTTTACTGATGTGACAGCGCAAAGTGAACAAGCGGTTGTGATGCAAAAAGTGGGTCAAACCAGCTTTAACTACAATGGCAAAATCAACTTCATTGATAACCAAATTAATGAAACTACCGGCACTCTTCGTGTGCGTGCGGTGTTCGAAAACGATGAACAACAATTACGTGCGGGCTCATTTGCACGTATTAAGCTTGCTGCCAATAAAGTAAGTGAAAAAGTTATCGTGCCTGAGCGTGCAATTGGGACTGATTTAAAGAATCGCTTTGTACTCACTGTGGGTGAAGGCAATGTTCTTGAATACAAACTAGTAACGGTGGGTGAGCGTTACGGCAGTTTACGTGCGATTACATCAGGACTAAACGAAAACGATGTGATTGCTGTGAATGGCCCGGCGCGTGTTGGCCCTGGTATGCCAATTTCACCAAACACAGTCACAATCAATAGCGACGGAATTGCATTTACTCTTTCAAATAATCACCCAGATTTGGTTGCTAAACAGTAGGTCAAAATGAAATTTTCACACTTTTTTATCCAGCGACCCATCTTTGCAGCGATGCTGTCGCTTATATTTCTCATTGCAGGGGCAATTTCGCTATTTCAATTGCCAGTGAGTGAGTACCCTGAGGTTGTACCACCAACGGTTGTAGTTACAGCAAATTACCCGGGTGCTAACCCAACGGTGATTGCCGAAACAGTGGCAACGCCACTTGAGCAAGAAATCAATGGTACAGAAAACATGTTGTATATGTTTTCACAAGCAACCAGTGATGGCCGCATGACTTTAACAGTTACTTTTGCATTAGGTACTGATTTAGACCGTGCACAAGTTCAAGTGCAAAATCGTGTAAATAGTGCACTACCACGCTTACCGCAAGAAGTTCAGCGTTTAGGTGTTGTAGCCGAAAAATCATCACCTGATTTAACCATGGTGGTGCATTTGTACTCGCCTGAAAAAACGCATGATACAACTTACTTAGCGAACTATGCTGATTTGTATATCAAAGACCAGATTGCGCGCTTAGGCGGTGTGGGTGATGTGCAAATGTTTGGTGGGGGTCAATATTCAATGCGTGTTTGGCTTAACCCTGATGCACTCTCTGCTCGCGATTTAACAGCAATGGACGTAGTAAATGCATTACGCGCTCAGAACCAACAGGTTGCTGCGGGTAGTTTAGGTGCGCAACCTACCTCGAAAAGTAATCAATTTCAAATTCTGATGAATGTAAAAGGGCGCTTAAGCTCACAAGAAGAATTTGAAAATGTGATCATCAAAGTAGGTGAGCAAGGTCAGCTTACACGCCTAAGTGATGTAGCACGCCTTGAATTAGGCCAAAACACCTATGCATTAAGAGCGATGTTAGATGGTCAACCTGCACTTGCAATGCCGATTTTCCAGCGCCCAGGTTCAAATGCGATTGAGCTTTCTGATCAAGTGCGTGAAACCATGAAAGTATTATCAAAAGACTTTCCGGCAGGTGTTGAATACGACATTGTTTATGACCCAACTGTATTCGTACGCGGTTCAATTGATGCTGTTATTAAAACGCTACTAGAAGCAATTGCATTAGTTGTAATCGTTGTTGTGGTGTTCTTACAAACTTGGCGTGCATCAGTAATCCCACTGATTGCAGTACCGGTATCTTTGATTGGTACGTTTGCGGTTATGCAATGGTTGGGGGTTTCGATTAATACCTTATCGCTATTCGGTTTGGTTCTTGCCATTGGTATTGTTGTTGATGATGCCATTGTTGTGGTTGAGAACGTTGAGCGTAATATCGAGCAGGGTTTATCACCACTTGAAGCAACCCGTGTTGCAATGACTGAAGTAACAGGGCCAATTATCGCCATTGCACTTGTATTGTGTGCGGTATTTATTCCTACGGCATTTATTACGGGTTTATCTGGTCAATTTTATAAGCAATTTGCTTTAACCATTACTATTTCAACGGTTATCTCTGCGTTTAACTCGTTAACACTATCGCCTGCGTTATCGGCGTTACTATTAAAAGGTCATGATGCAAAACCAGATCGTTTAACTAAACTATTAAACCGTGTATTTGGTAACTGGTTATTTAAACCTTTTAACCGCTTATTTGATAAAGGCGCCAATGGCTACGAAAAGCTGGTACAAAAGCTAATTCGTATGAGTGTGATTGTATTAGTTGCTTATGTTGCACTTGTTGGTGGCACAGTAAAATTGTTTGACGCAGTACCAGGTGGTTTTATCCCACAGCAAGATAAGCAATATTTAGTGGCTGTTGCACAGTTACCCGATGCGGCAAGTTTAGACAGAACTCAAGAAGTCGTGCAAGAAATGGAAAAAATTGCATTACAAGTACCGGGTGTTGCAAACACAGTATCGTTTCCTGGTTTATCGGTGAATGGTTTCACTAATAGCCCTAATAGCGGCATTGTATTTACACCGCTTGCCCCTTTTGAGGAGCGTCAAGATCCGAGCATGTCGGCAATGGCGATTGCGGCTCAGTTAAATCAAAAGTTTGCTAGTATTGATGAAGCATTTGTTGCGGTATTCCCGCCACCGCCAATTCAAGGTTTAGGTACAACGGGCGGCTTTAAACTGCAAATTGAAGACCGTGCAAACAAAGGCTTTGAAGCACTCTTTAACAGCTTACAAGCAACCATTGCGAAAGCGCAGCAAGACCCAGCGTTAATGGGGCTTTATTCAAGCTTTAGAATTCAAGTACCGCAAATGGATATCGACATTGACCGTGAGCAAGCGCTTATCCAAGGTATTCCACTTGATGAAGTATTCAATGCCCTACAAGTGTACTTAGGTTCTGTGTATGTGAATGACTTTAACTTGTTTGGTCGTACTTATCAGGTTAATGCGCAAGCTGATGCTGATTACCGCCAAGATCCTGAGCAAATCTTGAATCTTAAAGTACGTAACCGCATGGGTGAAATGGTGCCATTAGGCTCTGTATTAACTGTCACACCAACAACAGGCCCAGATCGTGTAATGCACTACAATGGTTACCCTACAGCTGAATTAAATGGTAGCCCAGCACCAGGTTATAGCTCTGATCAAGCGCAACATGCGATTGAAGCAATCCTTGCCGATACATTACCAAATGGTATTGAGTTTGAGTGGACAGAAGTAACTTATCAGCAAATATTAGCGGGTAATACCATGGTGTATGTTTTCCCACTTGTTGTATTGCTTGTGTTTATGGTACTTGCAGCGCAATACGAGAGCTTAAGATTACCACTGGCTATTATTCTGATTGTACCTATGACGATTTTCTCGGCACTGTTAGGTGTGTGGTTTGTCGGTGATGACAACAACATCTTTACGCAAATTGCATTAATCGTACTGGTTGCACTGGCAAGTAAAAATGCCATCTTGATGGTAGAGTTTGCACGAGATCAGCATAAAACGGGGTTGTCTCACCTTGAAGCCATTATTAAAGCGTGTCGCTTACGACTTCGCCCAATTTTAATGACATCAATTGCCTTTACGGCAGGCGTTGTACCTCTTGTTTTAGCCACAGGTGCAGGTGCAGAGATGCGTCATGCTATGGGTAACGCAGTGTTCTCAGGCATGATTGGTGTAACTGTGTTTGGCTTATTGTTCACCCCGGTGTTTTATATGTTAGTCACTAAAAAATCGCAGAAGGAGCAACACGATGCATAAGCCTCTTCATGGAATCTTTAAACACGGCAAACTAGTCAGTGCGATGCTGTTAGCCGGAGCACTAGCAGGCTGCGCACAAAGCGTTGATATGCAAGAGCAGCAAGTGAGCCTGACACAATTTGTTAGCGATACACAAATTGGTGAACAAAACGAAGGTGCGAGCGAAAATAACTGGTGGCGTCGTTTAGATTCAGCGCAGTTAAACAATTTAGTGACTGATGCATTAGCAATGAATCACGACCTAAAAACCAGTCAACTTCAGCTTGATGCAGCCATTGCCCGTTTAGGTGCAGCCCGCGCGGATTATTATCCGCAGGGCAGCCTAAGTGTGGGCGCAGAGCGCAGCAGCTTAGATGGCGCAATTACGCGCCAATCAAACGCAGGTGTGAACGTAAATTGGCAGCTTGATTTGTTTGGTCGTATTACAGCGTTAGTCGATGCTGCTAATGCAGGTGCACTAAACCAAGCGGAGCAACTAAGAGCATTACAGGTTGAAGTGGTTTCTGCCGTGGTGCAAGGCTATGTCAGCTATCAAGGTAATGTACAAAAGCAAGCGATTATTGAAATGCAAATCGAGGCGCTCGAGCAAAGTATTGATGTGTTAAAAGCGCGAGTAGAGGAGGGGGTTGCGAATGAACTTGATCTTAACCGCACTCTAGCGCAGTTAAAGCAGCAACAAGCGCTTATTCCTGAGCTTAGTTACTTGCAATATCGCGACCTCGCAACCCTTGCGGTTCTAACAGGGCGACTTGCAAGTGACATAACTTTGATAGAAGAGCCTGAGTTACTCAGTCACGAATTTAGTGTGTCGTTTAATAAAGCCAGTGAAGCAATGGCACTGAGACCAGATATCACCAGTGCTTTATATCAGTTTAGTCAGGCTTATTCGCTAAGTGTTGCCGCCTCAAAAGCACTTCTGCCAGATATTAGTTTGGCCGGGTTTGCAGGTGTGGTGAGCTTAACCAGCAATGGCTTAGAAGATACTGTGCAACAATGGCAAGTCACACCAAAAGTTGAATGGTCATTACTCAGCTATCCTGCATTATTAGCTCAGCGTGATGCACAGCAATTTTTAAGTGAAGCTGCTTACAGTGACTATCAAAGTAAAGTATTAAAAGCCATTAGCGATAGTGAACTTACTTTACAAAGGCTAGTCAAACAGCAGCAACAGTTAAGTTATGCTGATCAGCGTTTTAATTATGCCAATAAAGCATTTGGTCAAGCTCAAGCAATGTATCAAGAAGGACAAATTCCTTACTTAGAGTTGTTAGATGCGAGACAGGATGTTTTAATAGCGCAAGAGAACGCTGTTGATTCAACAATTGCTTCATTACAGGCCAAAGTAAGTGCTTATCAAGCATTTAATGGTCGTTGGAGCTTTGAACTAAACAACCTTTAACCCAGAGTATTCAATGTCACATATTCAACAAACTACAGAACTTCCGTCAACAATGCGCGCGCTTGCACTGCTTGAGCCGAATGACGCCATCGCGTTATCTGAGCTTTCTGTGCCAGTACCGAGCCCTGAAGGCAATGAGCTTTTGGTTAAAGTTGAATATGTGGGCTTAAATCATGGTGATGCCAACTTTGCAAAACAAGGTTTTTGTAAATGGCATTACCCTCATGTACTAGGTCATGATGCTGTTGGCGTGGTTGTTCAGGCAAGTAAAGGTGTATTCCCAGGTGTTGGCGCACGTGTTGTATGGCACGCCAGCCTTGGCGACCAAGGTGTGTTATCTGAATACACAACGGTACCAAACTATGCGGTTTCGGTTGTGCCAGATAACGTATCACCGGCAGATGCTGCAACCTTACCTTGTTCAGGTATGACGGCATTAATTGCCCTTGATAAATTGCAGCTAAGCGAAGGGGATTCACTGTTTATTGATGCAGGTGCGGGCGGCGTTGGTCAATTCGCTATTCAATTTGCTAAGCAACGTGGTGCCACCGTGTTTACCACTGCCAGTAAACACAATCATAAGTTACTTAAGCAATTAGGTGCTGATGTGGTGTTTGATTACAAAGACCCAAAACTTGAAGATAAAATTCGCCGTGAATTAGGTCCGCAAGGCTTTGATGCGGTGCTTGATTGTATTGGTGGCGATACTACCATTCGTAACGTTGAGCTAATGCGCTTTTGTGGCCGAATTGCCTGTTTAAATGAGTTACCTAAGTTTGAACAAGAACTTATGTTTAGGCGCGCACCCAATATCGGCATTGTATCGTTAGGCGGAGCGTGGCTTGCAAATAGCTTATGTGCGCAGCAAAAGCTGAGCTTTATGGGTAACTTATTACTCGATAATGCAGCCCGTGGCGAGATCAAATTACCGCAAATTCATGCTGTTGATTTTACCGCCGAGGCTGTTTCAGCTGCATTAAATAAACAACTTGCTGGTGGCTTTACCGGTAAACAAGTTGTGCAGGTAAGCGGCTAATCTTGCAAACTCACTGCCCAGTCATCTTGTTTGATGGTCAGTGCAATCTGTGCCATTTTTGTGTTCAGTTTATTGTTCGCTTTGATAAGCAAATAACCTTTAAGTTATGCCCCATGCAAAGCGATAAAGGTGAACGTTTACTAAAGGCGCATCAAGTTGACGATCCACTCTCTTCAATGTTAGTGATTGATAATAACCAGTTATATAAACAAAGTGATGCTGTGTTATTTATCGCAACTCAACTAGGTTTTCCTTTCTCTTCGGCTAAGGTGTTCAAGCTGCTGCCAAAAGGCTTTCGCGATCGTATGTATGATTGGGTTGGCCGCCATCGTTATCGTTTTTTTGGCAAACAGACACAGTGTAAGTTACTGACCGAAAGACAAAAGCAGCATTTTTTATAAACATTTAGAGTAAAGCTTGCTATTCTCGTTATTGGGAACAAGTAACAATAATAAGAATATGAACATTCTCTTTCTAACCCTAAGCTCGGTTTACATTGCTTTACTGCTCTTTATACCATCATTAACTCAGCCTATTATGGCGCTATTTAAAACACTACCAATCGGCCTGTTGATTGTGATGGTGATAAAAGGGCGTAGTCAGTTACAAAATCGCACTTTTATTACTTTATTATTCGCTCTTAGTTTTTCAGCACTAGGTGATGTGTTGCTAGCCCTTGATACGGGGCAACTGTTTATAGGCGGTTTAGCGGCATTTTTTGTTAGCCACGCTTTTTATATCATTACCATGTTGCCAATTAAAAACTGGCGATTAGACGTTTTACTTCTTTATCTATTTTTGGCCATCATCGTTTTTTGCTTATTCTACCCAAACTTGAATGACATGCTCATTCCGGTAATTTTCTATATGTTGGTACTTACCATAATGGCAAGCCTTACTTGGATGACGGATAAATCGAACGGCTTTTTAGTGTTAGGTGGAGCAGTGTTTGTTATATCAGGCTCTATTCTTGGTCTAAATCGTTTTTATTTAGAAATAGCGCATGCAGATATCGCAATAATGATAACGTATTACATTGCGCAATTTTTCTTAATTAATGGTTTTATAAATCATCATTCAAATAAATAACGGCAGGATTTAACTAGCTATATAGCAAGGTGCTTGATGACAAAATGAGCAAAATCCATCTTTTTGTATTATTGCTATTAGTGGTTTTTAGTAAGCTTTGCTTGTTAAATTGTTGTGTTTAAATGAAAAAAGTTGTTTGTGATTGTTGCATTGCAGTTCTTTTGTATTAAACTTTCCCACCTAGAGCGCACTGACAAGATGTTAGCGTGCTTATGTTTTGGATATATAGCCCATTGTTATATTTCCTAGCATTTCTAGTTAATAAACCATGGAAAGGCTTATATCCCCAAAGTGTTCTTTTATTCGTAATAACGATTAAATTATTTAAGGATTAAATAATGAAACACCCTCGCAATTTTGCGCTTACCTTAATTGCTACTTCATTGTTAGCAGCATGTGGTAGCGATAATGACAGTAATGATAAAAAACAAAATATTGCACCTGTTATAAGCGCAGAGAGTCAAGTTAGCTTCGATGAACTTACAACTTTAACTCTTGAACCTGAAGTAACGGACTCCGATGGCACTATCAGTAGTTATCAATGGGCACAACTCTCAGGCCCAGAAATAGATTTATCTAATACGACTGACGCTACTTTTTCAATTACCGCCCCCGAGGTTGATGAAGATACGACTGTTGAAATTGAATTAACAGCAACAGATAACCAAGGTGCTTCGGCTAAACATACAACAACATTGACTATTAAAAATGTATTAATTGCTCCTGTAATTGATGCTAAAGATCCCCAAGAAATTAATGAAAATACAGCGTCGACCTTAAATCTTGAGGCATCTGATCCAAATGGTGAAGTTATCTCTTATGCATGGTCGCAAGTAAGTGGCGTTGAGGTAGAAATAGCCGATAATTCAAACACTAACCTTGAGTTCACAGCCCCAGATGTAGACTTTGATGAAGAGCTTCAATTTGAGCTTCTTGTTACTGATAACGATGGTCAAACATTTACTCAAACGCTTGATGTAATTGTTGTCAATGTACCTACAGACGCGCTTGGTTCACCTAAAGGCTTAGAAACTATTGAGGTTAATGGAAGAAGCGTTGAAGCAGCTCAAAATGAAGTACTAGTGCATTTAAAAGAAGATATTACCCTTGAAGAGCAGCAGGCAGTACTCGATAAAATTGATTCATTGGGTGGTTCATTAAACAGCTACGACAAAAAATTAAAATTAATGCAAGTAAGGGTTAGAGATACAGCTGAAGAGTCTGTGTTGATTAATGATCTAGCAAACCTTGAAGGGGTACGTCACTCTGGATTAAATGAAATTGTAGCGCCAGATAGCCTACGAGAAAATCCGATCAAATTTAAAAAGCGAAAATCGAATAAATCGATGCAGCTGGCAATGGCTAAGAAGGTTGCAAGTGTTGAAGATGAATCGACTTACACAGGTGATTATTGGCACAGTATCATTTCTGCAGATAAAGCATGGCAAGCTATTGAAGAAGACAGTTTAGAATCAGTAAAAGTGGGAGTTGTAGATACAGGTATCTCAGATTCACAAACTAGTTTAGATGAGTCACGACTATCTCGATTACAGATATTAGCAGACGGAAGTTATGTAACCACAGATACTGACGATACTGATTCAGAGCATGGCTTGTGGGTTACTAGCTTTGTTGCAGCGTACAATATGGCAGAAGGTAAAAGTTATTCGGGGGTTAACCCGTATGCAAATGTTATTCATGCCGATGTGTATTTTAGACGTTGTGATGGAATTTTAAGTGCGGCTGATTGCCCATTTGGCATTGGCGAGAAAACATTTGTAACTGACTTAATTGCTGGTGCTAAAGCAACAATAGATAATGGCGCAAGTATTGTTAACTTATCTTGGGGTGATACAAGTAAGTGCTCAGATC
>Ga0049100_1000230_pt1 | contig 10111 bp, 10 predicted proteins | sample WorMetimpBELIZE2_FD_55036 | JGI IMG/M metagenome (GOLD analysis project Ga0049100, IMG submission 55036) | Marine gutless worms symbiont microbial communities from Max Planck institute for Marine Microbiology, Germany - Olavius imperfectus... | ecosystem: Host-associated > Annelida > Digestive...
GATAAATTATTAGCAGAAAAACTTTTAGAAATGTTAGCTAAGTAAATTAGCTAATTAGCAATTTAAACCTAATTTAAGGGGCATTTAAATGTTGAACTTTATTTATAAAAATCAAACCGAAATTTTGTTTGGTAAAGGTCAAATGAGTGAGATCACGTCACGTTTACCAGAAAACGCTAAAGTACTATTACTTTTTGGTGGTGGCTCAATAAAGAAAAACGGCGTTTACGACCAAGCAATGAGTGCATTAGCCGATGTTGATGTTATAGAGTTTGGTGGTGTTGAACCTAACCCAACATACGAAACACTGATGCAAGCTGTGGCAAGTGCTAAAGAGCATAATGTTAACTTTATTTTAGCTGTTGGCGGTGGCAGTGTTATTGATGGCGCTAAGTTTGTTGCAGCAGCTTATAACTTTGCAGGTGAGCCGTGGGATATCCTTGTTAAAGGTGCTGAGTTTAGTAACCCGCTTCCTATTGGTGCAGTATTAACTTTACCTGCAACTGGCTCTGAGAGTAACGGCAACTCAGTGGTTACTAAAAAAGAGACGTCGCAGAAACGTGCTTTTTCATCACCGAGTGTGCAACCAGTTTTTGCAGTACTTGATCCTGAATATACTTTTTCGTTACCTGAGCGCCAAGTAAGTAATGGTGTTGTAGATGCGTTTGTACACGTTATTGAGCAGTACTTAACTTACCCAGTAAATGCACCATTACAAGACCGCTTTGCAGAAGGTATTTTACAAACTTTGATCAGCGAAGGACCTAAAGCGCTGAGCGAGCCACAAAACTATGATGTTAGAGCCAATGTTATGTGGTCGGCTACAATGGCACTTAATGGTTTGATTGGTCAGGGTGTACCGCAAGATTGGTCTACACATATGATTGGTCATGAATTAACAGCACTTTATAATCTTGATCACGCACAAACACTAGCGATTGTTTTACCTGCACTAATGCATGTTCAAAAAGAGCAGAAGTCTATTAAAATACAGCAACTTGGTGAGCGAGTGTTTGGTTTTAATTATAGCGATGAAGCTGAACAAATCGATAAAACGATTAAAGCAGTGCAAGACTTCTTCGAAGCAATGGCTGTGAAAACACGCCTTGCTGATTATGACTTTGATGAACAAGCAATCGACGCGGTTGTTAATAACTTAGAAAAGAATGAGTTAACTACGCTAGGTGAACACGGTGATATTGATTTAGCGAAAGTTAAGCAAATATTAGCGCTGGCACTTTAGGGGTTAAATTTAAAGGCGTAACATAAGCTGTTACGCCTTTTTAAAAAATTGAAGACGTTTAATTCTATTGCATAAGCTAGTAAAATCTAGGCAATAAATTATCGATAAAAATCACACCATGAAACTTACCCATTTATTTTCAAGCGCTTGTTTAGCTTTATCTTGCTTTGTCTATGCAGAACCTGCAAAGTTTTATGCTAATGAAGCATTGCAAAAACAAACGCCAACAGCATACGCGCTCAGTGAATCTAATATTCCTTGGTTAGAGCAAGCACATAAGCAAAGACAACTTGATGCAGAAAAACTGGTCAACGCCTTAAAGCAAAATAAAGCGCTTTATAAAAAGTTAATGAACTGGGAAGCGCTATCGTTTGAGCAGCGAATGGCTTTACTACCAGAGGTGTTTGCAATTGAAATTAAAAGCTTTGCTATTACAGCACCAACCTTGGTGATAAATAACACCTTGTATCCGCAAAGAGCAGTTAATTTTGTGTTTGATGTACGTTACCCAGGTGCAGGATTAGTTTATTTAAACCCAGATAAGCTCAAAGAGATGGAAGTTTATGCGCCATTAGCGTTTTTATTACACGAAACCCGCCATGCATACCAATTTCAGCTAGCCTTTAAAGAGCAAAACTTATTAGCAAAAGGTTACTTAAGCGCATTTAAAACGCAGAGTAACTTATCGGGCGCATCATTTAGTGATTTTTTAACACTACTTAATGAGTACGAGGCGTTTCAATTTGGTAATCAGGTACTTGAACTGCTCACTGATGGTAAGTTTGAATCAGCAATGATGGGCACATTTGCTAGCCAATTTAATGAGCATAACCACTTAAAAATTGATTTGCTCGAACTGGCTAAAGAACCCCAAAAGGGCAGTTTACTTGAGCGGTTTAATGCCGCGATGAAAGAGCAATATAAGCTACGTTACCCTGAAAAATAAACTAACGTATGTGAGTGTTCACTATTTCATTGAGCGCCATGCAAAGGTCGAGGCGGCAACCACAATCGCAATAGAAATACCAAGGTAGAGGGTTTCTATTGTGCCGCCAAACTCAACGGCGTGTTCTAAAAACAGAATCACCAAAATCACAGATGTTACCTGCACTAAAGTAATTTTTAAGTCATGAAAATCTTCGATATGAAAGGCGGCCAAAAACTGGCTGCTTTTTGTTGTTGAGGGCGATATAAATAGCCGGTACAGACTGATGGTAATGACTTGAAGAGTAATACCAATCAGTAATAAGTCGAGAATTTTTAAAAGCTCGACAATTAACTCTTTCCCTCCTTTTGCTGAGTCAGGTAGCGCGGTGATGGTGACTTTAACAACATTGAAAACGATATTCACACAGGCAATGTAAACGAGTAACGATGAAATGGCCGTGGTGAGAATCGCGATAATAACTAAAAACCGGCTATTTTGAAAAATGCGCTCCATATCAACTCACACAAATTAATTTCTTTAATATACGTAGTTTAGCTCGTTTTTGATTAATTACTGAACATATTATATGCCAAGTTAAACCTAACTTATTAGTTCTTTGAGTATTTACTCGTAAGGTCGGGTTGTGTATAAGTTTAAGGAACAATGAAGGTTGTTCTTATTAAGCTTTATTTTAAAAGGGATGTTTATGGGTTCTATGGCTAAGCACTCACTGGGACTGGATTTAAATGATAAAAAATGGTTTCGATATGCAGCCTTTAAAGGAAAGTCATCACTAACCGAAGATTCATTAACAGAACTAGAGTCTTTGCCAGGCTTAGCGACGTTATCAGGATGGGCCGAAGTGATTTTTGCGCTTATGGTATGCGCAATTTCACTATCTAGTTTTTATTTAGTAGATGCTGTTAAACCATGGTTGGCTTTTTTAATTTGCCTTACAAGCTTTTTATTGGTGTTTATTACCAAACGCATCATGACTTACAAGAAGTATGGCTTTGGTTCTAAATGGGCAATGAGCATAAGCAAGGATGAGCTTAAAGTTGATAAGTTGACGTTTAAAAAGCACCAAAATCGTCCCATCACAATTGCTAAAAATGAAATCGCAGAGGTGTTATTTCACTATACGATGGATCTAAAACGCAAACGAAAGTTTGGCGAACCCCGAGTTAGATTACCTACTTTGCATGTGTGTGAAATTCACTTAAAAAATGGTGATAGCCATGAAATTGACGGGATGCGGGTAGGGCTTTTTAACGTATTATATTTAATGGTTTTTCATGGCTATCCATTAAGCTTTAAAGGCACTTTTGCTGGTGGTGCAGGGAATGTCTTAATTTTGTTACTAAGGATGTTTGCTCTATCAGCAATTGCAAGTGCGCTTAGTATGCTTTTCGTTAATTTAAAGCCATGAGCAGTTGTTGTGTATTCTTGAATGAAATAGCGCCTATTAAAATCAATAGACGCAACAGGTACGCTCGAATTAAGCAATAAAGTCAAGGGTTACAAGTAGTCGTTTTTCGCCAGCAGCGAGTGCTGGTGAGCGGTGCACAAGGCCTTTGCCTTCGTTATCTTGCCAAGTTTCGCCTTTTAATAAGGCTACATCACCCACATTTAGAGAGTGAATTTTAGCATTTGCTGTCATTAATCCTGATTCTTCATCGCTTAATCCTTGATGACCAGCGCCAAGTTTGGTGCGATCAAGTCCTGCATTTTGCAACCACTGCGAACCACTACCATAATATGTGCTGACTAACCGGCAAGGGACTTTATCAACATGAAAACGTGGGCACATGGCACGTTCAAGTACTCTTAGGCGTAATCCGGAGCGCTTTAACTCAAATAAATAACAAAACATATCAACAAGCTGAGCGAGGTCGGCTTTAAGCTCTTTTGCTTGAGGTAGTTTTTCAAGGGCTTTATCAATGTCAGCCACAATGCTGTTTTGATTGATCACAGCGTTAATACTAAGTTCTGGGTTGGCTGTAATACTCTCAGCTACTTCTGATTGCAGCTGTTCAGTTAAGTTACGCTGCCAAATTGCAATGTTATGCTCAGGTTTATAAATTTGTGAAAACACCACAGGGCTTAGCGCTGTTGCTGCCGCTGATGGTAGGTTATCAGTGTCATGTTCTAATGCGTAGGCTGTCATTATGCTTCCTCCCAGACAGGAAATGGATCGGGCAGGGTTTGCCAAAGCGCTTTGCCTGCTAATAGTTCATCGTCGCTAAGTAAGCAGTTATCGAGAGCTTGAATGATCGCTGCTTGATTGAGGTTTTGACCAATAAAAACCAGCTCTTGGCGCATATCACCAAAGGGCTCTTGCCATACTTGGTTAATTGAATCTAAGTAGTCACTATCAGTTGGCCACTGATCTTGCGGTAAGGCTTTCCAAAAAATTCCGCCAAAACCATAGCGGGCTATGCCGCCAGCTTGATTCCATTGGCAAGCAAATTGTGGTCGAGAGGCTAACCAAAAGTAGCCTTTGGAACGAAGTAATTTGCCTTCGCGCTGATTGTTATGAATAAAGTTATAAAATTTTTCAGGGTGAAAAGGGCGGCGAGCTTGGTAAGTAAAGCTGCTAATACCGTATTCTTCGGTTTCTGGGGTATGTTCGCCGCGCAGTTCTTTTAGCCAGCCAGGTGCTTGCTGAGCTTTTTCAAAGTTAAACAGGCCCGTGCCCAAAATTGTATTGATATCAACTTGGCCATTTTCAATGGCAATCAGTTCTGCTGAGGTATTTAATGAGCTTAAAATGGCTTTTAAGCTCTTGAGTTCATCGGCACTAATTAGGTCTGTTTTACTAATTAAAATGACATCAGCAAACTCAACTTGATCAATAAGTAAGTCGGCTACGCTTCGCTCATCTTCATCACCTAAGTGTTCGTTGGTTTCTTGTAAGAATTTGGCTTCGTTAAAGTCGTTTAAAAAATTAACGGCATCAACGACCGTGACCATGGTATCAAGCCTTGCAACATCAGACAGTGACACGCCATCTTCATCGGCAAAGGTAAATGTTTCGGCAACATGAAGGGGCTCTGAAATACCGGTTGACTCAATAACCAAATAATCAAATTGGCCTGTTTGCGCTAAAGCGCGTACTTCAATGAGTAAGTCTTCACGCAGTGTGCAGCAGATACAGCCATTGCTCATTTCTACTAGTTTTTCTTCGCCGCGGCTAAGCGAAACATCGTTTTTAACTGTTGCTGCATCGATGTTTATTTCGCTCATATCATTGACGATTACAGCCACTTTTTTGTCTTCACGGTTATTTAAAATATGGCTGAGCACAGTGGTTTTACCTGCACCTAAAAAGCCAGAGAGCACGGTGACGGGGAGTTTGCTCATGGTAGTGACCCTTAATAAGATTAAACAAAATACGTTAAATGCTTTGTTATAATATATCAATTTCGTGTCGTTTAGGAATAGTAATCGTTGTTCGAGTAAGACTATTTGGCAGTGTACGAATAGGTACAGCTGGCTTAGTCTTTAGCTAATTAACTGCTTATTAAGGATTTATATGCGTTTAACCAAACTGTTGCCGCTTTTTATGGCGTGTTTGCCTTATACGTTATCGGCAAAAGAGCCGTTAGCACCAAAGCTCCCTGAGGCTATACAAGAAATCTACCCTACAGTCATGAATCAACAGATTTGGGTTGCAGGGGGTATCTCTAACGAGCTGCCAGGATCTGCGGGTAAGATGACCGCAAAAGTTCATTTTTGGTCGCCTGAGTATGCAAGTTGGCAATCGGCCCCGAGTTTGCCTGAAGGGCGTCATCACACGTATTTAATCGCAGTAGAAAACAGACTATTTGCCTTTGGTGGTTTTGTTAATAGCCAAGGCCAATGGACCAATAGCCGTGATGTGCTAATGCTAGATAAAGGTGCTAAAGCATGGCAAAAGGTGGCGAGTTTGCCTTTTGCATTAAGCGAAACGGTGGGCGCCGTGCTTAATGGTAAAGTGCATTTAGCTGGCGGTCGCAGCCCAAGCAGTGAGAAAAATGGACAATGGCAACATAGTTTAGATGTGAGTGCGCATTTAGTCTTTGATCCTAATAGCTTCACATTTACAGAAGCGGCTCCTCTACCTTCGGCTAGAAACAGTGCGGCGAGTGCTCAAGTAAACGGTCGTTGGTTTGTGCTAGGTGGCAGAACCGTTGGCGGTGAGCCTATCACTGACATGCTCGAATACTTACCCAATACAAACAGCTGGCAAGCACACGCAGCACTCCCTAAAGCACGAGCAGGGCATGCGGCAGCGGTTATTGATAATGCTATCACTGTGTTTGGCGGTGAACATAGCAAAGGAGTTGATCGTGAGGTTTTTAGCTATGATTTGTCTAAGCAGCAATGGCGCAAATCTTTCGAGTGGCAAACGCCACGCCACGGTTTAGGGGCTGTTACGTTAAACGGCCAAATTTGGCTAGTGGGTGGCGCCACAAAGGTAGGACTTTCTGAAACGAGCCGTGAAGTGAATAATGCAAATGTGCTGCTTGAAGGTATGAAAGGTTTATGATTACTGTCTGTTAAAAATAATGTTATATTTGTATTCTTACCAAAAAGTAATAAAATAATACAAATTAAAATTTAACGATCAGGTTTCAAGATGACATTACAAACAAATAGTCCGTTAGTAGAGCAGCGTGCCGATCCATTTGTGCATAAGCACAGCGATGGTTTTTATTATTTTACCGGTTCTGTACCAACTTATGATCGCATTGAACTTCGTAGGGCTGCGACATTAGAGGGCCTAAAAGACGCTGAAACCTTTGATATTTGGTTCAAACATGACAGCGGCCCGATGAGTCGTCATATCTGGGCACCTGAAATTCATTACCTCGATGGCAAATGGTACATCTACTTTGCAGCCAGTGAAGAAGATGATATCTGGGCATTACGCCCGTATGTGCTTGAGTGTAAAGGTCAAGATCCGTTAAATGATGAATGGGTTGAGCTTGGCATGATGCAAGCGGCTGAGGGCGATGAAAAGTCATTCACTGATTTTTCTCTAGATGCCACTATTTTTGAAAATAACGGTAAGCGTTACTTCTGCTGGGCAGAGAAAACCGGTGGTCAATTTGCGGCATCCAACCTGTATTTAGCTGAGATGGAATCTCCAATTAAGCTAAAAACAGCACAGTTTATGCTGACGACACCTGATTACGATTGGGAGCGTGTCGACTTTTGGGTAAACGAAGGCCCGGCAGTACTTAAAAATAACGGTAAAATTTTCATTGCTTTCTCTGCAAGTGCAACAGGCGCATGTTATTGCATGGGTTATATGGAAGCCGATGAAAACAGCGATTTACTTGATCGTAATTCGTGGACCAAAACACGTATGCCAGTACTTGAAACAAGTGTTGATAAGAAAATTTTTGGTCCAGGTCATAACTGTTTTACAGTAGCTGAAGATGGTGAAACACCACTGTGTATTTACCATGCCCGAGACTATGAGCACGCAGTTGGTGAACCAAGTGTGGTGCCAAAAACAGACACTCGTCCACTTGAGGAAATAGTAAAGGATCCACTTTACGATCCAAACCGCCACGCTCGTGTGATGGAAGTAAAATACGACGAAAATGGTCGTCCGCTATTTGAATTGTATTAATTTACAGTGATTCAAAATTCGCTTACAAAGCCACCTACTCAGGTGGCTTTATTGTATGAGGTTTAGTTAGCTAACAATAGCTGGGTACCAGTTTGCCATAGTCACCCCAAATAAGCCGATTAAGAACACGATTGATATTAGCGTCATCAAACAGGCGGTGCCGATAGTGATAAAGGTAATATTCGTTCGAGCTGCATAGCGGACAAGTTCGGCTATTAAAAGGGGGACTAAGTAAGAGCAAAGGCTAACAGCAAGCACGGCAGGCCCTGTGAATGTGGCGGTATCGACGCCTAAGGTGCCAAATACTAAAAACCATGCAAATATTAATAATCTAAAAAACAACACACCGTTAGCGGCAAGATATAAGCGTATAGCCCATACTTGATGGGCGTTAAAGTTACGAGCCCTTGCGGTTTTAACCGCAAATAGACTTGATACGATAACCACTAAGCCGCCAAACATTGTCAGCGCATGCATCAAGGTATTACCAACCGTTCCTCTTACTATCATTAAATACATGCCAGCAAATGAAATACAGCAAGCTAAAACAACAAATACACGACCATTGTAGCGATGAAATGCTCTGTATTTTGTTCTCAGTTTTTCAATCAGCTGTAAGCTTCCGCCAAGGATCATCACGACAGCAAATAATACATGCACTGCATACATCAAATTCCCCGTTGCATCATTGGCAACATAAGCGGTGTTATTAAGCTGGTTCCAACCAGAAAGACCTGTAGTTAACCCTGTCACTCCATAACCAAGAATGAGGTAAATCACAAAGCAAGTTTGCGCCATTATCAGGCTAATAAACCAAAGCTTTTTACTGTATTCGAGCGCCTTTAAAGGCGTGAGTTTGCTATTTTTGTTAAACATCATCAAATCCATTATATTTTTCTAATACCGCAAATATAAAGGGCTAGAGAAGAAACTCTTCTCAAATTCGAAATTTGATCAATAAAATATTGTGATTATTTATGAGAACTCACACAGGGTTTGACACATTCACTAACAAACTCTTTTTGCTATGTTGATTTTGAAAAAGTACACTTATCTGATTGGTAAAAAAATCATCAATCACCCAATTTAAGGCATGAAGAGTTATGCAAAATACATCCCCTTATTACTTACTCTTTTTCGTTTGTATGGGGCTCATGCTGCTAAATGGCATGAAAAAAGATAAGCAACTTATTCATTATCTGTTTGCTGTATTTTGTGGCTCGCTTTGCATGGTTGGGGTGCAAAAAATTAGTGCGCCCAGTATTGGTGTTTACAGTTATTTAATTGGCTTATTTACCTGCGCAACTTGTAATATGGCTTGGCTTATCTCACGGACTTTATTTCGAGAGCAAAAGCCTATTTCTAAGGTGCATATTGCAGTGGCAACTGTTATTGCGGGGTTAATTATGTTTAACCAGACGTGGCATTATTTGGTGAGTATTGATGTAAAGCTTTTCCCTGATAGCCAATTTATGTGGCGTTTAAAGCAGGGGATGGCCGAAATAACGGTGTTGCTATCGTCTAGTATTTTGGTGCTCTCTTTTTGGGAAGCATTACGGGGTTATAAAGGTAAAACACAAACGCAAAAGTTGCAGGCAAAGATTTTTGCTAGCTGCTACTTCTTAGCTGTATTTAATGCCAGCATTTTGCCTAAATTTTTATTCAGTGAGAGCGAGTTTCGACAATTTGAGCCGCTTATAATTACCTCATCTGCATTGTTGATTGTATTTGCCATGCAGCTAGTAATGTTCTTGCAAAAACGTGCCCACAACAGCGTGCCTGAAGCTGTTGATAGCAAAGTGGTGAACTCTGAAAAGGTAGTGAAAGCTACCAATCAGGCTGAACAATCTGAAAATAATGAGGTAGAGGCTGAGCTTATTACTGGCATAGAAGCACTCATCAATAAGCAGGTTTATTTGCAAACTAATTTGAAAATTTCTGATTTTGCCCAAGCATTAGCAGTACCTGAGTATAAGATCAGCAGGGCAATTCGTTACCACTTTAAAGCTACAAATTTTAATTTATTTATTAATCAGTACCGAATACAGCATGCGCAAGGGTTGTTACTAAAAGACGAAGCAAGTCATTGGAGTATACTTAGTATTGCAATGGAAAGTGGTTTTTCTTCGCTTGCAACCTTCAACCGTGTTTTTAAAAGCATCGTTGGGGTTAACCCTAACGAGTTTCGTAAGCAGAACAACTCAATAGGTGAACAAAAAATCATAGAGCTTACTGACTAAAAGTCACAGAGGCTTTTGCGTTAAATGCTCAGCAATGACCTCAAACATGGTTTGTACTTCTATTGGCTTGGCGATGT
>Ga0049100_1000238_pt1 | contig 9672 bp, 4 predicted proteins | sample WorMetimpBELIZE2_FD_55036 | JGI IMG/M metagenome (GOLD analysis project Ga0049100, IMG submission 55036) | Marine gutless worms symbiont microbial communities from Max Planck institute for Marine Microbiology, Germany - Olavius imperfectus... | ecosystem: Host-associated > Annelida > Digestive...
TCGCAATCTGAATTATACGAACCGCCAGTTTTCCACTCACCGACCACGACCGCACCGCCACTGAGTCTACCGTCACCGATCCCAGTACCGTCGCAACCGCCGTCAACGTTACAATCAACCAGTACAATGGCATCGCCGCCCGAGGTACAACCACAGGCGGGCCAGCCGCAAGTGCAGTCAACTCCGATCTATGACAGCTTCCTGGCTCCACATGTCTTCCGGGGCTTGGCAACAGAGGACGCGGAGTCGTGGTTCGCGGACTTTCAGAAGTACGTATCATTTCGAAATATGAGCCTAGCTCAGATGTTGTCGTTTTTCCCATTATTGTTGAAAGACACGGCTGGTGACTGGTACGATATGTTGTCGCAAGAAGTGAAATCAGACTGGCAGCAGTTGCAGGGACGATTCAAGGATCGTTTTCAGGACAGCGATTTACTGAAGTGGCAGAAAGCATCAAAAATGTGGGCAAGAGATCAATTAGTGGGTGAGAGCGTGGAGGAGTTCGTGACAGCGTTGCAAAAGATGGCTAAAACTGCTGGCGTCGATGATACAATGCTGCGCTACTCTGTGATGCGTGGGTTACGCCGTGAACTGCGCCCGCACGTGATCCAAAGCGGGGCGACAACATTGGCGGACGTTGTCAAAGCTGCAAAGGTGGCCGAAGTCGCCACAGGGGATCAATTATCATCGGCACCGGATCCGCTGTTGGGGAAGATGCTTGACGAAGTGTCTGCAGGACGTCGAGTCGCAGAGCAGAATGCGGTCGACATTCAACGTCTGGCGGCAAAACTGGCATCATCAACTGTGAGCACGGTGGAACGCGCTACGTCGTCGCCGGGTCGTTCTTCGACGAGTCAACGTCAGGTGTCGTTCCGTGACGAGTATGACACGCGCCGCCGCGCTACAACTTGGAACCCACGTCCACCGTCGCCGCCGACTCGGGGTCAATCACGACCGGCACAAAGATGGACAAGTCGTGGGCGGACAGCTGCAACGACGACACGAATCCAATGCACGAAGTGTGGCGGTATGCATGCACTTGATAATCGTTACTGTCGTGCTTTTGGTGTTCGTTGTTTTAACTGTCATGGCATGAATCACTTGTCTCGATGTTGTCGTCGGGGGAGGCGTACGTTTTCGAGTCCAAATCAGGCCTAGCATCAGGCGCCTGGGCGATATCCAAATAAATCGCTCGGGCATATCAAGAGCAGGAGACGGGACGAACAATATGAGAGTAAAATACCGGGTAATTTAATTTCGGCTACAATTAATAAACGTACATTGCCTTTATTAATTGATTCTGGTGCTTGTGTAAGCTGCATGTCAGAATCTTTCGCGTCAAAACTTGGTGTACAAATTATTCCGGCTTCGGATGTGTCTGTGGATTTATTTTCGGCAGATGGAAATCAATTAATTGTTTTGGGTCAATGCGAAGCCACTGTAGGTTTAAAGGGATTGATGACTCCGCACACATTTTTGGTGATTAAAAATTTGAGTCATAAGGCTTTGATTGGCATTGAATTTTTGCGACAGACGTCGTGTAAATTAGACCTGAAAAGTAATATGGCTTCCTTTTTTGACGACCTAGTTGTTCTACCTTTATTTCATAGATCTTCAGAACAGGCCGTCGTTCGTACTGTTACTGACGTTTTAATACCACCAATGTCCGAAGCAATAGTACGTGTATCAGTTCCGCGGAGTTTCAGAGGTGCGATGGCTATCCTAGAACCGCATGGGCTTGTGCAGCAACGAGCGTTTGCCGTAGCCAAATCTCTTGTTTCAGTACAGACGCTACCTGGTCATAAATTACGTAATTCTTCCTGTCGATTGCTTAACCTGACTTCTGAGCCGTGCCGTATTCGGCGTGGCGCTGTTATCGCGACCATTCATCATGTTAGCTCAGTTGCAGCGGCTACGAGCAGTAGCGTGAATAACACGCAAACTTCTGATAACACGGAACCTCTTCTGTCAGATATACCGATAGAACAGAAAATACAAAAATTACAGGAATTAGGAATTCAGATTGATTCCGAGCTGATAGGAGAGGAGTCATATCATAAGCTCTGTGCTTTACTGTTTGAATATTCAGATATTTTCGCTACAAAACTTTCCGATTTGACAGGTTCTAACATTATTCAGTGCCATATCGAAACCCAGGGCGCTCCGTTTCGCATTAGACCGTATCGCCTGTCACCGGAAATGAAACAAGAAGTCGATAAACAGTTAGACCAAATGTTACAAGCAGGGATTATTGCAGAGAGTGATAATAGCCCTTGGGCGTCGCCGATTATATTGGCACGAAAGTCCAATGGCGAATGGCGTTTTTGTTCTGATATGAGAAGACTGAATGCCCAATGTCAGCCGATGTATCATGAGTTGCCAGGTCTAAATGATGTCATTGATATGGTGTCACAAAATCACAGTACTATTTTTACAGTTTGCGATTTACGTTCCGCTTTTTACCAGCTGCTTTGACGCAGGAATCATCAATTAAAACGACTTTTATAACCCCTCATCGTGGTGCTTATAAGTTTCTTAGAGCCCCGATGGGATATCGCAATAGTCCATACTTTTGCACACAGGCTTTGAATAAATTATTTCGACATCAGATCGGTTCCTTTTTGATTGTCTATATTGATGATTTATTGATTGCGAGCGCTGACGTTGATTCACATTTGGGTCATTTGAGAATTGTTTTTTCCAAATTGAGGAAGGCAAACTTGAAATTACATCCCAATAAATGTCAGCTGATGCTCCCGGAATTAAGATATCTGGGCTACATTTTTAGTGCAGACGGGGTACGCATAGATCCAAAGAAAACAGCTGTAGTAAGAAATTATCCGCGGCCGAAATGTCAAAAGGAAGTAAGAATGTTTTTGGGTTTGACAAACTTTTACAGGAAGGCTATTTGTCATTATGCTGACATGGCTCATCCGTTAACAAAATTGCTTCGAAAAGATAGCACCTTTGTTTGGAATGCTGAGCAAGAGGAAGCGTTTCAAAAATTGAAAGATGCGCTAATAAATTCTCCAGTGATGGCCATTCCACGGCCGACAGAACGCTTTTATTTGACCTGCGATGCGTCAGATGTGAGTGTCTCATTTAATTTAAGTCAGCTGATTGATGGCGTTGAACATGTTATAGAATATGGAGCTCGAGGGTTGCGAAAAAGTGAATTAAATTATACTGTAACACAAAAGGAATTACTGGCCATTATTAGCGGTGTGCAATATTATCATGATTATTTACATGGTCGCGCATTTACCATAAGAACAGATCATCAGTGTCTCAAATATTTGAACACCATGAAAAATTATACCGGCAGGTTAGCGCGATGGAGATTGCTACTGAGTGAATACGACTATGATGTTCAATATACCAAAGGGCGAGAAAACACAGCAGCAGATTCTTTGAGTAGGTTAGAGCTCCCTGCTCCAGAAAATGGCCCAGAAGCTGAGTTGGATCATATGTTAATGAATATTGATTTCGATGCAGACAGAAGTTTGAAGGTGAAGACGCCGAAGTTATTGGAAATAACCTTGGACTGGAAACATGGTTTCAGTCCTCCGTCTATGATTGGTGCTATTGATGATAGTTCTAGTGAGGATATCGACGATGGACAACAGATGACAGAGGTTGATTTACTAGAAGAATGTGAGGTGAGCGCTGAACAAGAAAAATGTCCTGATTGTAAGCATTTAATTTTTTACATCCGTGACGGAATGTTGGCTACTGATGATGCGCTAGCACGCAAGATTACCATTCAAGCTGATAATTTTCTATACCAAGACGGTATTTTGTTTCATTTGCACTTGTCGCGCCGAAAACGTTTGGATCAAGTCGACCCAGTTTTGAAACAGTTGGTGGTCCCCAGGTCTCTCAGAGAACGTATCTTGAAAGCATATCATGATAAAAATCACCATATTGGTTCTGACAAAATGTATCACACTATCCAACGGAAATTCTATTGGCCCAATATGTATGCTGATGTCCATATGTGGACAAAAAGCTGTTTAGCTTGCCAATCGGGCAAACGACTGAGACAAACAAAGGCGCCGCTTCGCAGTTTGCAGGTAGAGCCGACAATTTTTGAGAGATGGCATGTGGATCACTTGGCTCTTCCAGAGGTTGATGGATTTAAATATGTATTATTAGCGGTCGATTCATTTTCATTGTACAGTGTATTGATGCCTGCACGTACGACAAGCGCAGAGGAAACAGCCAGGTTATTGTTCGATAATGTGTTCATGGTGTACGGATGTCGAAGTCTACTTTCGGATAGAGGCAGTTGTTTCATGTCAAAATTATTGAAACATCTGTGCAAGTTACTGCACATAACTCAAATCCGTACCAGTCCGCGTCACCCGGCTACTAATTCGAGGTGTGAGGCGTACAATCGCAATATTCTGAACGCTTTGCGTACTCATTGTACAGGCTATCGTAATTGGCCTTCGTTGTTGTCGTCAATTGCGTTTTCTTTTCGAACTGCGATTTTGTCGCATGTAGGTCTAAGTCCCTACCGGATCTGTTTTGGTTTCGAACCAAGGCTGTGTATAGATAACACGTTGTTGCCTATGTCCCACTTACCAACGGACGTGAGGACATTTGTTAATGAAATGAAGCCGCAATTAGAAATTATTCGTGATGTGGTACATCGAAATCAGCTTGATGCGAATTTAAAGACACAGAATTACTATAACCAGAATTCTAAGGTACCACAAATTAACATCGGAGATAGAGTGTGGCTTTTTGATCCTAAAACCAAAGGGCCCAAATTAGCTCATAAGTGTACGCCACAGTACGTTGGTCCTTTCTTAGTTGTAGACAAGAATCCTGATTATTATGTCTACAAACTGCAGGATTGTAAAACTAAAAGACTATTAAAAGCATGGGTTCATGCTAACAGACTGAAATTATTCGATGATTCGCGGGAACGTTTTTTGACGAGGAACAATTACTGCGGCACACCTAGACTTCGTCAAGGTCAGACCGCAGCAGATATGCCGAGCGCTGTGGCTGCCCAGTTGCCTACTGCGTCTCACAGTGCAAGCGAGGCAGCAGCTGCGCCAGCAGCAGCTAACTTGAGTTCAGCTGCCACAGGCAACACGACTGCGTCATCAGCTGACGATCTGCCTGCAGCAGCAGCAGAATCAGCTGATCAGTGGCATGAAATCACTGATATTGTAAAACATAAACGAGTGAAAGGTGCCATACATTATTATGTTAAGTGGGCACTTGGAGGTTATTCATGGGTAGCAGAGAATGATATTACGCAAGCAGCTCTTGATGCATACTACGTACAACGTGCACAGAGAGCTAGAAAACGGAGAAGAAGAAGAAAAAAAAGTTAACATGTTGTTAACATTGTAGCCAGTTGTGTAGCACTTAACGCTCGTCTGTGTTATTTTAGTTATCTTATGTTTCCTTTTCTAAATTGGTCGACCAGAATTTTTTGTGTTATGTGTGCAGATTTTATTTGGAAACGACGTTTGGGTGCTACACTTGTCTTGGCTTTTCTGATGTTTCTAGCGGTCACAGTCGTCAACGCAAGCAGTGCGACTATAAATACCGGTGACGCTATTGTTGTTAGACTTAACTATGGAGTTGTGATCAGAAAGATAGCATCTGTCGAAGTGGTGACAGATTATTGGCATCAAGCTTTTACGTTACGCTTGCCAAGAGAATCAGAACGAACCACAGAATTGAGCGAGGTTAATTGCTCGCGGGTTGTGAATCATAGCCGAGCTGCATGCCTACGTATAAGGCCTGTTATTCACTATTTACATAACATGTCAGCTAGGGCGTGTACGAAAATAAATCAAGTTATTCGATACATTAGAGCGATGATTCCGGAACATGGCTCGATGAGTGACGGTCGATCCAGATCAAAGAAAGGTCTGATTGACTTAGGCGGAGACATTCTTCATGGCTTATTTGGGGTGGCCCGTGATTCGGACATTAATCACGTTCGACACGTGTTGTCCGAAATTCAAAGCCAAAGCAGACAGTCAGTGACAGCGTGGACAGAAGTTACTGGTCACTTGGCCAGTTTTGCATCTGCAACAAACCGACGTTTCAATACGTTACATCAAACACTGGAATTGCAACAGCGAGACATACATACGTTGTATGATAACATAATGGCTGAGTCTGTTGAGATTGCTAGTGTAGCATCGATATTATCCTCAGCTTTGTATCGTCTTGAAGACTTTGTTGTTGTGTTAGATGATCTAGAGAGACTGCAGATTGGTATAGATGCGTTGACACACGGTTTCCTTAGTCCAAGCTTGATCCCTCCGTCGGAAATTTCACATGTCATGTATTTAGTTGGCAATATGATACGTCGATATTCCGCTGGATTACGCATTATCCGGAATGATCCATCTTATTACTATGGCTTACATGATTTCACTGTCGCTAGACAAAATGACACTTTGGTGATAAATCTACCTATTCCTCTCAGTATTGTAACGGGACCTTTGCCTTTGTACCAGGTACATGTTTTTCCCGTTCCAGTTCATAATGAACATCACGTTACGGTTCTCAGAAATGTCCCCAATTTCTTCACGTATCATCCGCTGAGGAATTTTCATTTCGAATTCGACAAAATGCCAAATATTAAACCCCCAAATATCATTGATTTTGACACCGGAGTTTTGAAGTCGACTGAACATTTCTCGTGTATACTTGCTATCATGAATGATCGGAAGTCTGAGGTAGACAGAGTTTGTAATTTTACACTTTTGACTGACTACCTTCGACCATCAGTCGACGTAATTGATCGTAGTCACATTATTGTGACAAATATTTCTAATGCTACAATGCGGTGTCATGCTAGACCTCAACGCCGAATTAGCTGTGAATCGATGTGTCAAGTTGTTTTGCCTTGTCGATGTTCTTTAAAGACTGACAGTATTTTGGTGCCGCGACGTATTCAAGACTGTATTCAACGTTCACAGCCGACTGTTTTACATAGCGTGAATTTGGCTTTGCTGCAGAAATTTTTCTCAGAATCTCAGTTGGACGATATCACGGGGAACACTATGTTCTCTGACCCGTTTTCAGTTGTATTGCCTAAGATGAAAATTTCTGACGTTGAAGTTTCCCATCTGATGAAAGAAGATAATAGCATTCGGTTTGACTTGGAAAGTTTGGCCAATCTGACAAAAACAGACCAAGTTGCCTTTCGTTCTTTGGCTCACAGAATGGTGGATGATTGGCAGGATTATCAGTCTCGTTCATTTGAGGGAGACTTTGTTTTTTGGTCTTGGAAATCATGGCTATTGGTAGTCATTGGTTCTATTGCTTTGTTTGCTTTGCTTCTTACCATTCGTCTTGGTCTCAAAGTGCGTTCTTTGACAATGACTTTGACTTTATTGACAATGTCTACGAAAAGTCATGCTGTGCCTACCGGACTGAACTTTTTTTCGTCTACAATTCCTTCTTTGGATAACGGCTATACCTTTGATCTACCGACTGAATTGGGGTGGATTATTATTGTTTTGATTTTGTTGTCCATTATCTCTATTTTTATGTTTCTGCTGTACCGTTCAAAACGTTCTGCTTATAAATTTGATCTTTACATGTATGTTGGAAGAAATAAACATTGCTGTCAAATTTGGGTGCGTTCTTTCGATCTTGAACCAAATTGCTATTCATTTTATGCCACTCGTTACATCGAGTCTTTGTCAGTTGAGGGCTATATTATGCCACGTTTATTCATTGGATGGCCAACTTTGAATATCACTTGTAAGGTCACTAACGAGACGTATTTGTTGCCTAAATCGGTTTCAATTTCATGGAAACAATGTCGCTGTGTCTCAGAAATTTTCCGCCAACCGTATTGGTGTGTGTTGGTGACTAAATATAACGGTAATTTCTCTCTGTTGAATCTACCAGGCCGTGATTGGGAGGAAGCTCCGGCTTACCATCTTACACATGGGGTTAGCATGGTGACATTGTCTCCAACGGCCCCAGGCATTTACCCTACTTTGATGTCCCCATCAGTTGAGACACGTGAGTGAATCGTGTGTGTGGAGGTGCTTTATTGTAGTTTGTTATATTTTAGAATCGCTTCTAGCTTGACTTATTTAATCAGTCAGCTTATGTTTTTTGCATATAGCGAGTAATTCTTGCTAACTGATTGTTTATCTTTTCTTGTTATTATGTAGTCTAGATGTTTGCGTTAGTATGATATACTGCGTGTGCAGCTTTTGTGTTATTTAGTTTACCCGTACAAACGTGAACGCTGAACATGCTGTCGTCATCTACACAGCATCACATCGGCAATTATTACGGACATTATGTCTCGAGGAGTCGCTGGTATCATACTCACTGTTAGCAATGGCTGAGTCCTCAGGACTAGAGTTCTCTCCGTCATACTGCAGCGACTCAAGTTGTTTCTCTGCCGATTTCGCGTTCTTCGTTTCGATTGCTGTTTATTATTAGTATTTTATGTAGTTTAGTTTGTTTATTGACACTTTGCGCCGATACGTGTTGTCATTTTGTTTGACAATCTTGTTTGCAGAAACACGAGGACTGTGCACACTCACATTGTATTGAACATTAATGCTTACACATTATTCATATTTATAAGTTCCCGTTAGTTTCTCAGATGCTATAGCTCCTTAAGGTTTAGTTTCAGGTGTGTGGACTTTATAGATACACCTGCCCTTTAGTGCCAATATTGCATGCTTATTATTTAGGATAGCGGAGTCGACTTGCTATCAATTCTACGATATTCAAAAGGGGTTGTATTTTGTGACTTTGCGCGGACGCAAACTTTTTTACCCAGGGGGAAATTGCAGTAGAGCTACTTGGGACTGCAGTGATAGATGGCGTAGGAAGTATGTTTGGAACGTTGCGAGTGTGGGCAAGCAGTACGGTTCTATAAATCTTTGAGATAGCTGTTCGGTGTTTCTGATTGGTCCTGGATAGAATAGGCTGTTTGGCGAGGTTGAACGTTCGCGTATCCTTTTTTGGTCGTCTGCTCCGCTGTTAGGCGAGTTGTTTTTAGCTAGTAGCTACGGCCTGTCTTGGAAAGAGTCAGTTGGAAGTTGGCAGTCGAACAGTAAACATGATCTAGCCAAATAACGATAGTGTAATTATTGGTGGAGATGCTACCGTGACGGTATGAATGTCAGTCCGCGGTCCAGCGAACGATCCTCGGTCTTTCGAACGACCTCCAGCGTTGTCAACAAGGTCGTCGCAATCTGAATTATACGAACCGCCAGTTTTCCACTCACCGACCACGACCGCACCGCCACTGAGTCTACCGTCACCGATCCCAGTACCGTCGCAACCGCCGTCAACGTTACAATCAACCAGTACAATGGCATCGCCGCCCGAGGTACAACCACAGGCGGGCCAGCCGCAAGTGCAGTCAACTCCGATCTATGACAGCTTCCTGGCTCCACATGTCTTCCGGGGCTTGGCAACAGAGGACGCGGAGTCGTGGTTCGCGGACTTTCAGAAGTACGTATCATTTCGAAATATGAGCCTAGCTCAGATGTTGTCGTTTTTCCCATTATTGTTGAAAGACACGGCTGGTGACTGGTACGATATGTTGTCGCAAGAAGTGAAATCAGACTGGCAGCAGTTGCAGGGACGATTCAAGGATCGTTTTCAGGACAGCGATTTACTGAAGTGGCAGAAAGCATCAAAAATGTGGGC
>Ga0049100_1000250_pt1 | contig 8863 bp, 2 predicted proteins | sample WorMetimpBELIZE2_FD_55036 | JGI IMG/M metagenome (GOLD analysis project Ga0049100, IMG submission 55036) | Marine gutless worms symbiont microbial communities from Max Planck institute for Marine Microbiology, Germany - Olavius imperfectus... | ecosystem: Host-associated > Annelida > Digestive...
GGCCGACCCCAGTGGCAGCCTCGCTGGGCTCCTTACGACCAGCAAGCCGGCGCGTACCAGTACATACCGACATTCGCAGTTCCAACGGCGACGCCAACGGCAACGAGGTTTCAACCGACGGCACAAACCTTTGTGCCACAACGACAACAAACAGCGGTGCAGAATGGGACATCGACCGCAACAAACAATACTGGTTTGCATTGTTATAATTGCGGGCGAATTCATGTAAACAGTAGTTGTTTTGCACGTTCGGCGATCTGTTTTCAGTGCGGTGTTGTTGGGCATTTTGCTCGGTGTTGTGCATTGGTTAATTCACAATAGCAGCTAGGGCCTGCAGAACGAATCAAAACTAAGTTTGCAAAGAAAAACAAAAAATTCCATGCCAATTGTAAAACGGCTATACCGCCAGTTTTTTCAGTTTCTGCAGCTTCTGTGCATTCATATATTTTCGGACATATTAACAACACTAATTCGCGCATTCTTTGTGATTCAGGAGCTTTCTGTAACTGTATATCTCTACAGTTTTATAACAGGATCAAACACAAAAATCCTATAACTGCTAAAGCTGCAGGAACTGGATTTAAAGCCGCAAACAATGAAACTCTTGATGTGTTAGGTACGGTTGAATTGAATGTCAAAATTGCTGGATTGGTCATTCCAGTAGAATTCCATGTAATCCGTAACCTTATGCAAAATTGTATACTTGGCGGAACATTTTTTGAAGAAACTAGTGCTGTGATCAACTACGGCAGTAAAACACTCTCTCTCTATCAAGATACCGTCTCTGTGGCATTACTTAATGATGTCGATGTAGATAAAATACTTCACACCACGACTAAATTGCGAATACCTGCTCAGTCTGAGGTAATCTTTAATGCTAAATTAAATCGCAATCTTGACACAAATCTGGGCATTACAGAAACGTTGCCCTCTGCTTTAAACCAAGGATTGCTAGTTGCACATGTGTTATTGGATACGTCTAAAAATAACTTGACATGCCGTATGATGAACACAACTCACAAAACAATTTATGTACGTAAGAACTTTGCGTTTGCTTATCTGGATATGATTGATTCGTCTGTGGGCGTGAATCTGATTAATATTACTGACGATGAAACAGATTCCGGAAGCGATATGCAACATGTGATTAATGATAATAAACTTCCAGATCACGAAGCGCGGTTAAAATACTTATTATCGATTGGTGTTGATATCGGTACCGATGTTTTGTCTGATTCCGAGTTACAGGATTTGACAAAATTATTGTACAATTATCGTGATGTGTTTGCATTCGGATATAAAGATGTACCGGTTGCAGATGTACCGCCTCATAAGATTAAGATTATTGATGAAAAGGTCGTTACGGAACGGCGCTTTCGTTACAACCCCGANCAGGAGAGATTGTTAGAAGAGCGCTGCGATGAGTTGTTGGACGCAGGCATGCTTAAACCGTCAAATAGCTTGTACAACAGCCCTGTATTCCTCTTAAACCAGAAAGGAGGAAAGGCAGCTCGCTTTTTGGTCGATTTTAGACGACTGAACCAAAAGGTTGAGCCTCAATATTGCAGTCTACCTACTTTGGAAGACGTTTTTGATTTAATTGGCGATGAAAAACCTACAATATATTCTGTTGCAGACATACGCTCAGGATATTTTGGAATTGCGCTGGACGAAGAATCTTCAAAATTTACTGCCTTTTCGACAAAGAGTCGACATTTAGAATTTACTCGCCTACCGCAAGGTTATCGGAATTCGCCAACTGCATTCACGCAAGCGCTTAGTAACATATTCGCGAAGGAGCTAAGAAGTAATCTCCTTATTTATGTGGATGACATGTTCATGTTCAGCAAAGATGGACCTTCTCATATTAAACTCCTTGAAAATATCTTGGCAAAATTTCGTAGATATAAGCTACGACTACATCCGTCTAAATTGCACATCGCTATGCGCTCTGTCAATTTTCTAGGTTACGAAATTGGACAGAACGGCTACACCTGCGATAGTAGCAGGACCTCTGTAGTTCAAAATTATCCGACTCCTCGAAATCCCCGCGACATTAAAAGATTCCTTGGTTTATGTAATTACTTTAGGAGAACCATTAAAAATTACAGTAAAAGAGCTGAACCTTTGCGCAGATTACTATCGAGCGATTCGAAATTTGAGTGGACAGATGCACAAGAATCTAGCTTTAATGACTTAAAGTATGCGTTATGCAATCCACCGATATTAGGATTTCCTAGTAGAGAAAAACCACTCAGATTAACTTTGGACGGTAGCGCCAACGGACTTGGTTACATTTTGTCTAATGTAAACGCAGACGGCACTGAAACTGTTTTACATTACGGCGCTAGAGCAACTACTAAGGCAGAAAAACATTATTCAGCCACGGACCTCGAACTAGCTGCCTTGCTAACAGGCATCAAAACCTTCAGCTCCTACCTAATAAACACCAAATTTGAAGTATTAAGCGATCATGTAAGTCTGACCTATATTCGTAACCTAAAGTTCGGTACTTCGAGATTAGTACGCGCTTCTATTCTACTATCTCAGTACGATTTTACGATAAAGCATCTTTCAGGCAAAACTAATACTGCAGCAGATGCACTATCTCGTGTCCCGAATATTCAGGCTGATAATCTTACTATCTTACAGCAGAAAAAATGCAACTCCCTACTGGGAGAGGAACAGCTAGAGAAGGACGATGGTATTCAGTGTCAAAACGCTGATCAAGAGGATTTTGTCGGTGATACAAACGCTGATAGTGTAACATGTGTAAATAACAATGTTTCTGGTAGATGTAGTCATTATTATTGTGAGTTTCCCGATGTGTGTGATGTTATTTGTGCTGATTCGAAGGCAGATCGTGTTTCTGCAAGTAATTCCGATACAGCGTGTAATAATGTTGAATGTGATGCGACTTATGGTAACATTCGGACGAATCTACAACAGACAAACGAATCTTATCACCAGACAGAGACAGACAGAGAGCGACAACAAAATGTGACAGGTCCAGACAGTCACAGTTCAAACATTTACGGAACGGCGACAGCTGACTACGAAAATAACTTTCTAAAACAGCAAAACAAAACACAGGTCATAGACACTGTTAAATCTGTTAACGCTGTAGGAAGCAAAAGACGCAAAAAGATTATGAAAACAAACATCCAAAAATCAGCCACTGCTAGCACGGCAGACACGGACACGGCTAGACAAACTAACGACCAGACAGCGGATTTTATTGACAGTCGAACGACTCAGCAGCCCCAAACGACATCGACTGCTCAAGACGCGACGATTAGTCAGCCAGACACAACAGCTGACTCCGATCACAATATCGACGCGAGCGAGATTACACTGGCTAGTCAATCCGCAGATCAAGATTTCTGTCACATTATTAATTATTTGGTTTACGGCAGCTTACCAGATAATGACAAGTTGGCAAGACGAGTTACCTTGCTAAGCGACTATTTTTGCATTGAAGACGGCAAACTTTATCATTTGATGGTATCTAGGCGAAAAAACACTTCTTTGCAGCAGAATCTGATGAAACAACTTTGTATTCCGAAACCAATGCGTTCTAAAATTTTGCAACGATATCACGTCGAATTAATGCATTTAGGTTCCGAGAAAACCTATCTTACGCTGCGAAATAAAATATATTGGCCAAATTTTTACGAAGACATACGAGACTTTGTCGCTTCGTGCGAAACATGTCACAAGGTAAAGGCCGACACTCATGCTAAAAAGGCCAAAATCCAAACACGAGAAATTCCTGAAACAATTTTCCACACAATACATGTGGATCATCTGAAAATTTCTGTCAAAAATGTCAGCCATCCTTATAATTACGTTCTCATAATTGTAGACACGCTTAGCCTAAACATTGAGTTAATTCCGACAAAGACCACTTCAGCTAAAGAAACGGCTGAAGCCATCTTTAAAGAATGGTTTTGCAGATATGGTGTCCCAAGCTTCATAATTTCAGATCGTCATAAAGCGTTCACAGCCGATTTAACGCAGACATTGTTCAAACTCTGTGGAGCTAAACATATACCGATAAGCGTGAGAAATCCTCAAAGCAATGGCCTTTGTGAACAGGTTAACAATCGTGTCATTAACGCTCTCAAAATTCATTGCAACGATAATCAGAACTGGCCTAAGATTCTGCCAGCCATATCTGCTTCTTACAGAGCGGCAATTAGCCCGACTCGTCAGTACAGCCCATTTTTCATACTATACGGCTGCGACATGCAACTTCCAACCGACTCTGATTTTGGTCATAAATTACCAGCAACAGAACGTGAAATTAATAACGCACAAATTTTTCGTGACCGCATGCAGATATTGCGATCGAATATTTGTGACTTTGCAGGGCAAAATCGGCAAAAAGCAATTGCCGCACACAACAAAACTAAAACCGCTAAACCGTTTGAGATTGGACAAAAGGTCTATCTTAGCAATGAAACTTTGCGACCGACCGAAGACAAGAAAACAGCGCTTAGATTCACTGGACCTTTTGTGATTTTAGCTAAATCCCAGCATAACACGTATAAGCTATCACATGTATATACTGGCAAGGTTTTACGCAGTTTTGTTCACGGAGATAAGCTAAGACATAGTCATGAGGCAAGGAAAACACGTAAAAACAGAGCTCAGCTGTCAGACGAGGACGAGGACGATATTACTGACATCAGCGGCACGACTGCGGACGTCGACCGAGACACGGCTAGTGAGCCGCCAGTTTCAAACACGGACAGTCAAAATTTGAAAGTGACTGATAGATCAGAAAACAGGACCGAGAATGATACCACAGCGCAAATAATGTACATGAGTGAACCTTTGAATGCTGATGACGTAGCGAGGAATGCCTCTAGAGCATATTATTCTCACTTTGTAAACTCTGTGCATGATGGTTGTCCTGATGACGACGTGTTAACTACGGTTGAAGACAGTGCTATTATACCGCAGTATGTTATGAATATAAATCGTTTACATAATCGTGCAAACGAGATGAAAGCTGTTATTGCAATCCGACGCGTAAATCATTTCTCCATTAGTACAGTGAAGCTTCATAATGGCGAAACCTTGAGTTGTCGTACAATACGCGTTCCATGCAAATTATTGTGCAAATTTCGTCTACAGAGATATAACAGGAGAAAGTTAATTAACGCTAAACACCCTGTAATTCAGTAACAGGTATAGGCCTATTGCTTGCCACATAATGCTAGCCTAGCATTCTGATTTAGCTATATTTAGGCAAGACTATAAACATTACATCATATTCAGTTTTCATTTTTTGGTTCATTAACTTACAGATAACACTAAACTGGACTAGTGAAAATAATGCCCAAGGGCGCCAGGCATAATTTCATTACTCTAGTTTAAAACATTTGTCCGAGCGTATTAGTATTACTCGCATTGTTTGCGCTTAATAAATAATTTGTTTCATGTGTTATTATTATTATTACCGTCTGGGTTTGTCTATTTTGCGGTATTTTACAGATTGACGTGATTCGAATGTCATAATGCAAGTTAGATTGCTTATTATTGTGACTATAGTCGTGGTATTTTCATAGATTGATGTGATTTAATGTCGTAATGCAATTTTACATTGCTCAGTATTATGACGGTAAGCGCGAATAACTCCGCTTATAACGCTAGTATCGTTATAAAAACGTAATGCAGGCTCTGCATATGTAATAAATGCTCTTGGAGTTTGTGTATTGTGGATGTTAAGGCTGATATTAATTACCATTGTGCTAGAATATACACACTGAGTGACTGTTTACATTACTGTTGAGTAACAATCGAGCGTTGAGTCTATATTATATAGACAAGTAATTATCGACGAACAATACGCGCAGTTACATTGCTTTTAGACATTGAGCGAAAGACTTATGTCTACTAGCATTAGTTTTGTAGTTTTAGTCTACTTTGTGTCTTTATATAATGTGTCGTAGAATACACAGAATATGCTACATATTCAAGTATTGCATGCATTTTAATTTTCGCGTATGTGCCGATTTGCGTGTTTCATTGTATCCTATCAGTATTATTCTAATATTCGTATGTGTTTTGAAAGTGTTTTTCACTTAGTGTGCGGCAGTTCATGTAAGTATATACACGGTATGCACATGTTAATTTTAAGCCGTAAGGTTAACTCAAACGTCGTTCCTTTGTGTGTTTGCATCAGTCTGGACATTCTCTTTCAGCCAGGTTAATTTGCATAGCCAAGTTCGCAGTTCTGTTTGCCACTTTGATCACTATTTCAAAAGTCAGCTCCTTTGAAACCTGTAGTACAGCGGCGCGCGCTATGAACTACTCCGCGCTGCATCCCACGGCCTGCGCGGCTCGTCTTTACGACCAGTCAACATTAATCATGTCAAGCTGTCATGATACAGACGCCAAGCAATCAGTCCTTCCCTCCAACGCGCCGAACCCCAGGACATCTGATAACGGCCGGAGTGTCATGTGAGTGATGTGACGACCCTGTAGTCCGGTCAGCCCAGGTTAAGTGACACGACCCCGCTTTAGTGTCACTGACACGCTAATGGAAAAGTAAGATCTATTTCATGCCAGTCAATTACACTGGCACTCGTATTATAAACATACCGTCTAGACGCCAGTGCCAATCGTTAGATTAATGTCCTCTTTGTATCGTAGTAAATTAGACAGACAACATACGACCACTAGGCTGAACACCTCAACGGTCAAGTCTGTAGGCGTATGCAGCTTTGAACAGAATNNAGTNCGTTCATATCAGATTTTACCTTAATCATAATGGAAACTGCGATCATAATTAAAGTCCTACTCGGTCTGCAGTCAAGCTTATGTATACAGTGATACTTGTACTTGGCATTTTGACGTTATAGTTTACATTGTGTTTGCATTTTACATTGTCTATTACGGCGAACCGACTTTCGGAATCATTGTGTGTATTTAAGTAAACAGTTACGAGTTTCTTATCTTCTGTTGAACCTTAGCATGTTATGTGGTTATAAAACATGTTATATTTTGTAATTGCCATCATGTTGCTTAATATTGTTAAACGGATTCTTTATAAACTCATTGCTTATGATTGCACTGAATTAGTTATGCATGAATGTCATCGTATATTATGATATAAACATTTAGAGACATTTTAGCATTGATCCAACATTGTATGCCTAATGTCTGAACTTTACCTGGTTTATGTTAATCATAAAGGGCCATATCTGTATGCTTAGGCCTATATTGTTGTGGGATAATTCTTTATTTCTGTCAAGTTGTCCTTCACAAAAATTGAGGGCAATTTTTATATAACGGTGGGAATGTTACCAAAGGGGATAATTCTTTATTCAAAAAATTAATAATATTTTGGTCCATAGCTTTTCCCGTGCAAGACGCGTGCGGCTGTCGCTGGCCAATCACGTGCCTGGAGCTCTCAGTCGGTCAGCCAATGGCAGCGGCCGGGAGTTCCGGGACGTCATGGCCGACGTCGCTGGTCGTGCTGGTCGTGCCAGGGAAGAAGGGCCCTCAGTTGAGCTTAGGTAGAACTCAGGACTGTTAGGTTGGTTTGGGTTAGTATAGGACAGGGATTGCCATTCACATTACAACGGCCCGTTACGACTGTTACGCGATTACAATAAAGTGTCGATAAACGTCGATTGTGTGCAAGTGTCGTCAATAAACGTCATTCGGTGTAAACGGATTGTCTTAACTTAATTCCCCATCCAAGCTGTAGCTGGGTCTTGGAAGCAGACCCCCGGTTACAGTTGACTGGTGGAGAACGCGGAGCTAGCGGAGTTTCTATACGCTGCTAACGATCCCATTTCTGAAACGTGCGCTATCTGATGGATATTTCGACCGATTCTGTTGTCGACTTTGTATTGGACGAAGGCATGGCGGAACCCCGACACCCTGAACAGCACGAACCGGACCATCGACGACATGGCGAAGCGGCACGAGACGTCAATACGATTACAACCGTAATCATGGCCGACGCATCGTTGGTGCCTCCAGCCTTCAATGGGACAAGCGGAACAGATGCAGATGCCTGGATTCGCAAATTCATCAACTATTGCGAATTCCGTCATTTGGCGAGTGACGACCGTCTTCCACTACTTAAGCTACTGTTGGTCGACGCAGCTTCAGACTGGGTCCAGGGTCTTCCAGTCGACNTCGCAGAGAACTTCGACCGTGTATTAGAATCATTTCGGGACAAATTCGTTACCAACGCGGTGGCCAAAATTGCAAACCTACACGAATTTTGGAACCANCGACAACAACAAGGGCAATCGGCGGAAGACTTCATCAACGCGACGCGCAGACTCGCCGCCAAGATACCAGTGACTGACAACGCGGTTATCTGTCACGCTGCGATCAACGGNCTTCGTGACGACGTCAAGCGATTCGTGGTCCTGAAAGGCGCCGAAACCCTCGACGACGTCATCGCGGCTGCCCGTTTGGCTGAGGCGGCGGCGTTGCATGTACCTGACACCGGCGACAAAACCATGGCCAAAGACATCCAGGATCTCAAGGCCATGTTCGTGAAACTAGTTACATGTTCCAGCCCGGAGTCCAACCAGCCGGCAGTCGGCAACGTCGTGCCAACCCCGACGGCGACGACAGCACGTGGACCGGCAACGCTCAACAGCACAACGACTCAGCAAGTGCGTGGCCGAGCCAACGGTCGACGATTCGGAGGTCGCGGCCGCGGCTTTCGAGACGGCCGACCCCAGTGGCAGCCTCGCTGGGCTCCTTACGACCAGCAAGCCGGCGCGTACCAGTACATACCGACATTCGCAGTTCCAACGGCGACGCCAACGGCAACGAGGTTTCAACCGACGGCACAAACCTTTGTGCCACAACGACAACAAACAGC